>Ga0307510_10005525_pt1 | contig 15070 bp, 14 predicted proteins | sample 12_EM_MG_FD_207224 | JGI IMG/M metagenome (GOLD analysis project Ga0307510, IMG submission 207224) | Populus trichocarpa ectomycorrhiza microbial communities from riparian zone in the Pacific Northwest, United States - 12_EM | ecosystem: Host-associated > Plants > Roots > Unclassified | place...
GGCCGCCGGCATAGATTGTCGCGCCGTCGGCACTCCAGGCCACGCAAGTCGCAGGACAACCGAGTTCAAACACCGCCACTGGGTCCTTACCAGCTTCGTCTCCTCCTTCCCACACGCGGACAGTGCCATCGTCGCTTGCGGAGGCGAGGAGCTCGACCCCTGCGCCACCTGCTAGTGTCCTGTCAATCGAGTTGATGATCTCACGGTGGGCACGGAGTCTCCGTATGCGCTGCCCCGTAGTCAAATCGGTATATGCAAGAGTGTGATCGGCCGAGACACTGTAAAGAAGGGGTGAGAAAAGCGACCACTGGAGGTCCAACACTGGCGCCTTGTGGATCGTCGAAAGGAGACTGTAGTTAGTGTTTGGAGGGTATGTTCGCCATAAGGCTGAAAGGGGGCATTCCTGAGATCATAATATTCCAAAAAATAACTGTGATACCTACAGATACCCCGATCTGCTGAGCAAGCTGCAATATTTTGTCCTGTAGGATCGAACCTACAACTCAATATCTCCGCCTGAATGACCCACGTTGCCTTGAGTACCCTGGCAACACAGGCGTTGAAAACTCACCGCATGTGCCCCGGAAAGACTGACTATAGGGGCTTCGAGGTTGCTTGTCCGCTTCACAGAGCGGACGAGTGCTTTTTGCCTCTCGTCATTTGACGACGAGATTGCGAGCTGCTGGTTGTTGGCCTCTGGCTCCGACGACCTCGCCCTTTTGATAAGAGTTCCCTCTTCCTGTGGCGCAGCACGTTTTGACATGTTTTTGAAAGCTGCACTCGATATGGATCAAAAGAGTGGGAGTGATGGAAAGTGTGATTCAAGACAAACAACAAACACCAACAGCAGAACAGGCGACAAGACGTATAGACCTTACGTAATTGAGCGCTTGGTCACAGGTCAGTTTTCCTCAAGGCCTCAAGGCTGCGGCAGTACTCACTCTTGTGCTGTGTTCACCGGGACGCTCTCCCTTGCATCCCTCATCACCTCATCACCATTTATCACCCCCTGATGCCGGCAAAAAAATCATCTGCCGGAACCATCTCTGGGTTCTTCCCTTTCCCAGTACAGTATGACCGGGACACACGGCATACCCTATACGTTCGAGCACATGTCGGCTCGTCCAGAAATGCCAGTAAAACTCAGTGGCCGGAAGACCGAACAATCTTCATGGTGAATGTACCACCAGATGCTACGGAGCGAGAGATTGTGCTCCTGTTCAAATCATGTGGGACTGTCGAGCAAGTCGTCTTTGATGTGGAGGGACCAAGCGAACAAGTCGACCCCGAAAGCGACTCGGATAGCGCTGACGGTGCCGAGAGCGATGCAGCTTCCTCCTCAAGTTCACAATCTCCAACGCGGAAAAAACGCAAGACGGTTGCGAGCAGTTCGAATGCCCAACCAGGGGCTTCAGCTTCGCATAGCCAGCAGCCACCAAAGGTGGTTCCCCTCCCCACCGTCCCACTTCGTTCACTCCGGAGGACGGGCCAGACGGCCCATGTCTTATTCTTAGACGCGTCTTCGTGCGCTCGTGCGCTCGCCCTGGCCCATCCGGGTTCTGCCAAACCCATTCATTGGCCGATACATGGGGACGAGGAACTGCCTCGTGGGCTCTCACATTACATTGCACGATACGAGTCTGCTCGCCCCTCACTCGATGCGGTGCGTGCTCATGCAGACTCGGCAATAGCGCGGTTCGACTTCGACCTCGCGGCACGGAAGGCCACGCTTCGGCGCGAGTCCAAGTACAAAAAGGGCGAAGCCCTCGTGGACGAAGATGGGTTTACTCTCGTTGTACGTGGAGGGGCGTACGGCCAGGCTGTCGGGGGCGGTGTCGGCGTTGCGAGCCGAAAGTTCATGGACGAATATTCCAAGGGTCCACATGGGAAGGAGAGTGGAAGCAAGAGGAAGAGACATAAAGAAGGGAAGGAGACGGCTGCATTCTATGCCTTCCAGATTCACGAGAAGAAGCGGAACGGTGCGTATCTCTCCGGTTATCATTGTTCAACTGGCACTCACTGGCCGTAACAGCCCTACTGGAACTGAAACGAAAGTGGGAGGATGACAAGGCGGCTGTAGAGAAACTCAAGGCGTCGAAAAAATATAAGCCGTACTAGTCGCATAAGTTATGTTATTATTCGGTACCAGCTGGCATGTGTGCTGTCTATGAGGTCACGGTACATTACAGTACAAAAATGAGCGTCCATTGCGGAATGTAATAGGGAGCTAAAGACACGTAATGGAAGAGGTACTGATCCCGGCAAGGATCCCGGAGCGGGGCGGCACAGTAAATTGATATTGATCCATTTCGTATTCATCGGAAAATGCCCGATCAGATCCGAGCATTCCCTTCATGGATCACTCCGCGCCGCCACGTACTGTTAGTGGTACTTGTTTCCACCTTTCAGGCATTACATCCCCGGTTGTACTAAATTTCGAGGTCAGACCAGCCTATCATTTGGTGTATTTGGAATACGCTTACCATGAGACCTCAGGTATTCTAGGGCTTGAATAGACGCTATCCGTTTTGCGGCCCCCATGGAAGGGCCGTGCCCTACCCCAATGTTCACACCGCGGACTGTCGTATAAATGGTGAGTTTTTGTTAACGAAAAGGTAAATGGTGTGCTTACAGACGGCAGTAACGTGATATAGGGCATCGTGCTCCGGTCCTTCTTTTGTCGAGCTCCATTTGAAGTCCTTGGTCAAGTTGCCCTCCGGTCGTCCTTGAAGGAAATTATTGAGATCACGAACGGGGTCTGCTTTGTGAGAATCCGACATAGGGGAGTCTGCAAAATTTAGTAAACCGAAAGTGTGCGCCACGGCGGAATGGGACACACCACTAATCCAAGTTCGGGGGGCTGAAGGCGATGAGTAGTTGGTATTTTTTGGCACTCCAGCCAGCTTTTAAGTAGCCGTTCATCGACCAACTCCTAGGGGTGGTGAGCGCCAATACGCCCACTAGGCCGCGGAGTCGGCGGTAAATCTTCGAAACCGTAAAAATGCACGGAACCGGAACGACATAATATAGCTGATACATGCGGCAATCTAGAACGAAGGTGTGCCCACCCCTAAGCGGGAACGGAGGCAATAAATTTAATGAAGTGTTCTTTAATTGCTTGCCCAGACTCAGGCCGGCAATGTGAAAGAAAGAAATTTGAATGCGCCTCTTTGAATACTTCACCAAGGCCACTTCCGGAATTCCTGCGCGGAATCGCGGACTACAGCAGACTGTCAGTGGAGTGCGGTCTCATAAATGTCAAGATAGACGCCTCGATTTGCTTGGCCCCGAAAACAATTTGTTTTATAGCCATCAGCCATGGACCACATCAGATACCAGTGTCACATAAGCTACCATAATCAATCAGCTCGACCCTGATTCCTGATAGTCCTGAACGCCGCTCAAAATATGTTACAATCGCTGAGATATCCAAGCATTTTCTCTGAATATCATCGGGGACTAAAATTTACTCAGGAACCCCATGCGCACGGAAATATAGCAGAGCCTTTTCGGCAGCGTCGCGCTTCGCCAAATTCTTGGCAGTGCCAGTGCCAGTGCCAACGACAACACCGCGGACTGGGACCGCCAAAGTCAGTATCGTAAGTCGACGACAACTCAAAGATAGCGTGGAACTTGCTGACAGGTGTATGTGCCACTGTGTATGGCCTGATGGTTTTGTCCTTGTTGGACGCTCGAGAATCGCAACAATGGGGTCAAATTGGCACCGTTGACATCTTGCAAGAAGTTGTTCAAATCGCGAGGCGGATCTGGAGGCTGTCAGAAGACAGACAAGAAGGATTATGGAGAGGCCATTGCGCACCAAGCTCGGGCATGGCAGTGGGGTTGCGATAAATGTGTTGATGTGCCAGTGGGTAGTCTGTTCGACGCTGCAGAGTGAAGACTGGCCCTCAGGCTTGTCTTAAATATGACGGCTGGTCTACTATAACGAGTCGCCGGGCGTTGGGATGGGCCGCGGATTCCTACACACCAACATACCTACAACGAAGGCGTTACCAAGACTTGACCACCAAAAATGACGAAGTTGAGGCGTGAGTTGTTGTTTCAACCAGTGCCCGTTCATACGGTGACCTAACGCTGTACTGGCACCAGGCAGCTAGAAAACAATAAGATGAGTCCAGAGTTTCATACAGTCCAACAACCTGCGCGTCCCGGAGAAAGAAATGAGTAGTTTCTAGATTGCAAGTCTTGTGAGAGTGCCGTCTGTATTGGCCCTGCCGCGGGAGGGCCGGAGCCGCCTGCTGGGTTAGGGAATTGAAGTTCCGCACATCACCGATTGGCGCAATTTCCCCTTCTGAAAGTGCCTCAGTTCTCTTTGTTCAGCCGTCCAACCCAGAGGATCTCATCACCCAGAAAGTATTGTACGAGTTTGGACATGAGTCAACTTGGAGTCAAAAAACAGTGGTGGAATGAAGGACATAGCAAGGTGAGCAGTGCATTACGCCGATATCGCAGACTGGAAAGATCTCGCGGTCCGCGGTCACTGCATCAGAGGATACAGGGTCGTACCAGTGAAGTAGTGCAGTGAGAATGGAGACGCCACTACTTTCCCCTTTTGTAACGCGACGCGTTAGGACTCCGCCAGCACCGTGACGTTTCTTGTCGCGTGGCTCACGTGAGCGACAACACTGTATCCAGCTATATCAGGCAATCACTCCGACATCCAGTGATATGACATAGCGTGAGTTATAATCAAGTCCTGTGTCTCCAGAGATGTTGGTCCGGACCTGGCTCGTCGGTTAGCCACGTCCTCTGGTCTCACTCTTTCTAAATGGCCGAGCTAACGCGGCGGCCTCCTCTCCGGTTCTTCTAAACCATCCTCGCATGCCGTGCCATGCGCTGATGTAGTGCGGCTAGTCATATATCGTCTTCGAAACAGACGCCATCGAAAGCAGACTGGCACAAACGGGTTTCAATATTTCTTGATCTCCTGGAGCGGTGGAGCCATCGAAGGACTTCCTTTTGCACTACAGTCAACTCCCTCTTAACACATACCCCTCTGTCACAGATTTCAGCTATGGGTTATTGGGGAGTATGAGTTTTCAGGATTGTACTAAAAATAGACAAAAAATATTAATTGAAATTTAGAGTCTTTTGGTGTGAGTAATAATTATGTATGCTGAAAATGGTCTGTGATTTGGGTGGTTGTCAGTGCCCAAGGTCTCTTTGACTGCATCTGATGTGCAAATGAGGCCAAAACACTCTCAAGCATGTGTGAAACTGGATCACCATCATGCTCAACACATCAGACAAGGGTGGATACTGCCTGGAATATCTTGTGATATGTTGGATATGGTTCAGCTGGTGTGAAAAAAGCAGTGAATTTTTATTTATTGGTTTGTGGTCCATAGTTTATGTCTGATATATGAAATTGTACTAGTGACAGGTATGTGTTTTGCACCACAAAGGGGTATGGGTTAAGAGGAATGAGGGAGTTATGGGTTTTCTGCACACTTACCCTGCATACCAGGTTGGTAACTGAAAAAATGTATGGGATATGAGGGAGTATGGTGTTTCAGGGGTATGCATTAGGAGGGAGTCGACTGTACTGTCATCGCGTTGAAGCGTATTGCCTTATCTATGGCTGGACGTTAGGCGCCCCAATAGAACCCGGAGATTGTAAGCGATAGGTTGTCAGAAAAATGCGATTCGCGAAAATAGCGCAAACTTGAAGACGTCCACCGCCTTGAATAAATCGAGCCTACCAGATTTTTATACTATTCACTCACATATTGGCGGGTCTTCAGAAACGCCAGTAACTGAAAGCTCAGTGACTAGAATTGAATTCCGAATGTACGACCAGAATCGTCACCAGATGCAACAGTCTGCCAACAGAGCAAGAAATCGTGTTCCCGTTCCAATCATGTGGGGATATCGAGATCGACGCAGATGACCAGGCAAATACATCAATAATGAAGCGACACCGACAGTGGCAGAAGTGATACCCAGCTCACACTTTGCAGTCCCCGGTGCGGAAAACGCCAACGATTGCGAACAGTTCCGGGATGGCGAATGGGATTTGGAGTTAAGTTCACGCAGCGCCTCATCGTAGGCACACTATACTTATTCTACTCTAGTGTCCGGGGCCAATAAACAGGTTATTAAGAAATTTCAACGGATCATATTGATGTTCTGCTAGCGAGAGAGCCCAACGGGATCTACTACAAATTTCACAATGGCCCCGCTAAGGAACGAGGAACGCCAGTGCGAACTCGATGCGGTGCATGCTCAGGCAGGCTCTGCAATGCCGCTGTTTGAGGCGCGGAAAACCGGCCTTCTGCGGGACTCCGAAGGCGAGGAGGACGAGACACTCATGGGTATAGACGGGTTACACATGTTGTACGTGGAGAAGTGTAAGCCAGGGCCTGGGGAGGCGTCGGTATTGGGAATCTAGAGATAAAATTGCCAAGTGCAGAAGCCTGAGCAGGAAGGAGAGACACAAGGTAAGGAAGGGAAGGAGAAGGCCGCATTCCATGCCCCTCAGACTCAGAAGACGCAGGACGGTGCATAATTTCTCTCTCCTTCTGATTATCTCTCTTTTCAGTGGTAATGACAGTCCGAGTGGAACTCAGCCTGAGATGAGAGTGAGAGCAAGACAAGGCAGTCGCAGAGAGACTCAAGCGTCGAGAAAACATCAGCCTGGGCATTATTAGTCCCCTGGGTTATGACATGGTCTCGCACTGGCTGTATGCTGTGCAAGTGATAAAAATACCTACAGTATGAGAATGAGGAGGACAAGCGATTGAAGTATATCGATATAGTAGTCTATGATGGTGAATGTTGCCGTGATCTTATCTATTCTCACATCTCACGTGAACCGAACGAGCACTCCACCCTACCCAAATCCAATGACCGATCCATTTTCTAGACCGATCTGGATCTACCGTTAAAGTATCCCTCCATGCGCCATCCTAGAATGTTTCCTCGGGTCGCACTAAATTTCAAGGTCAGATCCCCCCTATCATTCTTCTATTTGGATACTTTACCATATGACCTCAAGTACTCCAAGGCTTGCACAGATGCTGTCCGTTTCCCGGCCCTCTTAGAAGGGCCATGCCCTACACCAATGTTTACTCCCTGGACTATTGTACAAATGCTGAACAAAAGACGATGATGTTCCAAAATACAAAGGCGGTACTTACAGACAGCAGTGACGTGATACAGGGCGTCGTGTTCTGGACCTTCTCTCAACCAGTTCCACTTGAATTCCTTGGTCAAGTTGCCCCCCGGTTGTCCCTGCAGGAAATTGTTGAGATCACGAACGGGGTCTGCATTGAGAGAATCTGCCATGATAAACAGAGGTTGAGGCCGATGTGTACAATGAAAATTTCTGACCCTCCAGCTAGGGTCTTAAATACTGCACCCCCAATATGCAACGGAACTTAATTTGTCGTACTCCAGCGACTGTGTCACGGAGCAGGCATATCACATTTTCCAATGTTGCATATGGCCCCAAACCCAAGTGGCGGAAACAGCAAGGCGAACACGAGGCTGCCAATGATCTAGACCGACAATTTCAGGTGAAAAAATATTTTCTCATGTGAAATGGAGTCGTTTCCGCTGCAGCCCCCTAAACGGGAGGAGGTATGAAGGGTTCATCAATCACTGTTCACACCGTGGGTGCTCATGTGAGAAGGGGCCTCCTCAGGTGCTCTGCTAGAGCTCATTCCGGAACTTCTGTACGGAAATATGTAATACTGCAGGTCGCCAATGGAATGCATGGCTGATGAGTCTCGTGGGTATCAAAACGTGTCGTTTTGAATAGCACAAGACCGCTTTCATGACCATGAACATGAACCGCATGAGATGCACATAAACTAACCTGACCAACTTGAATCCAGGGAGAGCCAGAAAAAATGTTGGTCATGCCAGCCTGATTCCTGATATGCCCACCAGAGAATGGTCTTACAATCACTGATAGAGTCTATGCATCTTGTCAGACAGAAATCAGTGCCAAAATTTTACTCGGACTCGGGAATCCCATGCGTACGGAAATACCGCGGAGACTGCGTGGAGGCACCGCGCTTGACCGTATTTAGCGCAGTGCCAGCGATCACACCACGAACTGGGGGAGAAAAGGTCAGTATCGAAAGTCAGGGGGAAAATGTAGAACTCACTAACACGTGTAGGTGCGGTGCATACTGATGTGTGCAAAAAAAAAGGGACCGAATTTCTGGCTTCCTATCCTCTTTCTAAAAGGTTTTCAATCCGCGAACAGGATCTGGGCGCTGTCAGAAAGCAGAGGTCAGAGGTCATGAAGCGGCTATCGCCCACTGGACGCAGGGGTGACACCGTATGAAGTGGTGCTGTGAAAGCGAAGACCGACTGTCCTAAATACGATGGCTAGTCCTTCATTTCGCCTGAAGCATTGGGTCAGTAAACGTTATGCCCCTACACCCCAACCGTGACGGTCCAGGGAAATTTGCGTGCAAGGTGCGAGTGTCGTGTCGTGGGATGAATATTTTCCCTTTTTGTCACATGACATTTATGTAATCTCATTGCCTTTCCCAGTTGCGAAGGGGAAACTTCGCGACTTCCTTTCGAAGGTCAACAAGTCTGCGTGTATCGACTGTATCAGGTAAACACCTCTAGTCTGCTGGTTCCAGCGATGATGTGGGGGACAAGATCAGGTCTTGGGTGTTCTGAGATTCTGAGATGCCTGTTTGACCTGCCCGTCACAGTGGGTCAGTTGCGTCTTCAGGTCTCACTCTTTCGAAATGCCTGGGCTGACATGGTTCATTTTACGGTTTTTTGAGCCCATCGTCGACTATTGTACATGCGCTAATAGTACAATCGGCCATACGTTAGCTTTACAAAAGAAAATCAATCAGGAGTCGACTGGTGTGGACAGCTATCAAGTCTCAACACTTCTCAACCCCCCCGGAGCTACTAAGATCTTGTGTTGCTGCTGTTACCTTGCTGTCGTGTTAAAGCTGATTTAAATTTCAATGGCTGAACTGCAGGGCTACCTTTCCAGCCTTTATCGTCTAAGGAGCCCGCATTCAAGTTCGATAAAACAAGCAGTATATTTCGATGTGCCGAGCGCAGGGGCTACTCTTGACTCGGGAAAATATCCCTGTGACTACGACCCGGAGGGTCGAATGAAAAGCCGCTGTACCGTAATGGTGGACTACTTATTACCGGCGGAAGAGACATTTCGGGGTATTTTGTCAACCTCCGAGGTGACAAAGATGCTCCCTTCACGTCCCGTTCTGTCGTCTTGCGCACTGTGACTGACAGGCTAGGTGTCATCTTGTACTAGGTATTCTGCAACAGAAGACCTGGATGCGGGTCTCAGAACGCACGCTTGTAGGTGTACGTCTTCAGGCCTGTGCCAGCAGGGATCTTTACAGTGTTCTTGCTCTTCATCATAAACTCATTTGGGTTTTCTGGACAACCCCTGTACCGACGCATTATCTGGTAGGGGAAACGCGATTTAAGTGGGTTGGTCCTGCTCTCCACTTAATCAACTTTAGTGGATTCGGGCCCAAGTACGCCTTTCGTGTTCGCTCCTACGAGCAGGACACCAGTTAAGTTGTCGATTGCGATAGGCCAAACGAACATGCCGACGTGCATAACCGACACGAACAGTGCCAAGGACGGTACCGCTATCTCTTCTCAGTCCTCAACGCGGAAAATGCAGGGCGGCACAAGCAGTTCGACTGCCGAACCAAACGCCCCATCGCGGGGCCAGCCAGAGGCTGCCTCGTCGTCCGGCTTCGCTCACTTCAGAGGACGGCCCATACGGTCCACATCGTATTCTTAGACACGGAGCGCATTCTCGCGCATTCGATTTCGCTCTTCCATGTTCCGCCAACTTGAAGCCCATTCAATGGCCCACAGTTGGGGCTGATGGCCCTCCCCACCCACTCGTCCACTATATCGCACGATACCAGTCTGCTCACCCCTCACTCGATGCGTGGCGTGCTCGTTCTCTGCAGACTTGGAAATAGTGTAATTCGACTTTGCGATATGGAAAGGTCGTTCTTCAGCGCCAGTACGGGTACGTATGACGACGGATTTACCGTTGTTGTATGCGAGGGGCGTACGGCCAGGCTGCTGGGAGAGCGTCGGCGCCTAAAGTTCATGGACGAATATGTCAAAGTTATACATGGAATGGAACGTAGAAGCAAGCGGAGGAACGAAAAATTCCGGAAGGAGGCGGCTGCATTCTATGCCTTCCAGATTCACGAGAAGGAGCAGAACGATGCATGTCTCTCCCTGTTTGGTTGTTTCGCTATCCAGCCAGCACTCACTGGTGATGACGGCCATAGTGAAACCCAACCGGCAGTGGGGACAAGATCGTGACAAGGCCGCTGCTGAGAGACCCAATATACCGAAAAAAGGTGGGACACTGGATGTGTGTAGTGTTATGCAAAGGATCGTGGTAATCAACGCATGAATAAGGAATGGAATAGAAGTGTATTGATACCATAATTATATCTTTATTATCTCGTTTGATCACATACGAAGTCGACTGGTCAACGAGCACTGTAAACCGATCCCACCAACAGTGATTCACTGGCAATATATCCCGGCCCGATCCGGTAAAGTCCGAGTCGCATGTACACGCGCCAACTTGAAGCGCCAGGCTAGAACGTCTTCATCCCTCCATCACATTCCCGGTGGTACTAAATTTCAGGGTCAGACCTGCCCCATCACTTCTCGTATTCGGATCCTTTACCACATGACCTCAGGTATTCCAGGGCTTGAACAGATGCCGTCCGTTTCCCAGCCCTCTTCGAAGGGCCATGCCCCACCCCAATATTCACCCCCTGGACTGTCGTATATTTCAACTGTTGAAAGAAAGGTGCTTTATCACAAAAGCTGTGCTTACAGACAGCGGTGACGTGATACAAGGCATCGTGTTCAGGACCCTCCTTAAGAAAGCTCCACTTGAAATCCTTGGTCATGTTCCCCCCTGGTTGTCTTTGCAGGAAGTTGTTGAGATCTCGAATGGGGTCTGCTATGTGAGAGGCTGCCATGAGAGAATCTCCAAAAATCCAGTGAACCGAAGTACTCTCCTCACGGCGGAATGAGGCACATACTATAGTACTCGTTAAGCTCAAGCGAGGGGTTGGGGCGGTGAAAACGATGAAACTTTCTGACACTCAAACGACTCGGAGCATTTATGTACTGCCGTGGCTACCACCCTAATACACACCGAGAGGATGGAACACTCATCCCCCGGGTTGTGGCCCCTCATCGCGGAGCGGGCGCATGATATTCCCGGAAAGGACGCCGCAAAACGCAAAATAAATTGGGGATGGCGCCTGATCGACATGAGGTTGATTCCAGAACGACGACAATTGTGTTAGTGACCCCCTAAACGGAAGCGGAGTAGCAATGAAGGGTTTTCTGATCATTGATCATTGCCCAGATGCAGGTAACCTATGTGACAATCAAAATACTGCCTCGGTTCCGGAATTTCTATACGGAAACGCGGAATATTGCAGTTGTCAGTGGAATGCTGCGGTAAAGGGTTTCATGGGCGCTAAGATAGACGCGTCCGTTGCTCCGCTCAAAAACACTTTGCAAAACCATGAACTTGAACCCCTGAGATGTCACATAAACCAAGCCAACATGTTGATCAATCCGGGAGACATAAAAATTCTTCGGATTCAGGTTAACCCGATGACCTATCGCTAAGAAAATATCCTACAATCGCGGAATTCATGCGTTTACTCGGAACACGATTGATGCCCAAAAGTTACTCGGGAATCCCATTCGCCTGAAAAAACTGCAGCGCCTGCGTGGCGGCTACGCGCTTAGCAGAGGTTATCGCAGTGCCAGAACCTTGGCCAACGAGGACACCGCGGACTGGGGCAGTCAAAGTCAGTATCGCGGGGCGGCAACTCAAAAATGGCGTGAAACTGGCTCACAAGTGTATGTGCCAGTGTGCATGGCCTGATTGTTTGGTCCTGCTTGCACGCTCGCGAACTGCAAATATGGGACCAGATTTTCTGGCCTCTTGACCTCTTGCAAGTAGTTGTTCAGTTCGCGAATAGGATCTGGGTGTTGTCAGGGAACAGACGAGAGGACTCATGAAGCGACCATTGCGCACCGGCACCAGCCATGGAGGTGGAGTTGTAATGAGTGTAAGCTGTGGTGTGTCTTAAATACTGGTCTTGCGTCTCGCTTTAAATTTGAGGACTGGCTATTGCCCCTACATACCAACATGCCTACAATAAAGGCGTTACAAAAGACTTGATGGCCGAAACACACCGCCAGACGAATCCAGACGAGAGTTGTCTCAACCGGTGCTCATGCATACAGTGACCTAAGGATGTACTGACACAAGCAACCCAAACACAGTAATAAAAAGCTTCCATACTATTATACAGCCCGACAATCTGCGCGTTCCGGTGAAATAAATGGGCGTTCTTAAGATCACAAGACCTGTGAGAGTGCCGCTTTGTATTCCCGGTGACTCGGAGCCCCAGCCAAGGGAAGGGAGCTGAAGCGCCGCACATACTGATGACCCGCTTATCACATTTCATCTTGTTGAAAAAATACTCGTCTTCTTCATTCAGTTATCCTTTGTTACGACCCAGAGTAGTAGGAGGAGGCCGGCCTTAGGACAACTCCGAGCCAGAGCAAAAGGGGTGGAAAGGATGTCACAGGAAAGTAAGCGATATACCGACCCGAAAGATGAAAGATAAGGCCACAATAGTCACAAAAGAATGCAACGTCGGGCTACGTGAAGTAGTGTAGGAGCAGTGTAGGAGTAGCAGTAGTGGTAGTCTCGGAGAGACCCGCGCTAAGAGCGGGTGTTGGGGTGAGTCACCTGAATTTCTCACGCTCATTGTTTGCAACATTGGCAAGAATCCGCACATTGGTAAGAATCCGACGAACACCCAGTGGGGGCTCCTTGTACCGCTACAGTACCAGCACCAGGAGTAGTTTTCCTACGGAAAAGGTTGGGGCGAGGATAGGCAATGTCCTGCGAGTAACGTCAGCATCTGCTCACATGGAAACTGAATGCACGCCCCACTGGGCAGACCTACATTTTACCCTGTCCTTACATTGCTAGCATAACACGATAGCTCACGCTCCCGTTCGTGGGTCCTTACCACTCAATATATCCTCGTACTCGTATACTAAACTCCAACGCACCTCACGAGTGACTACAGTAGTAGCCTCCACTGTAAGACATCCTCGACGGCTTGGAGGTCGTAAGTCCCGCCTGGCGGGTGTATCATCCGGTAGTAAGGTGGGAAACACGAACGCATTCGGCTCCCCATCACCTTGCACTAAACCAAGCAACCCAGTATCACCCGACACACGCAGCACAACTACTTGCAAGCCGAGACGACTAGCCAAGAACATGATGAACTACCACAAGCCCGCAGACCCTCCCCCCTCACTCAACACAACACTCATCTCTAGCCCCTCTCAAAAGAGTCTACCCCACCCCTCAGGCCCCCGATTCCACCGGACAAATTTTCCAAAAGCCACGCCAACATAAGCGTGCCATCCTGCAAGACCAAACACCTCCCATATTGAACCCCATGCATGTTGTCTGCATCTCCGATGTCCTCGCACCGCTTCCACCCTTCCCCAGTCGCCGCCAGCACCAGCTAATCTCCCGACGGCGCTCCAGTCCTCGAGCCACCTGACCGGCGGACATAGCAACCCACAACTTGAAAACGTGCCCTAGCTGACTCCCGAACAACTGGCCACACTGGTGAGGTTTTTAGTGGGTGGGAGCAACCCCTGCCAATAGGAGGTGACGGCCCCTGAGTCCCACAATACATGCACCACAGGTGTGTGCGTAAATCTGCATGTCGTCCTCACCACGGCCTCCAGCCTGGCTCCAGCTCGTCAACTAGGGCTGATGGTAAATCTCCTGCTATTCGACACTTAGTCTCCGTAGTTAGGTTCTAGCTAATTACTGAGAATAAAGTGCTTTCCAAGAAAAAGAAAAAAAAAGAATCCGACGAACGCAGCCCATATGTGCAGAACTTCTGTCCAATTTTCGGTCAGAAGTGTCCTCACTTACAAACAGCTACTCCATCGCAATCCTGAGTCTCAGACTACACACGTCCATAGCTTCACCTAGCCTTGACTGAACGAGAAAGACGACAAACAGACAGCGTGGTAAGCATTTTGACACCGACTTAGCATTGTAAGAGTAGTGCTACTAGAGGGCTTCGATGCCATCGAGACGTAAGGTACTTAGAGCCCTGACAGCAGCCTCCCTCTTGGCGAAGCCTATGGAACGACCCGTCCCGGAGCCAATCTCCCTGCCTCGGACTGCGTCACTCAGCACAGGGTTCTATGTCCGGCTGAAAGACGGACTCACGCTTAGCAGTAGCATGGTGGACCTTCTGGTGATCAGGGCCGTTTTCTTCCAAAGCCCATGAGAGGAGGGGCACGAGATTACCACTTGGGTGGCCTTGAAGGAAGTTATTGAGGTCGCGTACGGGATCTTGGTTGCCCCCATGACCTAAATTGCACGCGCGTTCTGCATTCTATTCTCAAAACCCACGATAAAAGATAGATGAAGGTATCGCCCACCCATAGTGTGAGAGAGATTGTAGCTGAGACGAGAAATTGCGTTGGGTATGTTGATGGTTGACAGTTATTTGCATGACCACTGAGCCATTATATAGACCATTCCATGGCCATGTGTGACCCAAGTACAACAATTCATCGTGGTGCCAGTGCCCGAGAGTCCAACACCCCTATGATTGCAGCAGTGGATGTCCCCAAGTGTAGGGAGACCACCGATCGCGCCTGGTTACCCAGGTGATGTGATGCTTCACTGTGGCAGGCAGGGCCTTCGTCGGAGACGAAGGGTGCCGACACCCTAAACCCGCTTCCCAGATCACAGAACATCAATTCCACGAGTGGGGCTGCCTCTAGATTCACCGGGATAGCCGGAGCGCTGTGACTGTTGTGGTCTCAATCCGGCTCCGGCACCCCGAAGAGTACTGGAGGTGCAGTACAAGGATTCCCAGATAGAACGGGGTACGAAGGCGCATCATTCCTGGGGGGACGAATCATTCCGGGAGGATGGAAACCGGGGGGATGTATACATGTAGTGTTT
>Ga0307510_10005526_pt1 | contig 15070 bp, 19 predicted proteins | sample 12_EM_MG_FD_207224 | JGI IMG/M metagenome (GOLD analysis project Ga0307510, IMG submission 207224) | Populus trichocarpa ectomycorrhiza microbial communities from riparian zone in the Pacific Northwest, United States - 12_EM | ecosystem: Host-associated > Plants > Roots > Unclassified | place...
CGGACAGAATTGTACCACCCTCATCCGGCTGCACCAACTATTTCTTGCTTGTTTACCTCGACTCATCTCCCATCTCAACGAACACTCGATCCTTCTGAAAGTTCTAACGCCATCCAGGGGCACGCTACCTTAGCACGCAATCACCTGAACGAACAACAACATGTCACTTGAAGCCGCTCTGGAGGAGGAGCGTCTCGAAATCCTAAAGCTCCTCGAGAAGCCCGCCGGTAAATCGTCGCATCAACATCCTACCGGTGTTCATTCTACTCCTTCCTCACCTCGCATTCATTTCGCCCCGCTTCTCCCTCCACTGAATAGCCGAACCTCTTCCCCGAACCGCGCTCCCATCCAGTCCCTTATAGCTGCCGCCCAGGATCCTCCTTCCGAGCGATCCTCGACCGATACGGCAGGGGCACCAAGTCCACGAAGCTCGACCGGACATCTTGTTTGGCCCAGCTCTAATGGCACATCTCATCGGAATTCCATGTCCTCCTTGAATGGCGCCCCAAAATTGCTACGGGATCGCGATAAGCCTGGAAACCTTACACCCAATGACGCCTACAATTTTGCTGTTCTCCCTTCAGTCCCTCCACCCGCCCCGAAGCGAGCCTCTCAAACTTCTTGGAATGACTCCGCCCCGCCCTCTTCGCATCATGGCAACCTCGGGCCTCCGGGGAGGCGGTCGCTTTCACCAATCTCAAACGCCGCATTACATCACATGCAGAGATCTGCATCCCCGCGATCCTCTTCTGGACGACTAGCCTCTCCCCCCCCCGTTGCTCGTAACCAAATCCCTAACCAAATAACCAACGATTCTGGTGTCCCAATTGATTTAGAACATGCCTATACCAAGCTCTCGGATGACGCACTCGCGAGATCAGGGGGTGTTTTGCGAATGCTACCGGAGCGCAGGCCAATCACGACTTTTGAGGGGGAGCATGTCCGCGCTGGCACTGGGGAGTCATTGACGAGCGAAGGGGGTGTGAGATTGCAGAAGGACTATGGCGATGTCGATGAACGTGCGGTGGTTGATTCCTCCGATGAAGACGAGACTAGTAGTACCGAGGAAAGTGTTGGATCGAATTCACCTGTGAGCGAGGAAGAGGAGAGGAGAGGGAGGGCTGCTGCGCGCAGAAATGGTTCCGGGCCCAGCAGTAAAGGTAACGCTACAGGAACGGAGGAAACGGTAGCGAAGGGTCCGGGTATGATCAAGAGTATGATCAGGATTGTGGGCGATTCCGGTGGAGGCGGAAGTAAGAAAAAAAAGAAAGGAGGTGGAATAGACGCTAGGAAGGGTACTATTAGTATGCGGAGGACAAGCATGAGCTTACTCGCTGCTGCGGAAGAAGAGCGTATGTACTCCTGTCCACATTCTAGGGACTATTCTGACTTTTCCGATAGGAAAGGCTGTGAGTGCTAGGTATAGTGTTCGCTCCCTCCTGCCCTCGATATCGATTACCCCGTCGGGTGGCGTTCCTGGAGCAACTTCCCCTACAACAAGTAGACGATCGGGCGTGCATCCATCTACAAATTTTGACCTACCGTCGCATAACTCCACGCCAATGTCCTCGGATACAGAAGCGGACGTCCGGGATTTGCATCGCGCTCAACGAATGGAGATGAGCTTCTCTCCTATCACGTCTACGCCGGAGACTCAGCGTGTTGTGAGGACGATTCTGCGTGGCGAATATGAGTCGATAGTCAAGGAAGCGGAGGAAGGTAACAAGCGGGTACGAAAGTATCTTGTTGCGACGGATTTGAGTGGGGAGGCCCAACATGCCCTGGAGTGGACAATCGGGACAGTTCTTAGAGACGGCGACACTCTGATGGCTATATACGCCATCGATCAGGATACGGTGGAAGATGGCGGCAAGATTGTTCCGGATGACAGGATAGCGGGAGAATTGAGCAGCCAGGCTGCCGCCGTGGGGACTAGTCTTGCGGCTGTAAACATGCCTCATACACCCGGAACAGCGTCTCCGCTATCCAACATTGGCATTGGGGATATTTCGGAGAGGAGTAGGGAGCGCACAAAGGCCGAGCGGGAGCGGTACGTTGCGGTAGAGGCCATCACTAGGCTGGTGGAAAAGCTTTTGAAGAAGACGAGGCTACAGGTCAAGGTCACTGTAGAGGTGATTCACTGCAAGAGCCCGAAACATCTTCTTACTGAAATCGTATGTTTGCAATTTATTTCTCGGCATATGGTTACCTGACTAACATGATGTAGATCGACTTTATGGAACCTACATTAGTGGTCCTTGGTTCTCGCGGCAGAAGTGCACTAAAAGGGTAGGTGCCCTGAATTCCATTGCGTTAGGATTACATTATAAGTTAACCCATTACTTAGTGTTCTTCTGGGGTCCTTCTCCAATTACCTAGTCACCAAATCCTCCGTCCCTGTCATGGTTGCCCGGAAAAAACTCAAGCATACCAAAAAGTTTGCCAAAACCAACGTCCGGCAGCCCAATAACCTCACGACAAGCGCTCAGGCAGGCCGCCTCGCCGGTGCGAAGGTGGACTAACTACTATGACTAACTCATGGGAGGGTTAGTGGTGGGAGGTCCAAGCTTGGGAAAATGGCGGGTTCTTTCATTTTTTTTCTCTTTCTTCCTCTTCTCTCCACATCAATTATCATCGTCATCACATAGAGGATAACAGGTCACAGGCTCTCACTCGTGTAAATAATTATGTTATTAACTGTATTAATGACCACTCTCACTCTCTCTTCTTTCTTCGTCTCCTTAAATGTGCTTGCTATATACTAGCCGCCTTTGTCTTCCCCCTTTGAGCTGTGTTGTCGCTACCATCACGGACGTGCTCCGCCCATGGTATATCATCACTGCCTACGCTGTCGCCCGAGCTGCAAGAGTATTCGATCGGGTCGTAGGTGACTTGTGTGCGCTCTTCGGGGGTAGGCGCGGGCACAGGTGAGCGGCGGATATAGAGGTGTGCGAGGAGGGCGCGGAAGAGGGTTGTTAGGCGGGTGCGGGGAGCCATGGTTGGAGCGAGTTGGGTGGTTGGACGGTGGTAGACGAAGCAGGGGGGAAAGTCGTAAAGATCGCGATGAGCGAGCAGATAGAAGCGAGGCTGGTAATGGTCTGGCTGCGTTGAGATGAGGAATTGTTGACGCTTGGGAAGGAAGGTTTGCTGTTATCGGTGGATGGCACTTGATGACGAACACTTCACGGTCCTGGCACCGCGACTAAGGGTAGGTATTGTATTGAACCCTCTACCGCGCCTCCGGCCGAAGCATACCATGCTATCATAGCGATCATACGTGGGGTGGGGTAGGTGGGTTTAGGGCATTGGTGGTTGTCAGCACAGTAAAATGGTAGGGGCAGGCGTCGTGGTGGGAGGAAATGCGCATACTATCATATGGAGATACTAAACTGCTAGATTATTTAGATGCCAATCGTTGTTTGGGTTGGGTGGTAGGAAGGGGGAGTATTGCTGTTGGCTTTAGAAATAGCTGGGGGGGTGATTATGGTTTATTCGTAGTTGTTATTTGGCTCTCGGAAGAGCCGTCGATATGATTCCTGTGATAAAACTGCCTGGAGGGGGGCCGCCCCGCCTGGTAGATATCGGTAGTGACCATGTTTGGGCTCGCTCAACTCTGTGGATCTGGGCTTTTTTTTTTGATATCATAATATGGGCGCAGTTCTTCGAAAAAGGTGAAAATTGCCAACTACAATAATTCAAGTCGAATGGCTCTCGGCATTGAGTACCACATAGGGTACCCTCTGGACATCTTGAAATATCATAGGAATGATGGCTGGGCACATGTGGACAAAAAATGAGAGGGACCGTAGAGGACGGCCGTGGATAGGTTAATGACGGCCGGGGGGGCCTGATCGCCAGGGGTATCTGATCACGCCCGGGGACTGCAGAAAAACTGTGTGTAATATATGCTGATGTTTTGTGCCAACATAGTAGACAATATTCCTGCAAGAGGCGGGATATATATCAAGTGTTGTGAGTATTCTGCTAAGACCGAATAAACATAACGGTAGAGAAGAACAGGAACAGGACAATACGAGTCTACATCATCTGAGCCTCTATTTCCTTCATCGCTCCCCGCCACAGTTCCCACTCTGCCACTTGGGGACCGGACTGGTCCCCCTTCCCCCTCCTCTACCTCCAGTTCCACTCCCGCCCCCTTCCTCAGGAAAACTCGTAGCAGGCAAACTAATGGCGCTCCCGTTGGTCTCCCCCGCTTCCCTCACCCAGCACTCCGCCCACTATCTGATCGCCGCACCCGCCTTCGGGAACAACACCCTCCCTCCACCAACTTTTCTCTCCCTATCAGCGTCGTCAGCAGTGGGGTCAAAGCGTGTGGGGGGGGGTTCTGGTGCGGTAATTATTTGGTAGGTTGCGTCGAGGAGTTGGGGTGAAAAACTGGGGAGACTTCTTTTGGCTTAGTTATTGTTAGTGGGGTCGTCGTGGCTCTGTTTGCTAGTTTGGTTTTACGGCCAGCCAGGGGGGGTTCTGTGGCTTCCGTAGTGGGGGCAGTCACGATCACATGGCTATGATCTGAGGTCCGCACATGTGCGAATTTGTGATACCGTGAAAAGGGGAATAATTAGGGGGGTTTCTCGCCCCACCCTCTTCTTTTCTTCATCAACCAACACTGGACAAGCTCGGGAACTAAACTACAGTATCATAATAAGAAATTGTCAGAGGACAAAAATAACGGCTGTTCAATGATCGATGGCAACACACCCCTCCTCATCACCCTCCACTTCCTCCACTATCTAAACAAATTTCTCTAAATCAACCAAAACTAAGTGATCCTATCTAATTATTATTTTCAATAAACTATGCCTCCTATTCTTTGCAGTCATGCCAAAAAACAGATTCCCTCCAAGCACCTCTCTTAGTTTATTAGGGGGAGAATCTTTGAGTTACATGAGGAACAAATGGGATGTGAGCAAATTTCCCACTCCCTTAACATCCCTTCCACTACTGTCAGAAGCACAGTTGCAAAGGGATAGCAAGAGGGGAAAGAGAATGAGGGTAGAGGAAGACATTCTAAGACTACCAAGTTGCAGGATAAAGCCATAAGTGAGGAAGCTCTCAAAAATCACCACACTACCTATTCTGAGATTGCTAAAAAAGTCGCACACAATGTTTCTACCAAGACAGTGAAGAGAAGAATTGCACAAAAGCATCTTAAAAAATAGGTGGTACAAGAGAGAGTTTATTTGAATGAAGACCTGGCTCAGGAGAGGTTGGAATGGGTATTAACCTATAGGCATTGGACAAGGGAGACCATTGTCATTGCTGAAGATTTTTGCCTATTGATACCACAGTTATTTTTGTTTCCCGACAAAAACAATACCAGTAAGTAGCTCATTCAAAACTCTCAAAAATAACAAGAGCACTAACTTGATAATTTATTAGATGATGATTCACAGAATGGCCAATATCTGTTTAATGGCTTGCCTGAGTTTTCATCTCATTCTGCTCCCTAGTTTTCAGCTCATTCTTCACCCCAGTTTGCATCCTATTCTTTGTCATGTGCTCCATCATGCATACCACTTTGCAGCCTATAGTCATCCCTGTCGGTCTAATGCATGATATGTGAGACCTGCAACTGCCAGTGTCTGCCGATTATCACTATAAGCTGAGCCAGCCTGAGGTTTTGAATAATGATGCTACCCCAGTTAAGGAGGGAGGCAATCATGAAGGGAATCTTGGAAGGCTAGGTTTCCTTTCTTTACCTTCAAGTTTAATGTCCTCACATTTGTAAACACAACTGCTATTGCATACTACCCAAATTCAGCTTTTTTGCGCTAATTTTGACATCATGCTACTAATGCATAACTAGCGTATTGAGGTTCTTGAAATGCTTTAAAACGATTGAGATAGAAGGATGAAATGTTTTGAAGATACCATTAACAGTCTCAACAAAAAAGCTAGAGGCTATAGTTTTTTTGTCATGAGCACCTGTATCCTAGTGGTATGTAATACCAATTACATTAGAGAATGCCACTTCTTTCTGCTACACTTCTATAGATTGGCATTAACTTGTTCTATCTTGATGTTCAAACTCAAGAAAAGTATGAAAAGTATCTGAACAGGTTCCAGATACACTTCACCAGCCTCCTCAGATTGTTGGAGGATCATGTCAATTGTATTGAAGAGAAGCTTGGGAGGGAGATAGGGAAGTTGAAGAGGTTGATAGAAAGGGAGATAGAGCAAACCTAACATACTCTTAAGAGTCTCACTACTGGCCTCAAGTGGTTTTGGTCATAGTTGGAGTGTTTCTAGGAATAAAAAGAATTATTATTAATCAATAAAAGGCTGTTAGGCCATAAAATAAAATAAAATAGAATCAAGATGTGATAATAGTGTCGAAATGAAGGTCTCATTGATCGGGCTATCTATTGACAGCAAGCAGTTCTGATACATCACAAACTCCTACTCCTCCAACCCCCTCTCCCACTAAAGCCTAACTTAATATTTCTCTAATATTCACTTAACTCCCACATTGTGTACCACAGACATTACAGCCCCCACTAGCAATTTCAATAGAAAGTGAAAAACAAAAACCTATATCAAAACCCAAAACCAATACTTTCCACATGATATTATTTTGGGAAATAAGAGGTATGGGCTCAATGATCGTAATTTTCTGAGGGTTATGACCATGGCTGTTATTGCATCCACCCAAAAATCCTGAGGCTCTTAAAGATTTTTTTCCCTGTACCAAACAGCAGGTGTGTTCACAGATTTTAGAAAATTACAAGTATCTCCTCCTATAGTACCTGTTGGCTAGCACTCTAACTTATTCTACATACGAGTATTATGCACTATCCTACAATGCTAATTGTAGCTTGAAGAATGATACCCTATTGTTTCATACGTTCAGGAAGGTTTGATTGGAATATTCTTGACGGCTAAGAGGGACTGGACTTGCTGGACTGCTCCAACTGACCTCCACTTTTCTTTCTAAACCGAACTTTTCTTCCTTCTCCTAGGGAATATCACAACCAACCATGCTTAGCAACTCCTCCTGTTGGGCAGAACGAGCAGCAAAACATGCAAGATAGCTTAAAATATTTTCCATGATAGCATCAACTAAGAAAATACTGTGAACTTCTGTAATACGACTAATAATGTTTGGAACTACGGTACTGTCGCATATGAGTAGTCGCAACTGCTAGCTTGACTATCACCCCTGGATACTAGTTTATGACACTCCAATATTCAAGAGCACCGCGTCAAGGATGTGGGAGGGTGGCTCATAGAGGACAGAGGAATTCAGAAGATGGGGCGGATCAAGTACAGAACGTACCGGTACAGGTGATACACAAGTTCTGTTTTGCTATAGAAACCCGGAGGTCGGAAAGACGTTTATTAGGTAATGAAAATTCTACTCCCCTGAGGGGAATGAGTCCATGCTAACAAATTACAGCTACAGTTCGCTAGTAGTGCACTAGCTGTAGGAGAAGAGTAGAGAGTAACACACCCTGCTACATATTTTTACTTCCATTTTGCAGCTCGAAAAGAGCAATCTGCTGCTAGCATACTTGGTTCCATTCTGAAGCAGATGGTAAGAGGAGTGGGAAGAATTCCTAAGGAAATTTGGAGAGCCTTGTCATGAACTGAGAGATTCCGTTCATGGGCATAGACTGCAACTCGGTGAAATTGTGAAGATGCTGCAACTCACTATGTTCTCACAGCGCTCATCTATCGTTATTGACGCGCTTGATCCATGCACTGCGGTACACCAATTTAGGCTTGTCAATTCTTTGAAAGAAGTCTTAGACAAGTCTTCAGATTCCCAAATTTTGGTCACCGGAGGGCCTCATCTTCGCGCTGAGGCTGATAGACACCTCACCGGACGAGTCACGAGTGTGTTTGTTGGTCCTACCACGGACGATATTGTCCGATCCCTCCATGCAAGGCTGAGCGAAGGCTAAACATTGGATGCCATGGATTTAAGTCTGGAAGAAGAAACTATGGAGAAGATTCCCGCAAGTATATCGGAAATGTGCGCAGCAGCCAGGGTGTTGAGAATTCTCTCCCACATTATCGGCTAATCCTTGCAGTTAGGTTCCTTTCCCTCAGTATCGAAGCAATCCTGCAAGAGACAATATATCGGAGACGAAAAAGGCTGAGAAAAATAACCGATGGATTGGAGTTGAAGGGTGTCGTAGTACGACAGTAGAACGGATAAAGGCGCAGGGTGGGGATAAATCAAGGCTCGCGATAGGAGCTTTGATGTGGGTTAGCCATGCGGGACGGTCGTGGATGGCTAATGACGGCCGGGGGGGCCACATCGCTAGGTGTACCTGATCACCCCCGGGGACAATAGCCAAACTATGTGTAATACCGTATATGCTGATGCTTTGTAAGCGACATAGACAATATTCCTGCAAGAAACAAGATAGATGTCAAGTGCTGTGAGTATTCTGCTAAGACCGAATAAACATACGGTAGAGAAGAACAGGAACAGCACAATACGAGTCTACATCATCTGAACCTCTATTCCTTTATCGCTCCCCGCTACAGTCCTACTCTGCCACTCGGGCACCGGACTGGCCCCCCTTCCTCCTCCACCTCCAGTTCCACTCCCGCCCCCTTCCTCAGGAAAACTCGTAGCAGGCAAACTAATGGCGCTCCCGTTGATCTCCCCCGCTTCCCTCACCCAGCACTCCGCCCACTATCTGATCGCCGTGCCCGTCTTCGGGAACAACACCCTCCCTCCACCAATTTTCCTCTCCCTATCAGCGTCGTCAGCAGTGGGGTCGTACTTCTCGTTAACCTACATCTCCCCCCCGAGCAAGGAAGTACGCTGCGGCTGTGCTCCCGGATCCGCACGCCATGAGGTTCCTCATCGTTATTATGGAGGAAGATGCCGCACTGGCAAGAGTATGGGCGATAGGGGAGTCTTCTTAGGGAGTGTGGGTTGTACTCAAAGCGTGTGGGGTCCTGGTGGGATATTTGGTAGGCTGCGTCGAGGAGTTGGTGAAAAACTGGGGAGACTTCTTTTGGCTTTGTTATTGTTAGTGGGGTTGTGGCTTTGATAGTTTGGTTTTACGGCCAAGAGATGAGGAGGCTGAACGGTCCTCTCCGCCATCTGGAAGTCCCGTGCTGTTGCTCGCTGATGAAGACGCACGTCCTGGTACAACCACAACTGTGTTGAAGAAGAGTATTTCTTGCCCAAAGACAGTTTCCAAAGCCTCACCGAGGCCCCCACCAGCTTTTGAAACGGTTGCGAATGCCCCGGAAACGCCGTTTCGAGACGCGAGTGAATCATCTTCAATGCCGAGATAAGCTTCCTCTGCAGATACTCGGTTCCCATTCTTCTCTATGACCAGTTATCGCTCCCGAGAAAGCCACAGCGGTCACGGAATTTTTGGCCAAAGCTTGCCCAATCCTTTTCCACTAGCGCCATAAACTCGTCTATAGTCCTAAAATATGGATCGAGACAGATTTGCGTTAGAGAGCTAAGCCGACCGGCGCTATCCCACTCCTCAGAGCAATGAACGAGAACATGGCTATACTCGAGGGCAATTTGTCGTACAATCACCACAGTTCCATCCAACGTCGTCCCAATATACTTCGCCCATCCCGAACTGATCATCCAACCCGGTTTGGAGGTAGGGTAGAGAGATACCATCCTTGATGGCTTCAATGACGTTGTTCAAGCAATCCTTCATGACGTGAATATTTCCAATGCCGAGATATTTCCAATGCCGAGATAAGCCTTTGTGCAAGGCGGTTAAGACAAGTGCCGGTAGTTTTCAATATTTTCGTTCCCCATGCCAAGCCCTTGTATAGCTTATAAATTTCATAGTAGGTGGGTGTTCAAGAAAAACGGATTGTTTTGTTGCGCCCCGTATATTTTTGGAGGGGGCTCTGTGGCTTCGGTAGGGGGCCTAGCTGTGCATGCATCGGGATCTAGTGAGCGAGCCCCGAGACCAGTGCAGGAGCCGGTGGGGGATCTATTGGAAGTTTCAAGCTGCACTGGCGTTTGGGGTAGATTCTGAGGTTGTGACGAGGCGAAAATAGCTGGGACGAGCTTCTCATCCTGTATGCTACGGTTTCCACGGACACCCGTTAGCAGCCGCGAACACCTGATTATGGGGAAGTGGTTGAGAGGGAGGATATAACTTTAGCACGATATCTCACATGATGAGACGGGTGAATCGGTTAAGGCTGATATTCTCGCCCTGGGCCGGTAGTTCTTGGCATGGCTCAAGGTCGTATCGCTTGCCGGTATGATACCGTGGCTGGAACAAGCAACAATGCGGGGTAGGTTGGAGAAAACTGCTAGAAATTAGCCCTGTTCTAAGCACACCCAAAAAGAGGTATCGGCCTACAGAGTAAATCCTTATTAATTGTTGACATCTTCTATCTCTTGCATCACTCGGTGCTAATACTTATCTTCGTATTCCTTCCGGGGATTATATATCTTCCACCCATTGAATTCATAATGGAGCCTAGGGCGTAAGAGTAGGCGTAAAGGGTTTCTACCCCTTTGGCGATTGCAAGAGCTTTGATTGACTCGGAGGCATCTCTGCACTCCGGCTCAGTCTTGGGCTTGAAGGTGGGGGGAGAAGCCTCGATTACGTAGCCGGAAGTGGGCCAGTAAAGCGGCGCTGGCTAGATGGCGAAAGAGTGTAGAAACTGTAGTATACGTGATCCATATTTCCCGAGGCCACTCAACTGGCTTTGCTTATGGGGGGTGTTCGGGATGCTGATTGAAAGAATGATTCGGCTTTGGGATCTATCTGGAAGATGAGGTGGTGGGGAGTAAGGTGGAGGGTCCCAGTTGTTGGCTGCACATTATGTAGGATAGTCACGTTCTCGACCTTAAAATCCTCAGGTATTGCGATGTTGGCACAGTTCGCAAGTGTCTTCTTGGGGCGGAGTGATGATAGAAGGGGCACATTCTTTAGCGACCCGGATGCACTCCATTTCGATTAAGTGGATAAATAAGGAGAGCTGCTCTATCCCTTCGGTGAAGCGAGGCGGGTGACAGGACTGCCGGTTGCTCTCTCCAAAGCCGAACAGCAAGATACGGCAGTCAATCGTAGTGGCATTTGATGGTGATGGTGAAAAATTGTATGGCCAGGACAAAGGGAAATAATGAAGCTATCAGCGGTCTTGTGGTAAGGAGCCACCGTGTGTATCTGGCCCTGCGATACTGGGGGTTTCGACTGATGATGGAGGTGGATGCTCGCTCATGCCATATCAAGAGTCAAGGCCGGTGTCTGGCTCCGTTGGCGAGCAGGATCTCCTTGACTAGTGTGACAGTAGAAAGTGTGTCGACCCCTCTGTCACAATGTTGCAATGAAGGGGGGGGTTCGATCAAAAAATGATTGAAGGCGAGGAACGCGCTTTTTCAAACCGGGGGGTTATAAGATAGAACCCCTTCTAACAAATCGGTAAACAATGATATTTGAAGGCAGTTAGTTGAAGGCAAAGAAACAAATGAAATGAAATGATAAGAAAAGGGAGCAAAATGTAGTAGAAAAGGCAAATAAACTAGCACTGGTACTCCACTTCCCCGGCTTCTGAGCAATAAATAATCACATATCTGGGCTGAAGTCAGAAATTCGCATCAGTGTTCCTGCTATTTTTGCTTACTAAGAAATTAAAGAACCCCCCCCTTCAATCCCTATTTTCAGAAGCCCCGATTCAAACCCCTCCCCTTCTAAACCCCTGGGTTCGATTATCAAAGGCCTTCTTTGCAACACTGCTCTGTCATGCCTTATATAGCTGACTAAGGTGTACCTGATGTGGGTAGCCACGATCACATGGCTATGATCTGAGGTCCGCACATGTGCGAATTTGTGATACCGTGAAAGGGGAATAATTAGGGGGGTTTTTCACCCAACTCTCTTCTTCCCTCTTCTTCATCAACCAACACCGGACAAGCTTGGGAACTAAACTGCAGTATCACAATAAATAAGAAACAATACCGGTAAGTAGCTCATTCAATACTCCCAGAAATAGTGAGAGCACTAACTTGATAATTTATTAGATCATGATTCACAGAATGGTCAATATCTGTCCGATGTCTCGTCTAGGTTTTCATCTTATTCTTCGCCCCAGTTTTCAGCCCATTCTTTGCCCCAGCTTGCATCCCACCCCCAGGTCCAGTTCTATTTCTTTTCTTTATCCTGTCCAGTGGACGACATTATGATGTTTAAACCAAGTGCCAAACTCCACTCTTCAAGTCAACCAGATCTTTTAAAAAATCATGAGACCCCCACCAATGATGAGTCAGAGGCAAGTACCCAGTCTGCCCGGGGAAGAGCAAGCTCAACCCTGAGAGGCTCCACACCATAGGCCCTCCTTCTTTAACTACAGGAATATGGAGTTGAGTTAAACTAATGCAGGACCAGAGGGTCAAGCTTCTTGAAGTCCAAGATAGAAGTCAGGATAAAGCGATCATCAGAGTCGAAGAGTTAGTTGCCAGCTCTAGAGAAGATGGCGGAGGATACATTCATTTCTTGATAGGCACTTTTATTGTAGGCGTATATAATACCAATAGAGGAATTGTCTTCTTTAGACTAACACTTCTATATGTTGGTTTTAAACTAATTTATTTGGACATGCAAACACAAAATAGATATCATAAGCGCTTCAATAAGTTTGAGAAAAATATGAGTTGCTGTGGCAGGTTGATGGAAAAAGGTATCAACCACAGTGCTGAGAAGGGGATCAAAAAGGAGGGAGGAAGGTTGGAGGCGTTAATTGAAAGGGTGGTTTGGAGGTTGGAGGCATCGGTCTAACAGGAGATGGAGAAAATGAGCGAGACTCTTACTTGTCTTGCGTGGTTTTAGTGGGAGTTGGAGTATCTCATGAGACAAAAAGAATTATTATTAATCAATAAAAGACCGTGAGGTCATAAAAAAAGAAAAACTTGAATCATGATGTGATAATGGTGTCGAAATGAAGGTTTTATTGATCAGGCTATCTGTTGACAGTCAGCAGTTCTGATATATCACAAACTCCCACTCCACCAACCACCCTCTTCTCTAAAGCCTAACCTAATATTTCACTAATATTCACTTAATTTCCGCATTGTGTACCAGAGATATTCCTGCCCCAACAAACTGTTTGAATAGAAGGCCAAAAACGAAAACGCATATCAAAACCCAGGACCAATACTTTCCACTTGGTGTTATTTTGGGGAATAAGAGGGATGAGCTTAATGCTCGTAATTTTCTGAGGGTTGTAACTACGGCTGTTATTGCATCCTGCCAAAAGTCCTGAGGCTCCTGCAGATCTTTCCCCTGTATGGAACAGCAGCTATATTCAGGGATTTTAGAAAATCATGAGTATCTCCTTCCATAGCGCCTGTTGGCCAGCACTGTAACTTCTTTTATGCGTGAGTATTATGCACTATCCTACAATGCTAATCGTAGCTTGAAGAACGATACCCCATTGTGTCATAGGTTCAGAGAGGTTTGATTGGAATATTCTTGGCGCCTAAGAGTGACTGAGCTTGCTGGGCTGCCCCAACAGACCTCTGCTTTTCTTTCAGCACTGAACTTTTCTTCCCTTCCTGGAGAATATCACAACCAACTGTGCTCAGCAACTCCTCCTGTCCAGCAGAACGAGCAGAAAAGCGTGAAATATCGCTAAAAATATTTTCAATAATAGCATCAACTGCCAAAATACTGCGAACTCCTATAATACTACTAATAATGTTTGGAACCACCGCACTGTTGCAGATGAGGGATCTTAACAGCTAGCTTGGCTATTACCCCTGCATCCCTGTTTATGATATTCCAGTATTTTAGAGCGCAGCGTCAATGATGTGGGAGGCCAGCTCATAGGGTGGATGGAGGAATTCCAAAGATGGGGTTAGTCAAGATAGAAAGTATAGGTGATATAGAAGTTGTGTTTTGGTACGGAAATGGGTGGGTCAGAAAGACGTTTATTAGATAATAAAGATTCTACACTCAGGAGGGGGAATGGGTCTATGCTAACAAATCATGACAACAGTTCGCTAGTAGTGGACTAGGAGTAGGAGAAGAGTAGAGAGCAACACACCCTGCTATATGTTTTAACTTTGATTTTGCTGTTCGAAAAGAGCGATCTGCTACCAGTATACTTGGTTCCTTACTGAAGCAGATGGTAAGACGAGTGGGAAGGTTTTCTGAGGAGATATGGAGGGCTTTTTGAGAACAGAATGATTCCGTCCATGGACATAGACTGCAACTTGCCAAAATTGTGATGATACTGCAATGCATAACCTCCTTGTAGTGCACTTTTATCCTTATTAACGCGGTTGATGACTGCATTGCGGTAAACTAATTTAGGCTTTTCGAATCTTTGAAAGCAGTATTGGAGAGGTCTCCAGATGCCCAAATTTTGGTCACTGGAAGGCATCATCTGCTGGGAGAGGTTGATAAACACCTCGCTGGATGAGTCACGAGTGTGTTTATTGGTTCACCTAGAGACGAAATCGTCTCATCCCTTTGTGCAAGGCTGAGCACAGGCGAAACATTAGATGCCATAGATTTAAGTCTGGAAGAACAAACCATGGAGAAAATTCCCACAAGTAGATTGGAAATGGGAGCAGCAGCCATGGTGTTGAGAATTCTATTTCATATTATCGGCTAATCCTTGCAGTTAGGTCCTAGCTTGTTTCCCTTAATATCCAAGTAATTCTGGAAAAGTCCACAATATATCGGGGAAGAAAAAGGCTGAGAAAAATAACCGATGGATTGGAGTTGAAGGATGTCAAAGTACGACAGTGGGGTGGATAAAGGCGGAGGGTGGAGATAAATCAAGGTTCGCGATAGGAGCTTGGATGTGAGTTAGCTATGTGGGATGACCATTAAGGACAGAGGAAATTTTGCCACGCTCCTGCAATTGAGTGGGGTCTTTTCATGCATTCTGGTGAAAAGAAAAGACCAAAATTCTTGCCTGGTTTTGTCACAACCAGCCGTCCCAACCCTAGGAGCACGTCTAAGATGCTATCTATCTAACCAATTGGAGTGAGGTACAGTATGGGTAGTGTTTGTTACTGGGCGGGGCAGATATTTTACTTTCCCCGCTGATTGACTAGATGGGCCCCTGCCTTCTGGTCCCCCACTCT
>Ga0307510_10005527_pt1 | contig 15068 bp, 15 predicted proteins | sample 12_EM_MG_FD_207224 | JGI IMG/M metagenome (GOLD analysis project Ga0307510, IMG submission 207224) | Populus trichocarpa ectomycorrhiza microbial communities from riparian zone in the Pacific Northwest, United States - 12_EM | ecosystem: Host-associated > Plants > Roots > Unclassified | place...
GGATGTGTTTTATTGCGAATTCGAGACACATTACAAAGGAGACTCTTATTTCAACGTACTTGAGTACAGTCGCACCCCGTTGTCCCGGATGGCCAAGACCAGGAGTTGACCATCCGGGACAGTGAAACATCCGGAAGAGTGAAATACTTGATAAAAATAGTATTTGAAAAAACTGAAAAGCGAGTGATAATTGTGTAGGTATGACTTCCAGCTATTCCACATAAGGTTTCGCAGACTGTGGGTCGCAGTTGGACTGCCGTCGGCGGCTGTTGAACGACGCTAATCCTCGTCCTTTGTCCGATAGTCTGCGTCCTTTGTCCAATAGTCCTCGTCCTTTGTCTGATAGTCTTCGTCCTTTGTCCGGTAGTTCTCGCCCTTGATTGTCCAGACCACTGAGACGGCTCCAAGTAGTGCGTACGTCAGCGAACCACATTGCTGTTGCTCCTCCTCCCCCTGTCCCTGGAGAAACTAAAAACCGGCTCCCACATTCTTCTTTGCTTCACTCTCTCATCTTTCTACAATCACACACTCTATTCTCATTTACTGGTAGGATCTCGGAATGACACCAGACGAACTTTCACAAGTACTTCTAAGGGATGAATATCATATTTTAGATATTTTACCTGAAGATTTCCCTGAGCTAGAGTCATGCATTGGAACAAGAGCGTAAGTATTCAAAGAATTTTATACAAGTACTGGCAGAAGATAACATTTTATATATAGATATACTTACCGTCCTAGAACCGGCCAATTAAAGATCAAAATGGCGACGCAAATGCACGCAACGGTGTCCATGTGGGCGGCTAAATTGATTGCTGAAGGCGGGGCAGTTGGTACATGGAACCCTGATGATATTGAATTTATTCCTGAGGGGCGGCTGCAGCGCTTCGCAGCACAATATGAAGGAATGTAAGTTGGGATCAAATAATGACTACTACTGACATTCCGCTCACACTCTCCGCCAGAACCAAAGTACCAGACTGTGCAATTCTGCCGGGAGAACGAATTTGGCCTACTATTGTGTTTGAGGTTGGGTATGCGGAACTATATGATGACCTGAAAGATGATGTTAGGCTATTGCTGGAAGGGAGTGGAGGGGAAATTAGCAAGGCCATTATCATCAAGATTGAACCACTCCGGGAGGGGGACAGAGAGGTGCAAAGAGCGCTTGTGGAAATGCGGCACTTGAGCGAGGGCAGGGCGAAGAAGGAGGGTGGTAGGAAGGTGATTTTTTATAACTATCCGATATCAGATTTTACTTTTACTAATCCCCAGATTTAGAACCTATTACCCCCACCAAAGAGACATGCATCTCAGAAACTCGAGATCACCCTTCGTGATATTCTTCAAAGTGAGTTTGCTAGCCTGAGAAATACGGGCTGGGAGCAAAATCATATGATCGCCCTCCCCTTTGACCCTCTGCGGTGTTGGATTAACAAAGCCACCCGGCGACACTTATTCCAGAAGGGGGTTTTGGAGGATGATAATGGGCCAGCTCAATGACTTTGTTGTAGGCTCGTTCAAAATAGATTATTCAAGTGATAGTGTATATCTCTAATCATTGTAAAGAACAGGTTGTTAGTGAAGATCAGAGGTTACGGCGGCCTATAGCGACCAAAACCGCCACAACACCCGAATCTTAAAAATTTAAAATCAAAAAATGCAAAAAACTTCCTGAACCATCAGAATTTCGTGGGCTTATTTATAATTATCATCATTCATAATATGGGGTGAGGGGCAAATGGCAAGGCAGAATGGTAGAAAGGTTAGGAATCGAAACAAAACTTGAAAAACAAAGAGGAAACCAACCTTGTAAAACAAGAACTTAGAGGAAAAAGAATGTATGCAATCGGGAGGGTGTAGGGTGAGGATAATCGAGTGCCAATTGGGCACAGCGCAAGGGGTATTACTCGGGGGTGGAGGTAATATCCCGGAGGCGGTAGGAAAAAGGTGCAGCAGCAGGATGGCTTCGTGGAGGACATAGCGTTCCAGCAACAAGTCCTATAGGAACCAACTTTCCTGGCAGTGAGATCCCGAAGCTCACTACAGCACTTGTTCTTACTCCACCCACCACCCCTGCCTCTCCCTGTGGAACTATGCTAGAGGTAGGATGAGAAGGACTTGCAGACTTTGTAGTCTGTTGTTGGGTATTCTAGATTTGTGCTTTTCGTTTCTGGCTAGTGATGGCCACGATCATGATCGAGGGGACCCCATGATCGAATGATCGATCAAATGGGTAGGTCCTGATTGAGTGATCGATCATGGCCACTGCTCGAGCATCATTGAGTATCGTCGATTATCGTCGACTGTGCTCGAGCAAGATCGATTTTGAATATATTAAGTAGGAAATATTCACTCAATATGGATTACCAGTATTTACACCTGTGTTATAACAAGAACAGAATATCTCTACCCTATCGTTCACTTAGGTATCATGGTAGTTTGTGGCTGATCTAGAGGACGGGTGTCATACCTTACTCACATAAGTTGAATAAAAGTTATTGAAAGTGATTGGCAGTATTCCCTTGTTGCCGCAGACCCGAAACGATGGCCCGGGGAGCGGTGGCATTATGACAAAGTCAGTAGTCAGGATGGCAATTTGTTCAATAATCTTTATTTAACTAGAATGGTAAAGGATTACACCCATCCGGGCTCAGGCTTACCGATCCTCAACGGCTGACAGAGTTAGGGGTGGTGGGCGGGTAACAAAAAATGCGAGCTGTAGCGAGCTTGGAGACGAGAATGCGAGTTGTAGCGAGCATCGAGGTTCGCGACTCCAGGGAGACGATGGTTCTATATGTGCAGTAGGCTCTCCGGTCTGTGCCTGGTGAGCTCTGACCTCTGACCAACAAGACAACCCTTCCTCCGAAAACCTCCCGGCAGTTCTCCTGAGCTTTACCTAATTGGCAATGGGTTGTTCCAACCCAACATTTATTTCTTGCGAAATTATGATGGTTGAGGGACTTTTTACTTTTTTTTGATTTTCAAGTTTTAAGATTTGGGCGCAGTGGCGGTTTTGGTCGCTATAGGCCGCCGTAAGAGGTTCTTGGAGAAATCTTGTATTCCTACGATAACCTTTATTTGATTTATTTCCTTTGTTAGTTAGTTTTTGTTTTGTAGGTTCTTGTGGTTTTCTTTTGTTGGTTCTTGTCCTTTACTTTTCCTGAGAGAATTCGACTTGGCAGGGTCTTTGGGGGTCATTGGGTGTGAGGCCGATATGGTACTAGGTGTCTGGATTGCCACTCTTGTAAGTGGTTATGCTTCCTGTAAGTCCTCGAGATGTATGTCAACAGTAGGTAGAAAGAGAAGGAACTGGATCGTGGCAGGGATTCTCTGATAAGGTCGCGCTATCTACCTGTCACACCTTCATATGCGGTTGTTTTTTTCTTCGCATTTTTAAACATTATCAGCTTGTTCTCAGCAGGATGATGTTAAGCTTTACCGTGGTAGTGGCTGTTGATGATAAGCGTTTTAATCAGGGAATACACTTGAAAACCGAGGCCAAAAAACTCAAAGTGTTGGTGTACTTTCACCGCGGAGAGACCAGATGGGAGTACTCGGAAAAGGCGCTTGACTTTGTCAAAGAGTATAACGTCAAGTCTCTCAGTCTTTCTGAGTAATGCAGAGCAACCCACAGGGAGATCTTTATCGCTACTCAGGATTTTTTTAGCAAATCAGAGAGCAAGGTCAAAGTCAAGGGAATTGAACCTTTGCTAGTGTATTCAGAGCAGAGGCTTCGAGAAAGTGCTGTTGGGAGCTCAGAAAATTTGCCGGGGGTCTTTCTGAGAGATTGAGGCAGTGGCCGGTGAATATATGAGAGAACTAGAAAGCTCGAAGACTAGAAGGATGAAGAGCATGCATCGCAGGTTATTGCTAGGTACCAGCGACGCGGAGCGCAGATTACACAATCTGTGTGGTACAACTTTGGTGATAAAGTTGTCTCCTTTCAGGGCTTCCGGCAAGGTTTCCAATTTATACCAGAGCGAGTATTGCCAGCCTGAGCAACGCCACAAGATGGACGAAATCGGACGTAGTTTTCAACCTTACTTGTCTGAGTGGCCCAACGCTCTGCGACTGGTACTCCTCATTTCGTGGAATAGTGTTTCCTGTCTGGAGTGGACTGTATGTAACCCACTAATCCTCAATTGATCGTGGAATCAAAATCCAGTGAATTAACCAAGCTCCTCCTACGAAGGTGACTTCGGGGAGGTTCACTCCCGCTCCCACACCACCCCAACTCATCAGAAGTTTTAGCTCGGCTCCCACTGGGGGTGGCTTCAGTGACCCGGACAGACCACACACTGGGCGGGGGAGGAACGGGGTGCGGTCGCCAAGGAATTTGACCGAAGAGTTATAAACGCAGACCTCCACCAGGGCCTCACAATAACAATTACACCTACGGATACCTAGCCTCCTAATGTGGTGGCAGTTTTGGTGGTAAAGTACGGGGACAAAAAGATTCGTCCGATACTGGTTTTAGGGCCAAATTTGACATTTTCAAACCGACAATTCCCAACACTGTGTGCATAGAAACACTTCAAATCTTTCCTCTAGCTAGAAATTCACAACCTATTCGAACTTCTAGAAGTAGAAGTACAAGGAATCAAAGCTGCTTCCATTGTTTATGATTGCATCAGCCTGTGTGAAAGTGACCTAGATTTTTGTATGGGGCTCCATACAAAAAGGTATATGACAACCAATTCCTTTCTACTTAAACAACCATTCCTCCATCCCCTTGTGATATTTAAGAGTTTTGTAACTTTCATTATATTATCTACGGATTTTCTAATACACAGCCAAAGTTTTGTGGGTTCTCATAAAACTTGTGGCCTGAGGGAGGGTGGCGAAATCGGCTACTTTTGGAGTAAAATGGGCATCGGACGATTCTTTTTGTCCTAGTACTGTAGGACAGCAAATTAGCTGCTTCGTGGTCCGCAGGTGATCTTGTAGATCTCTCGGGCTTCCTGTGATGCTTGGAGGACTGTGCCCCTACCAGCTAATGTAAATTTGCCGAGAGGTGGAAGGAGTGGAAAGGGTGGTGGCGGGAATGGAAATGCGCCCAAGGGCAAGAAGAGCACTAAAAACGCAGAATTAGGAGAGTTGCCTGTTGGTTGGGATGTTGCGAGCTTTTATCTGATTATTCACTTGATTTGCGTTTGGATACCGGTGGGATTATCTGGTGGCGTTGATGACTTTTCTGTTTTTTTTTAGGCTTTGTGGGTTCTGAATGGGGGAGGAGTTGCTTGGGTGGCAGTGGATGATATAAAGTTTTCTTTTTCTTCCTTTTTGGGGAATTGTTTTAGTGAGAAGTAGTGATCAAATAATAATTACTGTAGTTTGGAATGATGCGGGGTTAGTATATTTCTTTGGGCATGCGCCAAATTTAGACAGTCCAGCTTAAATTTATCACCCGCCATCACAACTAGTCACTCGCCCCGAGTCTCAGATCTTCTGTTGAAACATACTGTATTAACTTGGCAAACCACGCTGCGCCTCGCTGAAGGTGCCCCTCTGGAGAGTGCCTACTAGGTTCATATCCGCGATAGTTTCTCCAAAGCTACTGAATAGGTTGGAAGTCCTCCGAGACTTCCGGGCATCCACTACTACGGTAGTTTATAGATATGCCCTTGTGGTTTATCTCCCAGAGATAGGGAAACTTCGACTTTAGGGGTAAGTGGTAAGGGTTCTCTTATCAGGGTTGGCAAAGGATTCGTGTGGGGGAGGTGAAAGCCGATCCTTTTGATGCAATCTTGCTCTGTATCCTTTCGTCCTCTGTGGTACTACTTGATCTAGTAGGCAATGTTCGATTTTTGTGGAACAGTACGGCACGTTGCTCTGCCATGCTTCGTAAGGTAAGCAATTCTTGTTTTTTTTGTTTTTTTTCCAGCAAGGGCAGCAGGCATTTTCCCATTCCCTAAGATTTTCGATGGGGAAAAAAGGATGGAGAAAGTAATCAATTGTCGACGAACTTCATTTAACTGGTAGATCTTTTTTACGTTAGTTCTCATATGAGCTACGAGCTGGCTCTCGGGAGGTAAATGCTCTACGCTGTTAGCTTTTTGGTGTCGCTAGCAATCGTGAAAACTCTATTATAATCACCTCCTTTGGGAAAAGTTCACATCGTCGTGAGGGGTTTTATCAGTGACAGTCATCACAGTTGGACCCCCCACCTTCCCTTTCTAGCCTAAAGCTATCTTAGGAGATCTACATCTGACAGTCTATCCCGGATCGCAGTGTAGCTGAAATAAAGGTGGCTGCCTTAGCCCTATTCCCCTTACCGGTGATCACGATACTGCAACCACGGAGGCAGAATGTTGGATATCTCGTCACACTAATACGGACAAAGGCCTTCACTTCCTTTAGCCGCTTCGGCTAAAATTTCCTCCTAATATCACCGCCGGAAGGGTGCTCAGCCTCGCGGAAATTCCGATGCCTGTAATCAGTTGCGATAGCTTGATTTTGGAACTGCTGAGGGTGCCACAGGGCTTTTTTGCATTGGGCATTCGCGGCACAAGTGGATAATTGACCTTATATAGCACCCATCATCAATCTCGCAGTTCCACTGAGGCTGGTGAATCCCCGTGAGGCTCTGCTTAATCCCTTGTGCAGCTTCTTCATCTCACCGATTGCCCTGAGCCCTATAGGTGACAAGCAGCCCGTTTTCCTTTAGTGTCCTTCTGGATTGTACTCCTTCCGTGGACTCACTCCAGTCCAATTCCTGGATCTACTTGATAATTGAGGGTGCTACCAGGGTATTGTGGGCGTGGATTAGTCACTTATACTCTGGTCTGGACATAGTGGGGTTCATCGGGAATTCCCGGGTTTCTTCCACATAATAGACCCTTGCGAAAAAGTGGGGAGGTGAGATTACATTGAGATTTATGCAACGACCTAATATTAGCTAGGCTGGGGTGTAGACGGCTCCCTGCAAAACATAGCCATCTTAGCAACCCTGAGGAAGATATTGGATGGCGAAGTCTGGGGGATCTTCCTTAGGATTATACTCGGCTAAAGGTAGGTGGATTAAGAGGAATGGGAGAAGGGGGCTAGCCTAGGTGAGGGTGTCGATCATGGAGAATATTTACTGATGTTTCGATTGTGATTCATAATACCAGTTTTGTTCGGTAGATGGCCTTTATGATTAATTTTTGTTTCAAAAGAAAATTCATTTTTGACTTTTTCTGGCATAGACATGTTGGTTTGAGATCATTAGCCGCTGTTAGCTTGATGTGTCTGCCCTGCACTGCATGAAATTATCCGATAAAGATATTGGTTGACCTGAGCCTCTTCTCTACATCATATCATGGTTAAGAAATTCATGCATGATTCAGATCTGTGTGCTACTGGTAGTACTGTGCTATGTAGACCACATACTGCAGTCATGCATAGCCCTGAGTAGTGCACTTAGTAATGGATGAGCGCAAACATATGCGGGCCCTATTTCGGTTTGAGAAAGTTCTAGAGCCTTGGGAGAATGGTGTGATTGGGGGCTAGGCGAATGGCAATTCTGGGATGATTTCCTATGGATATTGAGCATTTTCTACAGAGACTTTGGCAACTCTTGAAGGACGAGAGAAAGACGAATCATTTTTGTTATCGTGTTTTAGGGGCTGATTGCTCGGGCGGAATTTAGTTTACCGATAATGTGGTTTGGCAAGCATGGCTTGGGAGCTGACATAGGATGACCCCTAACCAACCAACAGTGATTGGTCGATTCCCGAAGTGATGTTGCCAAACCACATTTACGGATGAACTGTTCAGTATGTTGGGCAGAATCACCTCTTAGAAGCACTAGCCTATAGAGAGTTTTCCAACCCATTTCCACCAGTGAGGGAATAACTGCCTCTAAGTCAAACTTTGTTGGGAAAGAAGGTTCTTAAGTTCAGAAGCAAATGTATCATTACGAAAACCAACAGATATTTTTTAGGGTACGCAGGGGAGCAAGTTCGGGAGTGATTTGACCTCTGTCGAGGAAATTGAGAGGGACTTTCAACTTCTCAGCTTGTGGAGCCTTTCTGGAATCTTAATTATTAGATGGTTGTCCTTGAGCTGCTGCCCCGGAGATGTTCGCTTGCCAGTTGATAGTTGTTTCCTGGTGTAGTGGGGTCTCCATATGCTACGATAGGGTGCCGGGCAACCCATATCTAAGGGGTTTTTTTTGGATACGATAGTTCTGCTCCAGCCCCACACAAACGACCATTTCCCTTCCTTTCCAAAATTCTGAAACAACCGTTTCTACAGAAAAAAATGGTCACAAAACAGAACTGCTGTTTTTCCTTCCATTTTGGCTAATAGACTCTACGAACCATCGCTAAGATGATAAAGGTTGAGGGGCATAGGAGTGGTAAGTAGTGCAAAATTCGAATGACAATAGTTGGTTGGGGAATCTCGTATGATATAAGCGCCAGTGTTCCGAACCGTCCAGTCTGTCCTTCCCGGAGGTAGGACGGACCGCTGGTTGTAGTTAGTCCTTTTTCCGCTCTGTAGACGGCCTGGGGGCAGATGCGGGCAAGACGGGACGCCCCACCGGGCCCGGTAGGGCCTTGCGCATGTTTCTAGCTTTATTTTTTAAAGATTTCGTATCACTCACTGTTTATGACCTTGCAAATCATGTGTCACATGGCATGAATAGGCAAGAAGGCATACATCTTTAAGAAACAACGATTTGTAGAAGTGATTGAAAGAGAAATTGAAGATCGGAAAGGAATGAATTGGCTGAGTCTTATCTTAATACTCGGAGGACTTAATGGTCTATTTAGTCTTCTCTTTCTCACAGGAATATTATTTACTTGGTCTGTTACATGGCATCATAATACATCACTTATATATCACCGAGGGTCGCCCCGCCGCCATCAGCCATCCCCTGCCGTCCCCTGTAGTCCCCCTCACTTTTTGTTCATTGCCCCCGGCAGTCATCCCCTAACATCGGCCGTCTGTGGCCACCCCACGCAGTCCTTCCCTCCACCATACAGTCCTTCCCTCCACCCCAAAGTCTTCTGATACCCCCTATGCCCCCCAAATCCCCGCCGTCATGCCATCTTCCCTGCCGTCTGCCCCAGCGGTGGCTGTCTCGTGCACCTGACCATACCGATAAGGGAATAGGGTATCGGGTGCGGCGGTCATAGCCAAGGGGGGCAGTTTCCTCAGTAATTTGCCCTACGCTGGATCGCGCCTGGCGATCCCGTCCAGTCCCATTTTCTTGGCGTTATCCCCGCCGTACCTGTGGGCCGCCCGGAAGGTTCAGGACACTGTTAGGCGCTGTTTTCCTGCCTAGTTTATCCACTTGGGGAGTGAGCACCATACGCTCCTTTACCGGGACGCCTTAAGTTCCATTCATTTAGTCTCGGTAAGTATCACGATTTTGGGGCTGAACAGTTGACCTGTTCCCTCAACCATCACCGGCGGGGCGAGGGAATACGGGGTATGTCACAACATATGTGTTGCTTATGAGGGGAAGAGGAGTAATTTACGAACGACGAAAGATAGAAAGAAGCTAGAATCTATATGCAGGAAACCGAGATCAGGCGAAATCTTAATACAGGATTGGGATACACAAGAGAGAAAACAAGAGCCAGAGGGTCGACTGGACACCTGATTACAAGTACAGGGGCAGTACATCCACATCCGACACCGGACAGCGCAAGGGCGGAATCAGGACTCTGGAGGAAAGGGAAGGGAAGGAGGAGTAGCGTTGTCCACGATTATTGTTGCACACACCGGGGAGGGAGGCGGGGGTGACTCTGAGTAGGAGAAGTAGCCGGCGGTATAGATGGGTCTGCCTGTGGGGTGCAGAGAGAGAGGCGCATGGCGGTTCTTGAGGACGATGGGGGAGATTTTGGATTGTTGGGGTTAAGCCGTGTTAGGGTTTTCGGATTTGCTGATTTGCGGACTTGCTGCGGCTTCACCCGTCCCATGTACGGGTTCTTGGGAGCTAATGAGGGTGGCGTTAGACCGGTATCCTTAGGTATGCTGGGGGGCGCCTTCCCGGCCCAATAGTAGCTTCACTACCCACCCTATCATGCCCATATTTGGTAGCCCACCAGAGCGGTGTTTGGCCTTGGTCATCTGGCTTATTAGGGTTGACGTCTTCCCGTCCCAATAGTAGTTTCACGATTCCGTAGCGCCCCCTCGCGGCTGCACATGAGAGTGGAGTCCGGCCACCGTTGTCGGGCATATCAGGGTTGACGTCTTCCCGTCCCAACAGCAGCTTCACTACCTCATCGTGCCCATCCCTGGCAGCCCACCAGAGCGGTATTCGGCCACTGTGGTCTGACACATTGGGCTTCGCGTCTTCCCGTCCCAAGAGTAGCTTCACTACCCTATCGTGCCCATACCTGGCAGCCCACCAGAGCGGTGTTTGGGCATCATTGTCTGACATATTAGGATCGATGTTTCCCCGTCCCAACAGTAGCTTCACTACCTTATCGTGACCATACCTAGCAGCCCACCAGAGCGGCGTTTGACCATCATCGTCTGGCATAGTAGGGTTAACGTCTTCCCGCTGCAATAGCAGCTCCACTATCTCAGCATGCCCACTCGCGGCGGCCCACGAGAGCGGCGCTTGGGCGCTATTGTTTGGCATATCGGGATTAACGTCTTTCCTTCCCAACAGTAGCTTCACTACTCCATCATGCCCGTTCTGGGCAGCCCGTGAGAGCGGCGTTCGACCACTATTGTTTGGCATATCGGGGTTGATGCCTCCCTGCTCTAATAGTAGCTTCACTACTCCATCATGCCCATATGTGGCAGCCCGCGAGAGTGGGGTATGGCCACCATTGTTTACCCTATCGAAGCTAACGTCCTCCCGTCCCAGCAGTAGCTTCACTACTCCGTCATGCCCATTCTGGGCAGCCCACCAGAGTGGTGTTCGGTCATTATAGTCTGGCATATCGGGGTCGATGCCTTCCAGTCCCAACAGCAACTTCACTACTCCATCACGCCCCCTCTCGGAAGCCAACGAGAGTGGCGTCTGGCCGGCTTTGCTGCGCGTGTTGGGGTTGGTATCTTTCCTTCCCAATAGTAGCTCCACCACTCCCTCAGACCAATCTTGAGCGGCGGATAGGAGTAATTTCTGACCGTTTTTGTCCGGTGTTTCGATACTAACATCTTCTCGTTCGACCAGTAGCTTCACTACCCCCTCATGCCCTCTACTGGCGGCGCAAAGGAGAGGAGTGCGGCCATATCCATCCGCCGTATCGGGTTTGACATCCTTCCTTCCCAATAGTAGCTTCACTACCCCTTCGTGCCCCTCTTCAGCAGCCAGCAATATTGGTGTTTGGCCGTATTTGTCTTGCCAATTGGGGTTGACGTATCTCTTCCCCCTGACTATATTCATCACTCGAGGCGTCTTACCCCACCAACCATCTGTGCCATCCGGCTTGGCGGATGCCCGGCCAAGAAGTAGCCCCACAACTCTCTCATATCCCTTCCCAGCAGCCCAGGAGAGCGCTGTTCGGTGGAAGTATCTATCTGGCTTGTCAGGATTGACAGTCTCAAGTTCTAGTAGCAGCGCTGCTACTTCCTCTTGCCCACATATAGCGGTCCATATGAGCGGTGTGATACCGAGAAAATCCCTTTTGTTGGGATTGGAATTTGGCTGGCTCATGAGAGCTGTTGCGACTTCAGCGATGCCGAAAACTGAGGCGCAATGCAGTCCGGTAAACGCAGTCAGGGGACCGTTTATGGGGATATCACGATTATATCGACCTGTCCTCGATATGAGACCCACTAGGAGTATCCTAGTTGATATATGACTTTCAATTTGTTCGAAAAGCGTGAGCGCGAGCGATACCACCTCCCTTGTGGCCTCTTTCATAGCGTGGACGCCCCAATATAATGAAGAATAGTTAAGGAAGGGAGTTTGCTGAGGATGAGCGGAGAGCGTGGACGAAATGTCCTTAATGGTTTGAAAGTTAAGGTATGTCAGGCACGTTTCCGCCATTGTCGAGTGAGTTGCACCAAAAAGGTCGGGGTAGGAGCAAAGGTGCTCCTGGAGAGTGGAGTGGATTAAGCGGACAGTTGAAGCCTCCCTATCAAGGACGATAAGCCCTAAGCAACTGCTCAACAATGTCTCCGCCGACGGAATCCTTTTGGGATCGAGATCCGCAGATCCTGCCTCGATCGCTAGCGCATGGAAAAGCTCGTCCAATTGTAACAGCCGCCCCGAATATGAGACCCACATTAGGGCTGCCATCCCGAGCCTCCTTTTCTCCCCACCCTGTTCCTTTATCCGGGCTATCGTCGTAGCATAAACAGCCTTCAAATCTAAGCTCTCGGCCATTGCCCTCAGCTTTTGTCGCCTGCCATAAACTGTAGTTTCACCAAGGATAGTATCCATGGTCAGGGAAACAAGTAGAAATCTAGATCTGTTTGTTAGTGACGGATTTAAGAAAGGAGTTTTTCCATTATCTTGCTCACTTACGTTTCGGGAATATTCTCGGCAATGCTTTTGATAATTTCGCCCTCTAAACTAGTATCCATCGCGTCTAAGGATGTATCCTTACTCAATCTCATCCGGATATATCCCGCGATATCCTCATCGTTCGGTTTTATGGATAAAATTGACACTCTCCCACCAAGATACCTCTCAATCTCTCCTTGGATGTGTCGCCTTCCGGTTAGGAATATCCGTGTATCCGGGGACTTTTCGAGGATCCGCCTTAACGAATCTAGAACCTCAGGTCGATGTCTTTCCACGCATTCGTCCAGTGCATCAACACATATAAATGTCGGCCGTAAAGACGTAACGGTCTGCAGCATCTCCACAATTTCCGGCACCCGTAGTCCCCTTCCGCCAATCACCTTCTTGTAATCCTGAAAGGTCTCGTTTATTTCATCCGGGATCTTTTCCAATCCACCGACGATTTGCTTAAGTAGTGCGCCGAGTATGTTTGTCGGAGACTGTTCCTCCCGAGCGGCGAAATCAACGTAGAAACACGCAACAGCGGTATTCTGTTCTTTGGCCCTATCACATAATCTATCCACCACTAGTGAACTGTTATCGCTGCGCATTAGCACAGCATCATTACCCTTGCCCTTGCCCCTGGGGTTTTCACTCACCTGAGGTAGGTCTTGCCGACCGCCGGACCCCCGCAACAGAACAATGCGGCATGCTCCGATCGCACCTCTTGAGAGCCTTCGCACCACCTTTGAAATTCGTCTGTTTGTAGCAGCCATTCCCCAACGTTGTCGGCCCGGCGCGTTCGAAGGTGTTGATGTCGGATGCGGGGCTCGAGTGGAGACAACCATGCGAGAATCTCAGACTTCTCGTCTGTGACACCGGTGTTCCACACACAGTCATTATTAGAAACGTGAGTGTTGAAAGAATGGATGTTATGTGAGTAGTGAGCGTTGCCGGAGGAGCTGGCATTACCATGATTGATATTAGAATGTGTCATTTTATCGCTCGATATGATGTTGTAGGGGTACGAATTGGTGAGTTGCTTTCGGTTGATGGGAATTGAGCAAGCTGATTGAAAAGTGGGGTCATCATGATCCCTGCGCCTTGCGGATGATCACCCTGTGGTACAGTAAAAATTGGGAAAACACAGAATACGCGAGCAAGGGTAAAAAAGGTGTGGCAAATCTTGATACCTTTTAGAGGAAGTTAAACTGCCAAAAGAGACGAAATTCTGTGTCTTGGGTGGCGATCATGAAAAATATTATTACCCCTTGAAGCAATTTCTGTTCCAGCGGCCCTGTCTTACCCTTGCTAGCGTATTCTTTTTTCCCATTTTTTGTAAAATCCTGTGAGTTTATTTCGTATTTAACTACAGGAAAACTCCGGCATGCACCCTAAGGTATGGCCTAGAAAAACCATTAATATAACAAAAGAAACTTCAACACCGTCTCAACTACAATATAAAATGTATAACCAAAGTCTACGCAATAACCATAACATAAATCATAGTCATCAAGTGGTCATCTCCTCCTCGCCTTCATCCGGCTTATCATCCTGAGCACTCACAGGGCGGGAGGGGCATCGTGTAGTGTGGGCGTCGTGTGGGCCTTTGCAGTTCACACACCTAAGTACGGTGTGGTTGCATGGTCGGCCGCGTATACGACATGTAGCAGTGGGACAGGTGTGATTACCTGTAGGATGTGGGGAGGCACACCACCGGCACGTGGCTGGATTGGTGCATTTGTTATTGTGGTGTCCGTAGCCATGGCAGTTGGAACATTGGGTATGAGAGTTGAAACGCAATCGGCGCTCGGTTCTATAGGTGGACGAAAAGGCAGCCAGGCGTTTTCCGACATAGTCAGAGGCCCTGGGACCCGTAATGGTGATCACGACTGTGGAGGCGGATTTTCCAGCTCTACCGTCATCAGTAGTAAGCTATCTGGGTTACCGGTGAGGGACAATCCAGTATTGAAGGTGGTGAGCTCCGTAGCTATTTCTACTAGAGACTTCGAGGTGGGGATGCCGTGCACCAAAACATGTGATACAAGGGTATCCAGAAGAACGCTAACCGTCCCTGGTATCAAGTGGAGGAACGACCCCACCTTGCTGTTAAGCGAGGTGGCCTTCATCGATTGCATCGTGGTGAGGGTGACCGTGTTTCCCCGGATGGAGATAGTCTGTACGTAGGTCGCAGCTAGCGCTAAGTTGATGTCGTCTCTTAGGTCTAGTGCAGAGGTGGGGAGTGGCTCGCCTTCCCGTTTGATGATAAGGCGGCGTTCTCTGGCCGTGAGGCCCTTTTTGAGTTGGGGTCTGTTGTTGGTGTTCGGTTTCGCTGGGGCTTGGGCAGCCCTAGCAGCCATGGTGGTTTTCTCTTTTCTACCTTTCCTAGCCACCGTTGCCCACGATTTGGGTGGAGCAGCCGCAGGGAGGGTTAAAGGGTTGGCGTCGGAGGCAGAGGGTCGTGAAGGGGCTGTTGCCGGGAGTGTGAAGGGTATCAGGGTGAGGGTGTCAGGCCGGGGTGTAGCATCATTGAGTGTGCTAACTTTCTCGGTAAGGGCTTCGATCTGTTCGCTTAGCGCATCGATGGCCGTCCTGTAGTCTTTATGGATCTGATAGATCATCTCTATCATGACCACATTCTCTTTGCTGGCTGTGGTAGCCCCGATTT
>Ga0307510_10005528_pt1 | contig 15068 bp, 6 predicted proteins | sample 12_EM_MG_FD_207224 | JGI IMG/M metagenome (GOLD analysis project Ga0307510, IMG submission 207224) | Populus trichocarpa ectomycorrhiza microbial communities from riparian zone in the Pacific Northwest, United States - 12_EM | ecosystem: Host-associated > Plants > Roots > Unclassified | place...
CGCTGAGAATGGGCATGACGGGGTCGCGAGGATCCTGCTGGGACGAAACGAGGCCGATCCCGAGGCTGCTGACGACGAATATTGCCAAACACCACTTTCTTTTGCTGCCGAGAATGGTCATGGGAGGGTGGCGAGGATGTTGCTGGAGCGGAACGATGTCAACCCCAACACAACTAACGAATATGGCCGAACACCGCTCTCGTTTGCTGCAGAGAACGGGCATGAGGGGGTAGTGAGGCTACTTCTGGAACGGAACGACGTCAATCCCGACACAACTGACACCCTATTTTCCCAAACGCCCCTGTCGTTTGCTGCCGAAAATGGGCACGCGAGGGTCGTCAGGATCCTTCTGGGACGTAGCCACCTCAACCCGGATATGCCTGATAAATACGGCCTAACCCCTCTCTCGTTTGCTGCTCGGAATGGGCATGAAGGGGTCGTGGAGATACTGTTGCAACGGAACGACGTCAATCCCGACAAGCCTGACAAATCTGGCCAAACACCACTCTCGCAGGCTGCGCGGAACGGGCACGAGAGAATCGCAAAGTTGCTACAGGAACGGCGGGGTTCCATTCCCAGATATCTAGATAGCCGAGAACCACTGTCGCATTTCTCCCCTGAGTTGTCTGAGCTCTCGGAACCTCCTTCCAAAAGGACCCGCAGGTTTTGACGTCCCCCTGGACCCTCCTCCACCTACTCCCAACAATGGAAGAACCTTAATGAAACAAAATCCTATGTCCACCATTGACAATTTTCAACGTGTGTGCTCACTTGCCGCTGTAGACTCCAAACCCGCCGATTGAATCATTCACCCGGAATCCCCTGTTATCCCATTGGCCCTTCCAACCGTCACCCCCTACACTTCTCGTTTTATTGCTTCTTTTATTTTATCAATCTTGTTTACGCCCGCAGTCTATTGGCACTCTTCTCGCTTCCCATCTCTGTATCCATACACCCTTTTTATTTGTTGCTCATCCTCATTGTGTTAGTTTACCCGATACTCGTCCATGATTAGCTTTGTATAGACTTGTATTACTATGTAACTCAGATAGCAACTATGTTGTATCATTGGGGGTGAAAGCTTCATAGATATACTCGTAGACACAGGCTACATATAGGCACATCTTGTGCACGTGAGAGTGTGCGCACTGTGGGAACTAGGGGAGTTTATGGCGAACGATTTGCAGAGTTTGGTCTATTTTTTATCTTGTCCCTCCTTTTTTTCTTTTTCTCACTACCACCTGTCCTCCGCCACCCGCCTGTTTACTAGATTAAAAGATCAAATTTTCTCCTTACTAGCACTAAAGATATCTCCCTTTTTGCTCCGCTATCTTTTTTGAACATTATAACTTACAATGTACTATGACCCCGCGGATAAACTTACTCCTTCCGCCTACTTTCCCTCCCCGTATCTCTAGGTCCCCACCGCCCTAAAAGCATTATAGGAATTTTCGATATACACTAGAATCTCAACAGCAGGAGTACCTGAGAATGGGAGACTAGGTTAAGAACTCTCTCTAAGGGTTACCTTGGCCATAGTGCACTACCTAGGGTTAGGATAGGGTACTGTGAACGAGAACGTCGGTTAAGTCCTAAAACCGAAGTTTAACACCGGTCGAGGCTATGGATGACTCTAGAAGTTAGGGGAGTTTCCGGACCGTTTTGCGGTATGATAGGTAGTTTTAGAGCTTTGGCAATTTCCGGAGAAAGCTCTCCTGGGGTGACTCTCCCCTGATACCATAGGAGCGCGCAGAGGAGCGCGGACACGCATAAAGATACAGGACAGGTGTAGTGACCCACGGAAGGGCCGGGATGCTTTTCACACACCTATCTTTACAGCTATCCCAGTCCGAGATAATGAAGTTGTTGAATATACTTTCCCTATCTTTCTTACACAATGCTCACGTTCCCCGCGAACCCTCTCGCTCTATCGTCTACTGCTGCGCTATCTACCGTATCAACTTGAATAAGAGAGAGGGGTCCTAGGACGTCTGAGTTTCCTCTCTAAGTAACGCGTTGTTTTATTTTGCTGGTATTTTCTCCCGTCCCCACCAGAATAGGAAACTCAGACGTCCTGGGACCCCTCTCTCTTATTCAAGTTAATACGGTATTTCCCCATATTAATATCTATACGAATACCATATAACTTAGGATGTGGCAATTACGCGATATACATTTACAGCTCAGGCCCTAACCTCCCGTAGTGTCCGAACAGTGCTGGGTGTTACCAGATTGCAGACAATCGGTGCTGTGGGATAAATTGCATATGAAGGCTACAGTGCCCGCATGCAACATTTTGCATCAAGATCATTGATATTGGGTGACAATTTGTGATGCTTTGGGATCTCGGGGACAATCTCTCTGATCACTCCCTCTCATCAATGAGTCGACAGTTGTTAACCCCCACTTCTCCTAATTTCCCGTTCCCGGGATACCCATCCCCTTAATTCCCTCATGCCCAGTTTTACTTCCAGATAACTCTTCTTGAGTTCCTGGTAGCTATTACTGGCCTGACTAGCGGGGCCCTGTCACTCCACAGTAATCTCTCTTATCCTCCCTGTCGGGGGTTCTGTAAAGCTGCCTTTCGGCATACTGTGAGGCGAGTGATGGGCTGTGATAGGTCCCCGGATGGAGTATAAAGTATGACTAGGGGTGGGCAAGAAAAGAATTGTGAAAAAATCAATATCCGAAAACGGAGGTGGAGATGACAGGAGGAAAGATACGAAGGAAGGCCTACGTGGGAGGATGCGGAGGCGGACGCAAGAGGGTATGATAACTCTGGTGCAACGTAGTAGATGGAGGGTACGACGACACTTTGTGTTGGTACGTAATGTTTCCAATACAAGTTATGGGGTGAGAGATGTTGAAATTTTCTATCGATCCGTTTCATATGTATATTTCTTTCAGATTACTGCGCATTAGCCGTGGTGTGGGCTTTTGCTTTATAATAGATAGTGTTCCTAGAAGACTATGTTTCTGATGTATTTCCTGTGAGTTACCTTAGAGTCAGCTGCAACTCAGAAGATATCATTCATTCCTATACTTGGTTCGCGCTCCTGTTTTACCTGTGCACTGCAAATATTACTATGGTCAGGGCCATGTTATGATACATCACTAATGTTCATGAAAATAAATCTTCTGAACATCAAATTAGAAGACACATATGAAATCTATGATTACGATATTTTAGGGGTCATTCATGCATCATTTTGAGTTTTAAATTATAATAATTTCTAATAGTCTCAGCACATTATCTCAGATTTATACGTATTGGGATATTCTTGCGAGTTCTATTGATCACTTCACATGGAGGACGCAGGCAGGTATTGTTAAATAGTGCTAATAAGTGCCGAAATGAATGTGCCCATTAACAATTGAGCGACTTAAAAAAAGAGCTATGGAAATCCGTCATCCAAAGATACCCCGCTAGTAAACAATCATCCCTCTGAATCCTGGCGTCCCAGGCCAGCCCCTAATGAGGGTATACCCGCCCACGCGTTCGCCCCCTCCCAGGTTGTTCCGACATTGATCTAAGAGACTTTGGGTGAACCCTGCAGCAGACTCACACCACAGCCAGTAACGGTACTCCGCGCAGATGCCGATCCTCGCGCTCCCAAAGTTAATCAACTCGGTACAGTAGGATCCCCCGTTCACCCATTGGACGCACTGTTGCCCCTCCCTTTGACGAAGCCAATTGTTGGCGACCTGCACGTGCCACAAAATAGGACTGCCCTCACTAGTCTCGCACTTGGTGGTCCACTCGGCCTTTGGGTTATCTTCGAAGATTGCTGCTCCAGTGGTACTGTCGGGAGTGAATTCGAGACCGTAAGCCTTGACAACGTCGGCGGGAACAGGGCGTCCGGTAGCTTGGAAAAGGTGGTCGGGGAATTGAGATAGGTCGGTGAGATCGCTTGGTTGCTCCATCCAGTTGTCAGGACTTCCGACGGGCCCAGCGATGGTGAGGGCGGCGAGACAAAGGAGAGAAATGGCGGAAATAAGGGCGAAAGACTTCATTTTGTATTTTTCCGAAAAGGTTTTGCCAGTGTTCTCAACGGGGCAGTCCGTCCGTCCCGAAGGCGGACGGCGGTGGACGGCGTTGAGCGGTCCCGTCCGGTCTTTTTCAAAACTTGCCCTGCGCCCCGGTGCGAAGGACTATAACCCAGCCGTCCCCCGCCGTCCACCGTGAAACATGTGTCATGCCAAGGAACACGCCTGAATTAGTAAGAAATCTCGCCTCGGGGCAAGATTGCTTATGTCATCCCAGCTTTCCTCAGTGCCTGGAGGCGGGAATATTCTTATTATTCTTATAGCAGGAATCCGAGTGCTAGTATATGATAGAAAAAAAGAAGCAAGGGGAACATACAACGAGCACAGCGCCACCAGGTTTTTCCATTAGAAGTTGTATACTCCGAGCCATTTTCAGAACAGACGCAACTCTTTCTCATCTTACGCCTTCTCTCATAAATCTTAGATGGTTTCTTGTGATGCAGGCTCCGTGCGTTTATCCAACATGTTTTCCTAGCTTGGATCAGGGCTTAATGATGCAAGAGAAGTAAGAAACGCCGCAACAAGAGGATGGTAGGTAGGTATCATACGATTTCTGGATTAAGCGATATGCCCGATGCCCGGCCCTAGCGGTATATTATGGGATATATTCTACACCTATTTATCTCTCCTAGATAGCCTCAGGTTTCTTTTAATCTTATTAGATAAATTTCTGTATTTGCTCGAGAAGGGTGTCATGAAATGCTGTTGATAGGATTCATAGTCCCCTGCAGTCACCCGCAGTAACCCACAGTCACTCGCAGTCCCCCGCAGTCCCCCGCAGTCCCCTGCCGTCCCCTGCCATCCCCCACGCTAAAATGTCTTACCTTGCAGGGCCCGCCGTCCGCCACAAAGACGGCCGTCCTGAGGTTTCCAGGACGAGTGTGGACCGCATTTTGCCGTCCCGTCCGGTCCAGGGCTCTTGGCAGTCCCCCTGTCGGGCCCTACGGGGGCCCCGGACCGTTGAGAACACTGGGTTTTGCTGAAAAGGTTATTTAAGGAGGGGACCTTGTTTTTGAACATTAGATGATACTACCTTGTAAACAGAGAACGGAAATTGTTAGGGGAACCTACTGGTGCGAGCTCTAATGGCTTAGAACAAAATAAAACTCAAGATTGATTTAAGGATGAGTGGGTGGCGAAGGTTAGGTGAGGTGAGATGGCAGTTGGAACGAAACGGTAGAAATATAGATATAGCGGCAGTGAGAGGAAGATGGAGGGAAGAGTGATGTAGGTGCTGTGCGGGGAAGAGAAGGAAGGAGAGTATTTATATAAATACTAGAGGTCCACAAACAGAAAAAAAGGAAGGCACAAGTCACAAACAAGGGCTAGCAAAATAGAAAATATCATACATCTCCTTTGGGACTGCCCCCAGGGTAACCTGATGCCCACAAAGACTCCAACACTATGACAACCCCAATGACAATGACACTCTCCGGGCGCCCTAAGACAAAACCGTGGTTGGATGCTAGTCATATCACACCAAATTCTTTGATGCCGGGTAATCATTTGTTACTTTCTAGGATCCCGCGACCGAAATCTCTGAGCTCTCATTATAATCCGTGAGTGGCTGTTGTTAGCCCCCTGCCCCTACACTTCTCCTAGCTTACTTTTCCCTTGGCGAGCCTTCCTCTTAATTCCACCTGGCCCTTCGCTTTACCTCCGGATGGGTCTTCTCACATTACAGGTCTCACTAACGGTGTCTAGTAAGTTTATAGTATCGTATAGTATCGGACGCTACGTGCTTTTAGCTTCAGAGCGGAGCTGATGAGGGATTAATGAGCGAGTGATGGGCCGTGATGCGGTGGGGCCCGCGTCGGGAGTGGAGTTGTTTGGAGTATGGCTGGATGCGGGTATGAAAGGAATCATGAGATACAAGATTAAGATAAGAACAGGTGAAGAAAAAGAAGGAAGGGTAATTAGAAGGGGGCCTTTGTAGCCTGGCGAGGAACTAAACACAAGGGGCAACATTGGTGCCAGTTAGCATATGGAAGGTACGATTACATTTTGTTGAACACGTAGTCCAGTTTCTGACACAAGTTATGGGTAGATGAGAAATTTCGATTTCTACATGCGCCCGAATAGGCGCGAAAGTAGAGGTGAAAACGGAGTTTAGAACTGAAATTCTTAGTGATCTGTTCGGACAAGCATCTCTGAATGACCAAGCCCAGTCGTGTGAAGTCCTCTAGCTACCCACAAGGTGATTCTAACACCCTTAACTGAGCACACCATAGCATGAGTACAAAGTTTTGTGGTGAATCCATGCAACCCCACAAACTCTAGATGTAATTCCGCCAATAGTGTAGAATAATGATAAAACACCACCATACTCCAATATCACGAATCTATCTACGGCGAATTAAAGGGCGCTTCTTGCCGGACAGGACATACGATACAATGATCAAACCTATCAGGAACTAGAACAAAGTTTAAGAGACCAAATAAATGGACTTTTGTTTGCTTTTGTTTGGTAAGTTGTCTATCATAAAAAAGATTCTCATTTGCAGTGTGCTACACCTGTTCTCAAGCACGCTGTACTCGAGTACTGTACTCGTGTAGCACTAGTACAGCCGCACCTCGTCGTCCCGGATGGCCAAAATCAAAAGAATCTATCCATGACAGCGGATTACTATCCGGGACAACAGGTTAGGTTTTGGTGCAAAAAAATTCAGAATTTAAAAAATCTCATCCGGGGCAGCAAGGAATCCTATAGAGTGGAGTCCCGGACAATGGGGTGCAACTGTACTAGTACAAGTACACCCCTCTAGGGTTTTCGCTAACCTCAGATGGGCCCCTTACCCTTGGCCCGGGAGGTGCCGGGTGTACATGGGTTTGGAGCAAAACCTCCCGGTTGGGTCTTGGATCCACGGCCTGCTGCAGAAAATACCGGTAGGCTGATATTTTACCCGTATGGTAGTGACCTCGATAGCTACTAAGGGGCTGTTAGGCGCGATGTGGTTTGGCTTTTAAACCATGGTTGGCGGATTTTCAAACCATGATTAGTAACTTTACCCCGCCCTATTTTTTGGCCTGTCATATAAATTTAGTACAAATACACTTTCGATGTAGCATAATTCTCTTACCATATAAAAGAACTCATGCGATCAAAATTAGCCCAAGTATAACCCGTAGCAGTGGTTTTTATTACCATGGCATGTAGAGACATATGCGAAAAAAAGGCAAGAAGAGAGAGAAAAGATGGTGTTCTTCGGTTTGCTCTACGAGCACATCACTTTTGAAGGACCAGCGGTGAGAAAATTTTCTGGGCTCTCTCGGTCAGGTCGGTGGTTGGTCCAGAATAATCAGATGGTAAAAACGGTGCTCTAGTTTCGACGATTAGTCTGCCAGAAGCCAAACTGTACTCTATAAGCCCAAGCCTCCCGTGCTCAGGACCAGCAGGCAGAACGAGATGTTTATTTAAACGTCCATATATATCCGCGGTTGTCCGGATAATACAGCACGGCGAGTGGTCCGCTGCACGAGGGTTGCGAGCCACCGATACGATACTCTGCTCTGCGATAGTCTACCGTGAATCACCGTTGACGGGTGCACCGGTAGCGCAGGTAAGCGGTGATTTTCATTCAGACGCTAGATCCTTTTTTTCGCTAGGATCCTGGGCTAATCTACAGGCGAACCTGGGGGTGCGGTTAAACACAACACACCCATAACACAAGTGCAACCAGGCCAGCGCATGCTTGTGCAACGCCAGAGCCTGTAAGCTGCTGCCTCATCTCTCCCCGGGCCCTAGAGATTTCGCTCGGGCTTCAAGAGAAGACAAATTTTTACTCTACCCGATCCCTACCGATCCCACGGAGGAAGTAATACAGATAAGTAGCTCTAACACAGATGTTGTCCGGGCGCCAACAGGTCACCGGCAATATCAACTCGTTCAACGCTTTGACGAGCTACAATAATATTGTCAACATCAATGCAGGGCCAGACGCTGAGAGGCATCAAATTCTGCTCTGGCTATCACCGCTTGAACCACAGCAACGGCACGAGAATGTGCGAACTAATCGGCTCGGTAGAGTAGGAAACTGGGTACTAGAAACAAACGAGTTCAGAGGATGGTGTGATATGGGAGATAGTTGCGTTGAGCCAGTGTTGTTCTGTTACGGGAATCCAGGGGTGGGGAAAACATATCTCAGGTAGGAAGGCCTCCTGTCTGAAATGGGGCAATCGGGTACCACTGACGATTATCAAATAATAGCTCCCTGGTGATCGATAACCTGTGTGATCAGGCCGCGGGGAGAGATATTGCGGTAGTGGGGCTCTACTGCGATTTCCTTGCCCAGCAGGAACAGTCCACCACAATCATGTTGGGCGCCATCCTCAAGCAGCTTGCCAACAGAGGAGAGACCCCAGAGCATATACGCGAGGCTTTCCAGAAGGCCAAAAAAGAGTTTGGGGGCCGACGCCTCCAACTTCCCGATATGATAGAAATTCTGAAGAAGATCACTATATCGCTACACCGGATATTCGTATGCATTGACGCTTTAGACGAATCGGCTCTAGAACACTGGCGGGAGCTCCTTGAGTCACTACAAGAAATTGTTCGAGTATCGCCAAACATGCGAATATTGCTAACCGGGAGGCCCCATATTGGTGACGAAGTCGCGGGATTTTTTAGCAGGGCGGTTAGGATACCCGTCATTCCTACCCAGGATGATATTACGAGTTATCTGGAGATAAGGTTGGGGCGTGACACTACTCCAAAAGCAATGGATGATGAATTGCGGGCGGATATTATGAGAATCATTCCGGAGAGGATCTCAGAAATGTAAGCAAGAATATCAAGTGCATTTCCAATACAAGTCTGACTTATTATTCACTAACCGTAATGCCTAGCTTCCTTCTCGTTTCTTTGAACGTTGATGCAATCCTGGGGGAGGTTACTCTCCATCAGAGGAGGAAAAGGCTTGATGAAATGACAAAAGGGGAGGGCCTGGGAGATGCATATGCTGCGACCATATCACGAATAAAGGCACAGCAAAGAAGTAGGTCAAAATTCGGCATGGAGGTGTTAATGTGGGTATCGCATTCAGAGCGGCCATTACATGTCGACGAATTATGTCACGCCCTTGGGGTAGAGGAAGGATCTACCAACTTGAATATTCGGAATATCCCCGCGATCGAAACACTACTAGCATGTTGTCTGGGACTCGTCACGGTCGAGAACTCCTCGTCTACCGTCCGGCTTGTACACTCCACTCTGCAGGAATACCTCTCCCGTAATCCCAACTTGTTCATTAAGCCCCACTCGATGATTGCGGAGGTCTGCCTGACCTACCTCAACTTCCATCACGTCAAGTGCATTTCACCTACCGCTCGTTCAGTCCCACGAGCCGTCCCTTTTGTCGAATATGCTTCTTGCCATTGGGGTACACATGCCAAGAGGGAAGCGACTAGAAGTGTGAAAGTGCTTGCACTGAAACTTCTCGATGAATACGATAAACACATATCTTCGAAGATGCTGCTATTGCGCGGGATGCCATTTTGGGACAGGCCTATTGACTGGAAAGGTAGGCCTGTGGGATTTACAGGGCTTCACGGTGCCGCATACCTTGGATGTGTGCAGATAACGCTTGCCTTATTGGAGCTGAATAAATGGGATGTGCAGGCAACTGATCTGAAAGGTAACACAGCAGTGGAATGGGCTGCTAGGGGAGGGCACGAGGAGGTCGTAAGGATACTGCTGGAAAAGAGCGGCGCCGATCCCAACATAGCTAACTATGATGGCCGAACACCGCTCTCATGGGCTGCGCAGAATGGGCACGAGAGTGTCGTGAGGATACTACTAGACCAAAACTGCGTCAACCCCAACACGCCCGACAAATATGGCCGAACACCGCTCATGTTTGCCGCCGGGAATAAGCGTGAGGGAGTTGTGGGGATACTACTGGGACGAAATGACGTCAATCCCAACATGCCTGATAAATCTGGCCAAACACCATTCTCGCAGGCCGCGCAGAATGGCCATGCGGGTGTCGTGAGGATGCTGCTAGAGCGAAACGACGTCAACCCAGACACACCTGATACCGAATTTGGCCGAACACCGCTCTCGTGGGCTGCCGAGAATGGGCATGAGCAGGTCGTAAGAACACTCCTCGAACGGAACGACGTCAATCCCGACACAGCTAACGATGACGGCCAAACACCACTATCGTTTGCCGCCGAGAATGGGTGTGGCGGGGTCGTAGGGATACTGTTAAGGCGGGACAGCGTCAATCCTGACAAAGCCAACGATGACGGCCGAACACCGCTCTGGTTCGCCGCCGAGAATGGGCATGAGGGGACCGCGGGGATATTACTGGGACGGAGCGATGTCAATCCCAACGCATCGGACAAATCTGGCCAAACACCGGTCTCGCAGGCCGCGCAGAATGGGCATATGGGTGTCGTGAGGATGCTGCTAGAGCGAAACGACGTCAACCCTGACACACCTGATACCGGATTCAGTCGAACACCGCTCTCATGGGCCGCACAAAACGGGCATGAGGGGGTCGTGAGGACATTGCTAGAACGGAGCGACGTCAACCCCGACTCAGTCGACACTCTATTCGGCCAAACACCGCTCTCGTGGGCTGCTCAGAACGGACATGCGGGGATCGTGAGGATACTTCTAGGACGAAACGACGTTAATCCTAACACACCTGACAAATATGGCAGAACACCGCTCTCGCGGCCCGCCCAGAATGGGCATGAGGGGGTCGTGAGAATACTACTAGAACGAAACGACACCAATCCCGACACAGCTGACACCATATTTGGCCAAACGCCGCTCTCGTGGGCTGCGCAGAACGGGCATCAGAGAGTCGTTAGGATACTGTTAGAACGAGACGACGTCAATCCCAACAAACCTGACAAATGTGGCCAAATGCCAGCCGTGCGTGCTGCCCAAAATGGGCATGAGAGAATTGCAAAATTGCTGCCAAACTGGCCGGATTTCACTCCTAGATATGTAGCAAACCAGCAACTTGCTGAGCTCTCCTCTCCCGAGCCGCCCGAGCTATCTGAACCCCCTTTCAAAATGATCCGTAGGTTTTGACAGTGTTCTCAACGAGGCAGCCCGTCCGTCCTGGACTAGGACGAGGATGGACGACATTATGTCGTCCCGTCCTGTCTTTTCCCAAACCCGCCCTGCAACTCATCGCCAAGGACTAGGGCCCCATCGTCCCTCGGGAGAAATGTCTCATACTAGCCGTCCTGTCGTCCCTCGTAGTCCCTGGCAGTCCCCGGCAGTCACTCGCAGTCCCCCTATTCCCTACAGTTGAATTTCACCATGGATCACTCGCTTTTTCCTGTTATTTTTGTGTTCTTTCTTTTTACGCATTGGGACTATATTTACTACTGCCGTATTGTTTCCTTTGTTTCTGGTGTTTTTCCTTGTCACTCGTTTTTCTCTGCCGTAACCCGGTTTGGATTAATGGAACTAGAGACGGAAATGCAACTTAGTGGCTATCATGGATGCTGGGGTTGTAGCATCACAATGGTTAATGGTGTGAAAGACTCTTTACAGCAGGTTCCCGCGCACGGGAAGACACCAACCATCACGGCGGTGGATTTCGCGCTTCATCGTCATCCCCACGGTCTGTCATATTTTCGATGTATTTTCCACTTCAGGCAATCGTAGGATATTGGAAGGGACTATATGCTCCTTCCAACCCCCCTCCCCTAGGCCTCCCATCCAGCTAATCCCCCCCCCCCCCGATCCTTGGTTTCACCTCCTGATAACTCTTCTTCTCACATTTCTGATGGTTATTACCTGCACCACCAACAATGTCTACTAAGTCTACAGCGAGCTATTGCATTGTATCGTATTGTAGGCTATGCAAAATTATGATACCTTTCAAGAGGAATTTGTAGGCGAGTGACGGGCTGTGACGGGGGATAGGGCAGGGTTGTCAAACCCATCACTGGATGTGAACAAAATTAATTGTGATAAGTGAGACCGAGAATAAGAGAGAGGGCAGAGAGAAGTGTTCACAGGGAAACCAAGTAACAGGACGCGGTAGCACTTGGCACCGGCGGCATAATCAATCCCGGTATAGGTAGTGTCGCATGTCGACAAGGTAGCTGATATTGAGCTGCGAATTTATGTTGAGCCATGAAGTTATTACTGTAGGCTACAAAGATACTACGGTAAGCCCCAGAGTTATGGTGAGCTAGTGAGAATTCTGTTGGATTGCCTATAGGGCATGCGGTTAGAGGGTTGTGCAGATATGCATGTACGCGGATATGCCGCTAGGAGAGATACGGTTTAGGGCAGGCGGTTTCTTGGATTCCGGGCCGTTAGGTATTCTCCCGTGGGTTGCTGTTCTCACATCCTATGCCGCTAGGCATAGGATATTTCTTTCATGGTCTCGTTGATGTGTTTAGATATAGTGTATGAGGTATCGGGTATTTAGTTTTGTTGTTTCTTTCATACCCTGTTTCACTAGGCATACGGGAGTTGGTACACCGGCAGGGCATAGGCCTTAGGATCAAGGAGGATCATGGGATATCAGGATGAGTCTAGATTGTTTGTGATCATTAGGGATCAGGCTTAGTTAGCTGCGTGTGTTTCTTTAGAGTGCGTTGAGTTTCGGGAGTGCTTTGTTGTTAGTTAGTTAGGTGGAGATATATATCTCCTGGCTTGTCCGTAGCTAGAGAGAGCAGCCATCTAGTCCGCCGTCCCTCCATCCTTGATTGCTCCGCTCAGAGTCTGTTGTGATCGCACTTTGGTTCCTTTCATCTTTTCTGCTTTCCCATTAGTTTTAGTTTTATCACATTCGGGGGTTGTGGGGGGTCTACCACAACCTTGGCACGGGTGCAACGGCAATTTTGCCTATCTCCCCTGTAATGCCTTTTCTTATTTTTATGATACGATGTAGACAGAGAATTCAGTAGCCCTTGGCAGAGCTTTCCCATAAAGTTCATCGGTGCTTGAGCTGCGAGCTGAACGGGAACAACAGAGTGAGCCAGTATATCCGTCAAGCCTTTTCTGAATTCCCCTCGTTCTCGGACTTGACCTGGCATATGGTGCATACTTGTGCATAATGTTATAAAAAATCTTCTATCATACTATAAAAAATGTCTTACAGTGTGGTCAATAACCGCAATTTTCACTTATTTTAATAAAGAGCATGAAGGAACAATGTCGCCGACGGGGCAATGTCGAGCGTGGCGAATTTGGTTACAATCGCGAAGTAAGTTCTGTTTATCTACTAGTGCGCTTGATTTTCTTGGGGGTGCGGCGTTATCCTGTTGGCGAAATTGTCTGATCACCTGATGATTCTAGATTCGTAAATTTCTGATGGTCTGGTAAGGAGTGCTTGCTATGGGCCCGGCCGGCCTTGGGCTTTGATAAGCATGTGGGCTGAACCACTATGGGCTTCGGCCCACAAAAGCCTACGGGCTTTGGGGCGGCTTATGTGGCTCGTGTGCTTTTATCCTTTTGAAAATACCTGCTCTAACTGGCAAAGAATAGGAAATATTAGCTGAGGAATAAGGGGTTTTGTCTACAAAGACGTATGATATCATATCATATCTACAATTTTATGCTTTCAGCTTAGGGCCCCTGTCAACAGTTAGATTTTAGTCAGCATAAGAATTTTGCTCTGGCCCATGGGCCTGGTGGGCCGGGCCAGGCTGGGCTTTTCAAGTTGGTGGGCTGGCCCAGCCCGACCCACGGCAAGCACTGCCCAGTGGTAAGCAATCCTTGAAGAGCCGTCCCCTGACTTGGCACAACAAATCATAGAAAGCATGGCCTGGCCAGCTGGAATAAATATCAGTACATGTGCTCTTGTTCAATGACAGTTGGATTCCTTACCTCCGACACACTTATTCAGATAAAAGAAATATGAATTGTCAATTTCTGAGAATTAATGATACAACAATTTGCTACCAGTACTCAGAGATGGAAGTAAAAATCGAGTACGACAAGGATAAGACCTGAATCTCGGAAATCTCACATATTAGGAATCAAGAAAAAACTGGGGGCACTAGGAGGTTAAAACCCAAAACAATTGAATTCAAGTGATTCCTTAGCACCTTTCCAGAGAAACCGTGCAAGCCTTAGTACTTCAAATAGGGTAACTAGCTACTGTAAAACCTGGACATATAGAGGCCCCTGCAAAGTAGGAGGTAGCTAAAATTAGTGCCAGAGTATATCATATCGGAAGAAAAATGTGAAAAAACACCAAAAATTACGGCAATCAAGCCTGATTTCTCTTGTTATTTGGCTGTAGAGCTCTGTTGTGCTGCCCAGATGATCCCAATCTTCCCCAAAAGTAGTATAGTCTTGCTAGCCCCACATTGGCAGTAGTCTCCATATATCCAGATTCTACGGCACTTAACACACATATCATCAATGATGTACTTGTATTAGGTTACGTCTGCAAGGTTTTAGCCCAGGTGCTTCCATACTCGAGTGCCAATCTTTTCGGCTACAAGGGTCCAGGATTTAGTCTTGGTACAGTACAAAGCAGGGGTGGTTAGAGTTGATTTTAGACCAAATTCTGGTACACTGAAACCAAAACAACATCTCGAAATTTATGCTTGGGAGGAGGGACATGAGCCCGGACTGTCGGGGCTGATTATCCTTGGCTTGAGATTCTTCAGCATGATAGTGCTTGGTGCATGGTTTGGGGAGGATTTTGTTTGTATCCCATAAGGGGAATGGTTTACTTAAGTAGGGTGCCATGTTCCGGCAGGACACTTGGTTCCCTCCATGGGGTTTCTATATACATGTCGTGCGGATGGTACTCCAGATGTAATGCAGGATAGTCGGGTTGAGCTGGTGTGCTTCAGGATTGTACTACTGCTGGTGGTGCGCATATGCCCCGGAGTGGTGGCCCCTAATATTTATTTAAATACGATAAACATATAGAATCGAGAAAAAATAAGCTTATGATGCAGAATCCCTTGAAATACACCCTTCAATTGTGCACTGTGAACCTCAATTGTAAATGTTTCCAGCTACAACACCTATAGCCAATAGACACAGTAATAAATAGTACACTAATACATGGATAGTGAAGCTA
>Ga0307510_10005529_pt1 | contig 15067 bp, 10 predicted proteins | sample 12_EM_MG_FD_207224 | JGI IMG/M metagenome (GOLD analysis project Ga0307510, IMG submission 207224) | Populus trichocarpa ectomycorrhiza microbial communities from riparian zone in the Pacific Northwest, United States - 12_EM | ecosystem: Host-associated > Plants > Roots > Unclassified | place...
GGTGGCCCTGTGCCGTGTCCACGAGGAGCGCGCCGAGCACTTCACGCTGATGCAGGAGAAGGTCTGGAACCCGGCGATGGCCGGTTCCCCCGGCATGCTCCGCGGTCTGTTCGGCGAGGCCCCGGGACATGAATTCATGGTGCTGTCGATGTGGCACTCGGCCGCCGAGCACGGCAAGTACCGCACCGAGCGGGTCGAACGGCTCGCCCTACGGGCCCAGATCGAGGCGGACGTCGCCTCCCTCACGGGCGACATCGTGCAACTGGAACCGTCCTGGACGGTTTGAAATCCGAACTGACGTCATCGGCGTCCCACTGTGTGAATCGTGCGTCCCTATGTGGCCGATCGGGCAGAATTCGTGTGACCTACGCCGTATGGAGCCCGTACGAGTGCTCGATATGCCCTCACTCGATCTAGGGTTTTGGCATGGCACGACCACGGCGCATCGTCCTTGTCCGGCACGGCGAGTCAACGGGCAATGTTGATGACACTGTGTACGAGCGTGAACCCGACCATTCCCTGGCGCTGACCGACCAGGGCTGGCGACAGGCGGAGGAGACCGGAAAGCGGTTGCGGGAGGTGTTCGGCCGCGAGCGCATCAGCGTGTACGTCTCCCCGTACCGCCGTACGCACGAGACCTTCCGCGCCTTCCACCTCGATCCAGACCTCGTCCGCGTACGCGAGGAGCCACGGCTGCGCGAACAGGACTGGGGGAACTGGCAGGACCGAGACGACGTACGCCTCCAGAAGGCGTACCGGGACGCGTACGGGCACTTCTTCTACCGCTTCGCCCAGGGTGAGTCCGGTGCCGACGTCTACGACCGGGTGGGCGGCTTCCTGGAGAGCCTGTACCGCAGTTTCGAGGCCCCCGACCACCCGCCGAACGTGCTCCTGGTGACACACGGCCTGGCGATGCGGCTGTTCTGCATGCGCTGGTTCCACTGGACGGTCGCGGAGTTCGAGTCTCTGTCGAATCCGGGGAACGCCGAGATGCGGATGCTCGTTCTGGGAGAGGACGGCAGGTACGCGCTGGACCGGCCGTTCGACAGCTGGCGAGACCCGGAGCCGTACGGGATCACCGGATAGAGTGGCGGACCGATGATCGCTGACTCCTCTTCCGGCACTCCCGACCGGCGCCTGGACCGCGCCCTGGCCAGCTTGCGTGGACTCGCCGTGGGCGACGCGCTGGGCTCACAGTTCTTCGTCCCCGTGAACCACCCGCTTCTCAAGCGTCGCGAACTGCCCCCGTCTCCCTGGCAGTGGACGGACGACACGGAGATGGCCTGCTCCGTGGTCGCCGTCTTGGCCGCCCACCACCGCGTCGACCAGGACGCCCTGGCGCACTCCTTCGCCGAACACCACGACTTCGACCGCGGCTACGGTCCCGCGGTCAACCGGCTGTTGCGCCTCGTCCGCGAAGGCGGCGACTGGCGCGAACTGTCCGCCGCGCTCTTCAACGGACAGGGATCGTGGGGCAACGGCGCGGCGATGCGTATCGCGCCCCTCGGTGCTTGGTACGCGGACGACCCCGAGCAGGCCACCCACCAGGCGGAGATCTCCGCCTACCCCACGCACCAGCACCGTGAGGCCGTGGTCGGCGCCATGGCCGTCGCCGCGGCCGCCGTGCTGGCCGCGGCCCCCAGCGGCCCGCCCAGTGCCGAGGCACTCCTCGACGGCGTCATCGCACTCGTACCGAAGAGCGCCGTCGGTGCGGGCCTGCGACGCGCCCGGGACATGCTCGACTACGCCGATCCGGGCACCGTCGCGGCCGTACTGGGCTGCGGACGTCGTACGTCCGCCCACGACACGGTCCCCTTCGCGCTCTGGTCGGCCGCGCGCGGCCTCAGTGACTACGAGGGGGCGTTCTGGGCCACCTCCCAGGTCGGCGGGGACGTGGACACCACCTGCGCCATCGTGGGCGGCGTGATCGCCGGCGGGAAGGCGGGGACGCCGCCCGCCGAATGGCTGGAGCGGACGGAGTCGCTGCCGGGCTGGGTTCCGACGTCCGTCTGACGTCCTCGCCTCTCCGCCGGCAGCGCCGCCCGCGTCCGGATGAAACTCTCTGTGCCTGTCGGGAACTCTCCGTGACCGCCCGCCCGTTGTCGTGGCAGTTGCTGTGCGACACATGGGTCTGCACGGACAGGACGCGACAGTCGGGGGGCGCGGTCATGAGGTTTTCACTGGTGTTGATGGGCCGGGCCCCGACAGGGCCCGGCCGGTCAGCCGACCCCCGCGCCCGCCGTGCCCGCGAGTGCGTCGAGGTCACTCTTGCGGACCCGGATCACCAACCAGGCGGTGACCAGGGCGAGTACGGCCATCGCGGCGGCCGGTACGAAGGCCGTCGAGATGCCGTGCGCGAGCACCTCGTGCCCCCATGGCGCGGGCAGTTGGTGCGTCTTGGAGAACGCCGCCTTCTGCTCCGCCGATCCGTCGGCCAGGAACTTCGGCAGCTGCTTCTTCGCCTCGTCCTTGCCTGCCGAGCCGAACACCGTGGTCAGGATGGACAGACCGAGCGAACCGCCCACCTGCTGCATGGCGTTGAGCAGCGCGGAGGCCGCGCCCGCCTCGTGCTGGGCGACACCCGAGACGGCGGTCACCGTCAGCGTCACGAAGTTCAGGCCCATCCCGAAGCCGAACACGAGCATCGGGCCGAGCACGCCGCCGACGTACGAACTGTCCGAGCTGATGAGGGTCTGCCAGGCCAGCCCGATCACCGCGAGCGTCGAGCCGATGAGCATGAAGGGCCGTGGCCCGAGCACCGGCAGGAACCGTTGGGACAGCCCCGCGCCGGCCGCGATCACGACCGTCACCGGCAGGAAGGCGAGACCCGCCTGGATCGGGGTGTACCCCAGCACGTTCTGCACGAAGAGCACTATGTAGAAGAACATGCCGAACATCGCGGCGGCCAGGCTCAGCATGATCACGTACGTGCCCGAGCGATTGCGGTCGGCGAACATCCTGAGCGGAGTGATCGGCTCCTTGGCCCGGGACTCCGTGATCACGAAGGCCAGCAGCAGGACGACCGCCGCGGCGAAGGAGCCGATGGTCAGGCTGTCGCGCCACCCCTTGTCGGCCGCGCGGATGAAGCCGTAGACGAGGGACGCCATGCCCGCCGTCGAGGTCAGCGCGCCCGTGATGTCGAAGCGGCCGCTGTGCCGTTCGGACTCATTGATGTACAGCGGTGTGAGCACGGCGATCAGTACGCCGATCGGCAGGTTGACGAAGAACACCCAGCGCCAGTCGAGCCACTCGGTGAGCATGCCGCCCGCGAGCAGACCGATCGCGCCGCCGCCCGCCGAGACCGCCGCGAAGACTCCGAACGCCCTGTTCCGCTCCGGGCCTTCGGGGAACGTGGTGGTGATCAGTGCCAGCGAGGTGGGCGACGCGATCGCGCCACCCACGCCCTGCAGCACGCGTGCGGCCAGCAACTGCCAGGGTTCCTGGGCGAGACCGCCGAGAAGCGAAGCGAAGGTGAAGAGCAGGATGCCGGTGGTGAACACCCGCCGCCTGCCGAGGATGTCACCTGCCCGGCCGCCGAGAAGCAGCAGGCCGCCGAAGGTGAGCGTGTAGGCGCTGACGACCCAGGTGAGGTCGGTGGTGCTGAAACTGAGTGCGGCTTGAATGTGCGGGAGCGCGATGTTCACAATCGTCGCGTCGAGTACCACCATGAGTTGGCAGGCCGCGATGACCGCGAGTGCGATGCCGGGATGCCCCTCCCGGCGGGCCGCTCCTGGCTTTGGGTGCTGAGTCAACTGAGAGGTTGTCACTATGGGTCCCCCACAAGTGTGTTAGTGAACGCTCGCGTTCACTGCCGTGTCAACGGTAGTGAGTCCCCGACAGTGAACGCAAGCGTTCACTTAACTCGCCTTCGTGCGGCTCGTCCCCGTCGCCGCCGCGCGACGCATCCCCGATCCCCGGAATCCCCATTCCACTGCTCGCTGGAGACACTCAGATGGTTACTTCGGGCTGGACGGCCGCCCCCGCTCAGACGGCCTCCCTCCGACGCCGCGGCGCTGTGCTCGAACGCGCGATCCTGGACGCCGCGTTGGAACAACTCGGCACGGTCGGATGGAACGCGCTCACGATGGAAGGCGTCGCCGCCCGCGCCCAGACCGGCAAGGCCGCGGTCTACCGGCGCTGGTCGTCCAAGGAGGACCTCGTCGCGGACGCCCTGCAGGCAGGGCTGCCGCGCCTGGACGAGGCGCCCGACCTCGGGAGCGTGCGTGAGGACCTGCTGGCGTTGTGCGCGCAGGCGCGCGACGCGATGTACTCGCGCCCCGGATACGCCTTGCGCTCGGTGATTCACGAATGCGACACCGCCCAGGCGGGGCGCTTCCATGGCGTGATCTTCGAAGGGGTCGTGGAGCCGACGATCCGACTGCTCGGGGAGGTGATCAACCGTGGAATAGAGCGGGACGAGGTCCGCTCCGACGCCTCCAACAGCTATGTCCTGGACGCCATCCCGGCGATGATGATGTACCGCTCGAAGATGTGCGGCAGTGAATGGAGCGACCACGACATCGAGGAAATGATCGACCAGTTGATGGTTCCGCTGCTCCGGCCCGGCGGTGCGTGAAGCCGGATCGGAACGGCCTTCGGCGGGCTCGGGGAAACCCGGGTGTCGCAGGGGGTTCCGAGCGGCGTACCCTGAGGGCGCCATGCCGTACGAACCACCCACTCATGCCGTCGAGCGCTCACTCCGCGCCACGACCGGCGCCAAGGTCATTGCCGGCGTCGACGAGGTGGGGCGCGGTGCGTGGGCCGGCCCCGTCACCGTCTGTGCGGCGGTCACCGGACTGCGCCGACCCCCCGAAGGCCTCACCGATTCCAAGCTCATCGCGGTCAGACGACGCACCGAACTCGCCGAACAACTCCGCAAGTGGGTCACGGCGTACGCCTTGGGGCACGCCTCCCACGAAGAGATCGACGACCTGGGGATGACGGCCGCGCTGAGGCTCGCCGCGGTGCGTGCCCTGGAGGCCTTGCCCGTTCGCCCCGACGCGGTCATCCTCGACGGGAAGCACGATTACCTCGGGGACCCCTGGCGGGTCCGTACGGTGATCAAGGGCGACCAGTCGTGCGTGGCGGTCGCGGCCGCTTCGGTGATCGCCAAGGTTCAGCGCGACAAAATGATGGCCGAACTGGGCATCGACCATGCAGACTTCGCTTTCGCGGCCAACGCCGGGTATCCCTCGCCCGTGCACAAGGCCGCACTGGAGGAGCGGGGCCCCACCCCGTACCACCGGTTGTCGTGGGCGTATCTTGATGCGCTGCCCCAGTGGCGGCACCTCAAGAAGGCCCGCAGTTGGGCGGAGGGAAACGTTCCGAAGATCGAGGGCCAGCTCGGCTTCGACTTCTGACCGTTCCGCTCGCACTCATGTGCCACCCGCTGCCGCAAGCCGCACCAGTGTTTGATAAAAATCAGCTCATGCCTCTCATTCCCGAGGAGCCTCAGATTCACGAGAGTGCCCAGGGTCCCCGCGCCACTCCGGCCAGCGGCCGCGTCGCGCCGACCCCCCGCCCCGTACCCGGACCCCGCCCCGCGGCTCCGTCGCGTCCCGGTCGTCCCGGCCCCCTGCGGCCCACGGCGCCGGCGCAACGCACGCCGCACGACGTGGCCGTGGCCAAGCCCGGACCTTCCGGTCCGGCTGTCCCCGCCTCCTCCGACACCGCTGTGGCGACCCCGCAGATCCAGTTGATCCCGGCCTCGGCCGAGGGTGCGCTGGACGCTGCCGAGGAAGCCGTGGACCTGCTTCTGGAGTCGGGTCGTGCCCCCGGTGACGTGCTGGTGATCACCACCGGCGAACCGCACCCGTGGGCCGCCCACGAACTGTCCTTCGGTGAAGCGTCCTACTGGGCGCAGCACGACGCGCGCGACGACGTCTTCTATGCGGACGCCGCCGTCGCGGGCCGGGCGGCGTCCCGTCCCGTCGTCGTGGTCGCCGTCAACGGAGGCGCGGCAGCCGTTGCCACCACCGCCCTGCCCCTGGCCCTCGGCCGGGTCGGCACCTTGCTGATCGTCTGCGGCGACCCGCAGCAGATCAACTCGGTGCTGGGCGCGGGCGTTTGAGCCTTCCGGGAATTCCCGGAAGGCTCTCGGAGGGCGACGGTGGTCAGGTGAACGCCGTCGCGGCGGTCTGTGCACGGTGACGCGTTCGGCGTGCGCGGATTTCTGGTGCGTTCGCCGAAACGTGTCTTCTGCGGCTGTGTGATGTCCCGTGCGCCGCGACCGGAGTGTGAGCGCCTCCCGGCGTCGTAAGGACTCCGTAGTGATGGGGGCCGTACGGTCCGGGCGCGGAGCCCGGACCGGGTTTCAGCGGGCCGCGGCGCGGCGCAGGACCTCCGAGGCGGCGCCGCCGGTGCGGGGCAGCAGGGGCGGTACCTCGGACATGGCGAAAGGTTCCGGCGCGGAGTCCGCGCTGGGCCGACGGCCGCCGCGCCCCTCCCCGAGCACCTGCCAGCCGTCACGGGTCAGCGTGATGTAGGCCCCGCAGCGCAGCCCGTGCAGCGTGCAGGCGTCACGCAGCCCCCACATCCACGCGCCGTCCTCCTCCGTCCAACGCGCGTCGCCCTCACGGCAGTAGAGCAGCACGGCCGTACGCACCGGGGTGCGGCGGCGCAGATCGTGCGGGATGACGCGGCGCAGCTGCGCGAGCAGCGCGTTGCGGAACATCCAGCCGTCGGCCGGGGCGGGCCGCCGGACGAACGAGGCGCTCGCGAGCAGCCGCTCGTCCGGATCGAGGACAGCCACGATCGCGGTCGCCGGTCTCGGCCGATGCCGGGAGTCCAGCCCGCTGACGACCTCGCGGGGATTGCGCAGCAACGGGATTCCGGCGGCGGCCCACTCGGAGGGCTCGAGCAGACGGGCAAGGGGGTTGGCGGAAGCGGCGGACAGGTCGGCAGACGTCGACGTGGATGCCGCGGAGGACGGAGCGAATCCGAAGGTCACGGTCCTCCCTTCGGCTACGCGCCCACACTACGGGCGGGGTCGGATTCGGGGGAGCGCACACCGCAGCAGAGCCCTACCGGACCACGGACGAGCCGTGCGGGGAGCGGACTCCAATTCTTCCTGTCGAACTTGGATGCGGCAACGAGCAAATGGGGCCACGGCCCCTTATCTGACGGTCTGCGGCTTATATCCCTACCCAATGCGCCACCCGACGACGCCTGTGACATGCGAGCACGACACTTTCGTACGCCACTGATGTGCGGGAGGTCCAGAGGGAGCCGGTCGGCCTGGGTGCGGGACTGGGTTCCGCGCGCCTCGCCACGGCGGGGATTGGGCCGTTGTCAGTGGCGTGCGGTTGCATGGGGGCATGAGCAACCAGGAGCTGCGTGCCGAAGCCGACGCCATCCTCGCCGAGCTGGTCGGTGATCCGACCGGTACGGCGCGGCTGCGCGAGGACCAGTGGCAGGCGGTGGAGGCTCTGGTGGAGGAGCGCCGGCGCGCGCTGGTGGTGCAGCGCACCGGCTGGGGCAAGTCGGCGGTGTACTTCGTCGCCACCGCTCTGCTGCGCCGGCGCGGCTCCGGGCCCACGGTGATCATCTCGCCGCTGCTCGCGCTGATGCGCAACCAGGTCGAGTCGGCGGCGCGGGCCGGTATCCGGGCGCACACCATCAACTCGGCCAACCCGGAGGAGTGGGACAACATCTACGGAGAGGTCGAACGGGGCGAGACCGACGTGCTCCTCGTCAGCCCGGAGCGGCTCAACTCCGTGGACTTCCGCGACCAGGTGCTGCCCAAGCTCGCGGCCACGACCGGCCTCCTGGTGGTCGACGAGGCGCACTGCATCTCCGACTGGGGACACGACTTCCGCCCCGACTACCGCAGGCTCCGGGCGATGCTGGCCGAACTGCCCGCCGGCGTACCGGTGCTGGCCACCACCGCGACCGCCAACGCGCGCGTGACCGCCGATGTGGCCGAGCAGTTGGGCACGGGTGCCGGGGAGGCCCTGGTGCTCCGCGGTCCGCTGGAGCGGGAGAGCCTGCGGCTGGGAGTGGTCCAACTGCCGGACGCCGCGCACCGTTTGGCATGGCTCGCCGAGCACCTGGAGGAACTGACCGGCTCGGGGATCATCTACACGCTCACCGTGGCCGCCGCCGAGGAAGCCACCGCGTTCCTGCGCCAACGCGGCTTCAAGGTGGCCTCGTACACCGGGAAGACGGAGAACGCCGACCGCCTCCAGGCCGAGATCGACCTCCAGGAGAACCGGGTCAAGGCCCTGGTGGCCACCTCGGCGCTGGGCATGGGCTACGACAAGCCGGACCTGGGCTTCGTGGTCCACCTCGGCTCACCCTCCTCGCCGATCGCCTACTACCAGCAGGTGGGCCGTGCGGGGCGCGGTGTGGCCCACGCCGATGTGCTGCTCCTGCCGGGCAGGGAGGACGAGGCCATCTGGCGCTACTTCGCCGATACGGCCTTCCCGCCCGAGACACAGGTCCGGCAGACCCTCTCGGCGCTGGCCGACGCGGGACGGCCCCTATCGGTGCCTGCCCTGGAGACAGCGGTCGAGCTGCGACGCAGCCGCCTGGAGACGATGCTGAAGGTCCTGGACGTCGACGGGGCGGTCAAGCGCGTGAAGGGCGGCTGGGCGGCCACGGGCGCGGAGTGGGTGTACGACGCCGAGCGGTACACCTGGGTGGCCAAGCAGCGCGCGGCCGAGCAACAGGCCATGCGCGACTACGTGAGTACGTCCCAGTGCCGGATGGAGTTCCTGCGCCGGCAACTGGACGACGAAGGCGCGGTGCCCTGCGGCCGTTGCGACAACTGCGCGGGCGCGTGGATCGATTCCTCGGTCTCGACGGAGGCGTTGACGGGGGCGACGAAGGAACTGGACCGCCCAGGCGTGGAGGTGGAGCCGCGCCGGATGTGGCCGACAGGGATGGCCGCGCTGGGCGTGGACCTCAAGGGCCGTATCCCGGCGAAGGACCAGTGCTCCACGGGGCGCGCCCTGGGCCGGCTCTCCGACATCGGCTGGGGCAACCGGCTGCGCCCGCTGCTGGCCGAGAACGCGCCTGACGGCCCGGTCCCCGACGACGTCCTGAAGGCCGCGGTGGCGGTCCTCGCCGACTGGGCGCGTTCTCCGGGCGGTTGGGCACCGAATGTCGAGGACGCCTCCGCGCGGCCTGTGGGGGTCGTGGCCGTACCGTCCCTGGCCCGCCCGCAACTGGTCGGTTCCCTCGCCCAGGGCATCGCGGGCATCGGCCGCCTTCCCCTCCTGGGCACCCTGACGTACACCGGACCGGACGGCACGCACGCGGCGCGCCGCAGCAACTCCGCCCAGCGTCTCAGGGCCCTGTCCGACGCCTTCGCCGTCTCGGGGGAACTGGCTGACGCCCTGGCCGCCTCTCCCGGCCCCGTCCTGCTCGTGGACGACTACACCGACTCCGGGTGGACCCTCGCGGTCGCCGCCCGGCTGCTCCGCCGGGCAGGCAGCGAACAGGTGCTTCCGCTGGTTCTCGCTGCGGCCGGCTGAGGTTTCGTTTTCGGGACCCTTGCCGTTGGCGTGCGGTCGGGGTGATGTCGGCCTGCGGGTGCGGTGATTCGGGTTGGGCCGTGGCGAGTTTCCGTAGCAATGGGGTCGCCTTGGCCGGGGCGAACTGCGGTGGCGACTGAATCGTCTCGGTCGCCCCGCCGGTTTATCGCGTGAGCGCCGTGGGCGGTCCGGATGTCCCAGTCGTATGGGCCGACTTGGCCGTGCCAAACCCCATGTGGCGTGTCCCTGACCGGACTTATCCACAGGCCCAAGCGGAACTTCGCGATCCGCGAGATCGTCGACGCATGACGAACCACAGCGAAACGACCGGATCCTCCGAAAACGGCGACATCGACCCCACCGCTTACGAGCGACACGGCGCCGAGCACCAGGTCACCCTGCGCAGCCCCGCCGAACTCGCCGACGCCCTGCCCTATCTGCTCGGGTACCGCCCCGAGGACAGCATCGTCCTCGTCGCCCTGCACGATCGGGGCGGCCGGGGCCGGTTCGGCGGCAGGGCCCGGCTCGGTATTCCCGCCGGCGCGGACGACTGGGCTTCCGTGGCACGGCAGTTGGCCCACGGCCTGGTGACCGGCAGCGAGCGCAGGGGAACCCGGCCCGAGCAGATGATCGCCTACGTCTGTCAGGAACCGGCACCGGGAGAGTCGGGGCGTCAGGTCATGGAACGCCTGCGCCCGCTCGTGCAGAAGCTGCGCACCGAGTGCGGCCGGCTCGACGTGACCGTGATCGAGGCGCTCTGCATCTCCGGCGGCCGCTTCTGGTCGTATTGCTGCGCGACTGAGGGATGTTGCCCGGTGGGCGGATCCCTGATGGGTCTCCCGGGCACGTCCGTACTGGCTGCGGCGGCGACCTACGCGGGACTCCAAGTGCGCGGCACGCTGCGCGAGTTGCGGGCCAGGCTACAGCCCTGGGAGACGGCTGCCGCGCTTCAGCAGGAAGTCGCCCTGGACGCCGCCGGTATGACCCTGGTTCCGAGGATCCTCGACGACGTCAGCCGAGCGGACGTGGCGCAGGAGACCCTGGATCTGGCTCAGCGGATCATGAGGCGATTCGCCGCGGCATCACGCGTGTCCGGCGCACTCCTCGCGGACTACCGCGACGACGCGCTGCTCGCCCACGACGAAGCCGCCACGCTGATCCTCGGCCTCCAGGACCGCACGACCCGCGACCGCGCCGCCGAATGGATGGAGGGCGAGGACGCGGTACCGGCCCTGCGCCTCTGGCGCGCACTGGCCCGCCGCTGCGTCGGACCCTACGGCGAACACGCCGCGGCTCCTCTCACACTCGCCGGCTGGGTCGCCTGGTCGACCGGCGACGACCTGGAGGCCAGGGAGGCCCTGGCCATGGCCCTGGGTGCGGACCCGGACTACCTGTTCGCCCGACTCCTGCACCAGGCCTGCAACGAGGGTTTGGACCCGGAGTCGATCCGGCGCTGCCTGCGCGCGGAGCGGGTGGGGCGGGCAGAGGTGGCGGGAGTTGGGGAGGCGGCGGGCGCTGGAGGGGGACCGGGAGTGGGAAGTGCGACGGAGGTTGGAGAGGCGACGGGAACTGGAGGAAGGGCGGACATCGGAGAGACGGCGGGTGCCGGGGAAGCGACAGGAGTTGGAAGGGCGGCGGACGCTGGAGGGGCAGCGGGCGCCGGAGAAATGACGGGAGTTGGAAGGGCGGCAGGCACCGTCGAGATGGCGGGAGCCGGTAGTGCGGCGGGAGTTGGAGAGGTGGGGCGCGCTGGAGGGGTGGACGGCGGTGCGGAGGCCGCCGACGCTTCCGTACGGCAGGGCGTCGGTGGTTCCGGCGATGGCCCGGCACCGGCGGCGGTGTCGCCCGTGGCCTCCCGTCGTCGGCGACGCACGCGTACCGCCGACGGAGCCGAGGGCAGCCCCCGCCCTTCGGGCGCGGCCAGCCGCCGATCCGGAACGGACGGATCCCGCCCGCGCACACCGGCGCAGGGCACCGCACGCCCCGGCAGCACGCGTTCGCGCACCGCTGGAAAGGCCGATTCGCGGCGCTACGACACCTGCTCGGAGGCGCCGCAGTCGGGGAGCAACGGCGTTGAGGGGGACGGGTGATCAAGGGCTGGGGGAGCGGCAGGCAACCCCGCCGGTCCGGTGATCGGCCCGGTGCGTTTGGAGCTTGGTTCCACGCCTGGCTCCACCGGGTCGTCCGGCTGCCGGCGATGACTCCACAAGCTGTCAGTGTCCCCAGCTTGCGGGCCAACGCTGGACTCGTTGAGGGGTACCCGGCGCGAGAAACGGGCGCGTGCGGCCGACGGTCCGTGCGCCGGGTCGGCAGCCACCGGGACCGGGGAACCGGCACCGACTGTCTGCCGCGCCGCCATTCGGTCGGCTTCGCGGGCCGCGGGCGTGACCAGGAGGAGCCCGGTTCCGTTCACCTGAGTGGCGGAACGCCTGAACGGGTCGTGTCGCCGGACAGCCCTTGTCCTCCCGGAACAGTCCATCCGGCGCCGAACACGTCTGAGGCGCACAGAGCGCAGAAGAAGCCGCCCATGCACCAGCCGACTCCGCCCTCCGCCGCCGACGACCGCCCTGACTCCGGTGACCCCGAGCGGCGTCCGAGCCGGGGCATCAACTCACCGACGCCATACCGAGGGATCAACTCCGCGCCGCCGTACACGGGCACCGCCGATCCCGAGCATCCACCGCAACCGTCCCACCGACCGCAACTGTCCCATCAGCCGGCAGACGGGTGGGCGCCCGGCCAGATCCGCCGCCCACCCCCGCCCGCACCCCCACGCCCGTCCTCCCTCATCTCCCCACGTCAGTCCTCTCCCGTCCCCTCGCCGCAGAGCTCTCCGCCGCACCCGCCGGCGCCATCTCGCCCGACGCCCCGCCGCTCCCTCGAACTGCCCCCGACCCACACCACCCTGATCTGCGTAGCCCTCCCGGGCCTCGCCGTCTCCACCGAGCAAGGGCAGCTGAACGGCCGGGGGTTGGAGGGGTTCTACCGCGCGGGTCGGCGCGTGCTCTCCCGCTGTCAGGTGCGGGTGGCCGGACGGGAACCGCTGGCGGTGCAGGCCAGGATGACGGCGGCCGACCGCGCCCGTTTCGTGGGGACCGTGCGGGTGTCCCCGGACTGCGGCCCGGATCCGGACCTCGTCGTCGAGCGGACCCGGCACGCCGAAGGCACCGAGCGCATCACCCTGCGCAGCGTCTCCCGGCGCCCGCTGCGTCTGCCGGTCGAGGTGGCGCTCGGCACCGACATGGCCGACCTGGGCGCGATTGCCGCAGGCAGCGCAGGACCCGAACTGCCAGCCAGCGTGCACGATTCCGGCCTGCGCTGGTCCGGCCCCACCGGGAGCTCGGCGGTCACGGCCGACCCGCCGCCCGCCGACGCACTGGCCTCCGCAGGACTCCTGCGCTGGGAGTTCGAACTGCCGCCGGGCGGCACGGTGAGCGTGGAACTCCGGGTACGGCCGGACGGCGCGGGACCGGTCCGGGCCGTGGGCCACGGGGCGACCAGCCCCTTGGCCTCCGCACGGGCGACCGGCGACGATCCCCGAGTCCACGTGCTCATGCGGACCAGCATCGAGGACCTCCAGGCACTGCTGCTGCGCGACCCCGCGCACCCCTCCGACATCCATCTCGCGGCCGGGGCACCCTGGCGCTGCGGTCCGGCGCCGGCGGAGTCGCTCATGGCGGCGCGGATGACGCTGCCTCTCGGTACGCGGCTCGCCGCGGGCACACTGCGGATCCTCGCCCGCACCCAACTCCAGTGCGCAGGAACGCAGTTGGGCATGATTCCCGGACCACGTCGTGACGCCGGCGCCCATCTGCCGCCGAGCTGTACGGGGACCGAGGCGACCCTGCTCTTCCCGGTGCTGCTCGCGGAGGCCCGCCGCTGGGGGCTCCCGGAGCAGGAGACACAGGAGTTCCTTCCGGCCGCCGAGCGCTGTCTGACCTGGCTGCGGACCACCGTGGGCGACGGCACCTATCTGCGCGACCCGCACCCGGGCGGCCCCGTCCGCTGCGAGACACAGGCCCACGCCCACCGGGCGGCGCTGCTCGGTGCCGATCTGCTGGACGCGTTCGGCAGACCCGGCGGTGCGGAACTGCGGCAGTGGGCCCAGGAGTTGCGCACCGCCTTCCGTGCGGAGTTCTGGATCGGGGACCTGGGCGGCGGCCGCCCGGCGGCGGCCCGGTCTCCCGACGGGCGCCTCGTACCGCACCTGGGCGCGACCGCGGCCCACCTCCTCGACACCGGCCTCCTGGGCGGCGGCGAGTACGCGCCCGGTCTGCTGGACAAGGTGCGGGCCGAACAACTCGCCCGGCTGCTCGGCGCCCCGGCCATGGACTCGGGCTGGGGGCTACGCGGCCTGGGCGTGAAGGAACCGGGATACAGCCCGTTCAGCCACCGGGGCGGAGCCGTGCGGGTCGCGGAGACGGCGATCGCCGTCGCGGGCCTGGCCGCCGCCGCGTACGAGAAGGAGGCGACCTCCCTGCTGCGGGGCGTCCTCGCCGCGGCCGAGGCGTTCGGACAGCGGCTCCCCGAGATGTACGCGGGGGAGCAGCGCACCGACGGGAGCGCTCCCCTTCCACACCCGGCGGCCTGCCGCCCGGCGGCCACGGCGGCGGCCGCCGGAGTGCTGCTGCTGACCACCCTCGCGGGCATCCGCCCCGACGCCCCCGCCCGCACGGTCACTCTCCGCCCGGTGCGCAGCGCACCCCTCGGCGAGATCGGCCTGACCGGGCTGCGGATCGCGGGCGCCCCCTTCTCCGTACGGGTCGGCCGGCTCGGTGTCGCCATGGTCGAGGAGGCGGCCGACGGCCTGCAATTGGGAGCGTGACCTCGGCGGAGGCCGTATCGGGAGACTGCCGGAAGCGGTGGGCGGGCCGCGCATCGCACCGATGTGGATCAGTCACGGCGGTACCGGCGAAGGGAGTGTTTATCGTCAGGCAGACGACTATGATCGCCGCATGTCCTACGACCCGTCAGCGTATCCGCCCTTCGCCGTCACCGTGGATCTGGTCGTGCTGACCGTGCGCCGCCATGCTCTGTGCGGGCTGGCGGTACGCAGGGGTGAGCCGCCGTTCCAGGGGCGCTGGGCGCTGCCCGGCGGCTTCGTGCGGGCCGACGAGGATCTGTCGCAGGCCGCCGCGCGCGAACTGGCCGAGGAGACGGGACTGCGCGCCCACGACCCGGGCGCCCCCGTCCAGGACAACGGAGCGCATCTGGAGCAGCTCGCGACCTACGGCGACCCCAAGCGCGACCCGCGGATGCGCGTCGTCAGCGTCGCCCACCTCGCGCTCGCTCCCGACCTGCCCGCACCCCGCGCCGGCGGCGACGCCAGCAACGCGCGCTGGGCGCCCGTCGAAGAGCTGCTACAGCAAGGCGGGTTCGGACGCGACGGCGATCCGGTGGCGCCGCTCGCCTTCGACCACACGCAGATCCTGTCCGACGGGGTGGAGCGCGCCCGTTCGAAGATCGAGTACTCGTCCCTGGCCACGGCGTTCTGCCCCACCGAGTTCACCGTCGGCGAGCTGCGCCGCGTCTACGAGGCGGTGTGGGGCGTGGCGCTCGACCCGCGCAACTTCCACCGCAAGGTGACCGGC
>Ga0307510_10005530_pt1 | contig 15065 bp, 11 predicted proteins | sample 12_EM_MG_FD_207224 | JGI IMG/M metagenome (GOLD analysis project Ga0307510, IMG submission 207224) | Populus trichocarpa ectomycorrhiza microbial communities from riparian zone in the Pacific Northwest, United States - 12_EM | ecosystem: Host-associated > Plants > Roots > Unclassified | place...
ACCAGAGATAGTTCAGACTATATTGGATGCAGAAAGAGGATATACAAAGTAGTAGTAATATTTTACCAAAGCTTATTATATCTGCTTTCATCTCTCCTTTAATTGAGTTTTCATCTTTTGAATCTTCTATGGTTAATCCCATAGATAATTGTAGTTATAACTACCATTTGGAAGCTTTTTTCTTTTCTTTGAAAACACAACTGTATAGTATAATACCGGTACACTCCATCCCTACCACCATCCACGTTTAATCTAAAAATCATAAACTTCTTAGAAATATTGACGGGAAAAATCTTTTATCATACAAGGATGTTTTTCTTTATTGTCATTATCATACCATATTATTATTACCCTCGAAATTGTTATTACAATAAACGTTGATCAATCATGTGCGGAACAGTAACCGGGATCGGTATGCATTAGTAAATATTTAGGGGCATTTTCTTCCCCTTGCTAGTATTTCCTATGTACTCATATGGTAACACTGATTAAGTTTAAAAACCTTCGCTATGCAATTTATCTAGAACAAGAGATCTCGTAGTTCTGCCTAAAAATTCCACACCAAATCTATCAAAACTCACATTAAATTTTATATATCCATTGCTTGTTTTGAGCCATTTCCAGCAACCCTGTACCCTAAAACATGTCTATCCTCAAATGGTGACTGAGCTGAATTTATCCAAGCTCCATAAATACTAATCAGCAATAATGCTGTATTAAACAGGCCAAGGATATTACCCTTTTGACCAGTATAATATAGTGGGACGCCGGAAACCCAGGCTCAGGATGTGGGGAGAGAATCTGGCGGGAAGCTCACAAGCACACCCAGTGTTGTAATAGTAGAACTGATATTGACAAGTAAGAGAGGAATTGGGATCGAAGAATCGTTTGATTAACTATGGCACCCAGGCGCATTGCTATATACCCGAGAACCCCTATTTCTGTTATCTGTATCCGGAGTCTCACAGACCTCCGAACACTAGTCCACTAGCTCAATTGCCAAGCATCGCGAACTCCATGTAGTACAGTTGCGTTTTGGTATCCCCCATATTCCAACACCCGGTGATACAGTGGTCCGAGTGATCACTCATGAAGGTGTTGAAGGGAGGGACCATCACATCGGCTCTTAGAGCGGGCAAAGGAACGGAAAAAAATATTGGAAGGACCCCCAAAATGTGAGGGGGATGCAAAAATGTGTGCGGCAAGTGATAGATAAACACTACTAAATGGATCCGCTTTAGATACATCGCCCCCGTGGATTACCAAATTATCCAATGGAAGAACAAAGAGGTGAATCAGAGAATACCTCCACGAGGGAGGGAGCTTTCTATAATGCTGTTTTGGGATGGGTGCGAAGGGGGTTTCGTGACCTTGCCCAGAAATATGTTATCTAGACATCGCACTAAAAAAGTTCCTAGTTAAAGCAGAAATAAGACGAGTGTGTAAATCCCCTTAGTCTATTGCTTCTCATTCTCAGACACGGTAATCCCCTATTCCCTTTATCCACTGATTCCCCTTCAGCTGGCCTCCTTGCTGGGGCATTCCGGCATTCACAGAGCAAATAATAAATGGCGAGGGGGTAGAGTGAGGGGAATCATTTTGGGCCCCGGCATTGGGTAGGAGCTCTTTTCTCTCTCTACCAAACTAACGGCAAAGTCATTAGTGTATAATGGTAGGCGCATCTGGATTGAATAGTGCACTAAAACTCCTGAGTACTATTTCTGCTACGTGTGTCCGGTTTCTCTAGAAGGCAATTGGCCCACACCTTATCCTCGCATTCTCCCTCCCCAATCTAGATTATCTCACCAGATCAGGATGCTAGTTAAATAGGCGCTCAGCCAGCCTAGTCCTACGCTGTAAGACTACTACGCTTTTTGCGCGGAATTGGAAGGGTGGAAGAGGTCTATACATCTTGGGCATTTCCTATAATTGTATCTAGGGAACTAAGAAGGCAATAAATCAATTAAGCTATCACTATCTGTTTTTATTTCTACTTCTATCACGCTCTAGTTCCACTTACTGTTTGCATATTGAAAGGTCCCTACCTCGCGTCGACACCACTTGCGCTCCTTATGGCTTTCCAAAAATTCCCTGTAACTTCCCAACGGGTGATAAGCAATGATTCTCAGTTAGCTTAAGATCCCGACACCTCCAATGGAAGCACCTTAAAAGAGAAAAAAAGGCTCCCTGGGAAGCAGGGATTTCTTCGGGAACTACCAAAGCACTAAACGAAAAACAGCTATCCTAGCTCCCTTAAATTGTTACCCAACACTAAACAACACAGAACTTGCTGAAGCGAAATCCAGAGTCATATCTCAAGAGGGAACTCAAAAATACGTATTGTCTATTACCTCTGGCATGCAACGCTAGCTTATACCCTATAGAGATTTACTATAGCAGCAAAGCTCCAGATTTTTCACGTACTCATTACTCATTACTGGGCAAAAACAATAAGCAGGATGTATAATCAGAGCCCGAGTTGCTTCCCATGAATGCGTCTGTGCGGCAGTCGCTGAAAGCGTTGGATCGGAGCCAACTACTCTTTTGTTTTTAACAGCTTGCCAAGTCTGTCTTGCAAAGTTGACGGAAGCGGACAGTTGTTAGAGATAAGGAAAGGGGGATAGATAAGGAACAAGGAGGAATAATAGCGCTAGTGGTTTCATTTGTTCTAGAGATGAGAGAATTGACGGAAGGGTTCATGTTTAAGTTTTTCCTTTATTATTATCACGGAGGTACGGAGTAAAATGGGGTCATTCATGGAGAGAGATCGATTGGCGTGGGAAGCAATAGAATGACTGAGATGGTTTTATTATTCTTATAATATTATAAACTTATGTTTGGTTAGCTAGTTTTGTGATGACGAGTGAATGAAGTTTCCGATTATACCTACCCTATAGTTTAGCCCTAGTCTAGCTCGGCCGTTCGACCGTTCCGCCATTTATCTACCGCTACATGCCTTATGATACTCAGAGTTTTCTCCCTCTCTTCGCTTCTTCCCATCTAGATCCTGTACTATTTTATAACCTCAGAACCCGGGCCAAGCCCGGACCAAGACATACCAGCAACCGAGTAGCAAAGGAAGCATTTATTGGGATACTTGCCCTAGCTCTTTGTCGAGATTAAGAACCAGCGTACGCTCCCAAATGAAACATTCAGACTGGGAAATCACCATTAGCCATAATTGACCAATGCTCGTTCTGAGCAGACTCAGGCTATAAAAAAAACTCCCCCTTCGTTTAAGAAACAAGATTCTATTGCTTATTATGCAATGAGATCTTTCCGTGGGTTCCTAGGTTTCTTTAATGTAGCCAAGTTCGCGCGTGGCATCAGTGACGCGGTTTTAATAAACACAACGAACAATATGTTGCAACATTTTATGTATTTATCGATGGTCTTCTAGCAAGATTTTCAAGCCCCTTCTTCAGCTTAGGCACTCCATTATTTAAGAACCTACATTGGTGCTCAACCTCAAGCCCTCCACAGCTTGTCCCGCTGATTAGACTGGAAATACGGGTGACATGTCATTGGGAAAGGGATTCACAACTATGCGTAGATAGTCTCCTTCCCAGATCAAAAGCGGGCAACTGCGGAAGACTCAATCTGCCCTTCTGGAAATCCAATGTCTAGATGTGACCCAAGCTCTTGGAATGCCAAATTGGTTCCGGTTCATGAATGTGTTCTCCTCCACCGCTGACCTCGCTCACAGAAATCCCCTGCTCGCCACCGCGGACTCCCTTGAATAGCATTGCCTCGGGTCAAGGGGAAGCGGTTTCGGTAGGCCAGCGAACGCCCAGCTACCATTTCTTCTCTCTCTCCGGTCCCCCAAAACTGCCTTAAATGGAAGTGTTATAGCCAAACGCACAACTGACCCCTTTCCCCCTCAGTCGATGAGCGTAACTCGCTACCAATCATTTATGTAACGCTACACTGCGGTGCTCCTTTTGGCGAGATGCATACCGGCCTTCATAATGCGTTTGTGGGGCTAAATGGTTAGCAATGCTCACCATTTATTTTTGGAAGGTGATCGTGTACTTCTACTGTAGTGTACTTACTGTAGGGTAAGGATCGCAACGGCATATCACAGAGATCGCCGCAAGATACCTGCATCCCCCCATCACGGTTAACTGTAAAGTGCTGATGCCCGATGCAGTACCGATATCCGAAGCCCGCCATGGGGCATTAAAGGGAACATAAATGTTTCATAATTTCTTCAAGCGGTTTCAGCAGCGCCCGGGTCACTTCTCAAGATAGGGACTAGGAATGATTACTGAGCGACCCATTAGTCAGGTATGATAACTTGTCTAGAACATGCCAACCAAAAGAGCAGAGAAATCAAGACCAAGAAACTCCGCAAAACGCTTACTTAGTTAGGGTTTCTATAAACAGCTCGGTCAGCAGAGCCCCAGTTGACGTAAACTCACGTGGGGAATATACTTGGATCAAGACTGAGAGGCGGAGTCTCCCTCGAATTGTAGCTTTACCAAGTCTCCCTCTCCTCTGACGCCCAGCACCTATGGCGAGAGAGTGCCAAATAGTGGTTAACGGCGTCCTTGGGGGAATATTAGCCGGCAAAATGGCGATGTGATAAGTGAACTTAATTTTGTTTTTGCATTTTCCTCGTGTGTATCTGAACTCATGCCGTCCTACAGCTATTGCCAGAATGGACAGAATAAGTCCTAATAGGCCAAAAAAAAAAGTAAGCCATAGAGCATGTAATAGGTGCCAACCAGTAACTTCGGATTTTGAGACTTTGGATGCACGATATTTATTTCTCCTCGTCCGCGCTACCCCACAGAGTCCCTTGAACACTAATAGTTATCGATTGATATCATAGGATGCACAGCACCAACCTACCTACCTAGAGGGGCTGTGAAAAGAAACTTCCGTCTGCTATCTACCGTATTCACCTCTATCGCGGCTAATTCCGTCTCCATACCCTGACTCTCAAGTCCAGAGACGATTGATCGCCAGATAAATATTGATATCACCATGCACCACCAAGGCAGTCAGGATAATCACTCGATCTCATGTAATTACAACACACAAACGGCTGAGAGTGTACTGTACTGTACGGTATGCAAGTTTAGGTTGCGCTTAGACTTCCCCTTATCACAATAAGAGGCCGGGACAACATCCCCTAACTAATTTCCTCACAGTTCCCCAATCCACCCCGAATTTCCTACCCATAGCTCAGCTTTAATATCGACAGACATACAGATCTATCACAATTTACCCCAGTGAAGAGCACTTTGGTTGCGATTCCAACCACAGTGATCCAACTTCGTGTTACCAACCAGAAACGCATGCGCCTCCACTTCCCCGTTCCTACGGGCCCAATCCTGGGACAAAGCTGTAAGCCTAGGCTTCCTTTAAAAAACTCTAGTTTAGGTTGCATGCCGTTCGAGCCCTAAGAGGTTGTAAATAGCAGGGCATACAGTGAGTGAGGTGCCTTACCGCAGGGCCAGGGGCCACGGACATTAACTTTCCCGGCCTATCACCGCGACCCTTTTGAAAGTTGGGACTAAAAGCTCCAAGTGCACAGATATTTCGATACCGGGCTATGATGGTTAGCCAACCTACCTATAACTATTCGAGCGCTACAGTTTTGTGCTTGTAGAAAACACTCTTTCTAGGTGTTTTATTATAGTGGCAGTGAACAAAGTATTTGCAACTTGACACTAGATGCTTCCTCGGAATAGCTGGGGTTGGATGACCAAGCGCAAAGCAAGTGGTCTAAGGTCATGGTTCGGGATCGGTCCTAAACTGGTGTCATTGATAGTAGTAGGTGGCATTTTGCTGATACCCTTGCATTGCAGGGCCCATCCCCCCTTGCTGGCGGCTATCCCTAATTCATAAAGGATTAGTTATCTCATATCTACCTACCTTTTTTTCGATATTTACGTCACCTGCCACTACTAAGAACCGGGGCTCCCATGTTAAAGAGGCTAGCTAAAGGTGCAAAAAGTATCATGATCTTCCAAAGTGCAGTACTACACCTTCGCGTTCCTGCGTTATTTCCAAATACTAGAACAATCACGACCCATAGACTCGAAATACCACGAAGCCCTTCTTATATATTCACCAAATTCATTAGACATGTATTTCGTTATGTATATTAATATTTCGAGCTACTTGTAGGGTGGGCATAATATGTAGCGGACTTAAGCAGCTCTGTTACAACATCGCTCGTGTGCGTAAGTTTAATTGATAAGGTGTCAAGGGTAACCAGTTATATCGTCCCGAGACCGTTTTAGATGCATTTCAAATAGTGCTGTATCCAGCCACCAAAATTTTCCAAGATATTTTAGGTGAAATACGTGATCACTAGCTCTTCGTCTTAGACTACTGATGTGTACGAGTGATATGTAATGACTCAAGGCAGAATCGTTTGGGTCCAGTCTAAATGTGGGCGATCAAAGCAGTGTACTTCGCCATGTATCCCCCCACCATTCCTCCCGTATACCCGGGGATAGTGCATGATCACTGTGCTTCTCCAATTGTGACACGCTCCATTCCAGTTTGGAGTTCGCCTTTGACACTAAATTGTTGGATAAAAGGATCCAACTAGGGCAGCGCAGGGGTGCGCTATCACATACAGATGTCGCATTACCCTTCACCTCAGAGAATAGCGGAACCTAGCTATGTCGTATAAACGGTAGTTCAAGGTGCGTCCTGCATTTTCAAGGTTCAGGCAGGGCATTCGTGCACCGTAATCCCATATATACTAAATACAAGGATCCGATTTAGCCTCTAAGAATCACCCATCTTAGTTGGGCGTGAAACTCATAGCTATAGCAGGATCAGCAAAACAAATATTTGTAGACTATTATGTCCCGTCTTCCGCACTGGTTTGGGGTCAAAATCGCAGCTGGCGGAACTTAGTCGAGAACTATAGGAGAGCAAAGACACGTGAAGGACAGATAAGAAAACCTGGCTCAAGGGCTCATATAGACCAAATATGTTAAATCCCACTGTCATAAGGGTTCCCACCCTACCTAAGAGATCTTAGTACCAATAATCGGTTCATATGATACAGCTTCTCTGAATAGAAAGCCATCTACTGATGACTTGCATCGGGGGCCACCAACTCGCTGGACAGGTAGAAAAATGTATGCACCAGCCGTTTCCAAAATGCGAAATGTGACCCAAACAGAACGCACTTTGTTTGTAAAGAGCTATAGAGATGATATAGGTGTTTCTAAAAAATGATGGAGATCGGGGCTGTGTGCAATGCAGGAGATCAATCATCCACGGAGTTTCCTTGGATCCCTGACCGATATGAAATAAAGATAGGCTACCCTTTTTACTCTACCTGGCGATTTCCTAACAGCACCCCCCCGTTGTGTATTAAGTGCCACAATCGAATTCATGTCTCTGTGCTGCCAAAACAAAGCAATCCTGTCATGTCTTAGGGAGACCCCCATTACTACGGCACAGTGTAGGAGTATGTTTGGGGGCTTCCAGGCCCACTCCATAACCTTCCCCTTAGCTGCAAACTCCCTGGCAGTGCTATCATAACCCCTGGATTTGTATAATGCGGTATAGTGATCTATTGGTCCACCCAGGAACCCCTCTCTGAAATGCTCAAACTCTATCTGACCGCGTATTCTGCCTCATACCGATGGGAGAATATATCATCTTTTTCCGGGACTGAAGTGTCCTGGGGCCCCCCCCTTGAGAAATCTCGTCACTACATTCCTCAGAAGCCTAGTACCATCTGTCTAGAGCTCCTCGAGGGTGTTCCACGAGTCTCTAAAAGCACCCTCTGGCCGCAGTTGCTTACCATTCACTTACCAGAGACGGCAGATCCTACCCGAAACTTAGCTCTCTCCACCCCCCTCTCCTCTCTCCCCGGGCTTTTGATCTACCGAAATGAGGGAATTTCCTGCCACCTCATCACTCTCCGTGGGCAAAAACAAACTGCGATACCATGTACCATGCAGGACAAGCTAAGAGGCCGCAGCGCAAACGGAAGTGCAACATGAAGCTTGATTTTAGCCCAATGGCTGTCATGTCCACCTCTGACTCCCAATCGCATAGGGGAAGTGCCTTGCCTATCTCTGGTTCCTTACCAGGTTAGTATGGATTCGACGCTCAGCTAATGAGTAATGGACACGCTGGCCCGATTTTTTTATCGAACTATCCTCAGAGCGAGTAACCTACTTTCTATACTAATTCAAAAGCAAGAGGAAGGGGTCGAGGTCCTCTTTTCTTGATAGGTATTCGGAATTTCCTCCCTGCTAAGTCCAAAAAAGTGTTTCACAGTGGCTTACATCCTCTGTGTAGCACAACGCGGGGAAGCTTTCGCAGTGATTACCCATCGACCTCCAGAATGTTACAAGTTATTTTGGAGGGCATGGGTATACCTTTTGCTCCTAACTATCACTAGACGGTTTTTCTAGAAAGTGTTGGAAGGGCCTTTCTCCCTCGCACCCATGCTCTCTAGTATTTCAACAGCCCTTATTCGCGGGGCACTCATAACTAGATCTACGCGACTACAGAGAGTTATGCAAAAAAACACTAGTTAATACTCTTTTTTCGTCACTTATATCTAGACCGACCTGATTACGGCAGAGCAAGTGCATTAGGGTAGGGTTGTTAGATTCTCCGACCAAGCCACTTCCTGCGACCTCCGCCACAGCTCGAGGGGCAGTTGTAACCGCCGCCCGGTGAGTAGAGTTTAAATAATGGAAGGCGCTTAAACTATCCCTACAAGCATTTGGGTTAAGTCACGTGTTTTCGCGAATCAGGTACTGGACGATAGTATCCATCCAATGACACGCTTGGAAAGGCCAAAGGGTTTGTTTTACCGAACTCCAGAATGCTGCCAACCCTCAACAGGTTTTATTCGGCCTGATCCTAGGGAAACATTTAGTTCCCTATGGCTTTTCTGAAGGGGCTTTAGGCTAGCAACTCTAATTCGCTGTGGGCTCACACTGCCTGGGTTCTAGTGTGGAATTAAGGGAAAACACCATTGGTGGGCTCATTGAGAAAGAGTGTGTCGAGACCCCTACCGTAACGTGGATAATCATTCTGATGCAAAGCGCTCTTCCATATGATGTTCCGTACACGATTATATGCAGGGCTATGATAAGAATTAATACTCACACCCACTGACTGTACCAGCCCAACAACCCTATGCAAGGCCTAAATATCCTTATGTATGCAAGGAATGTGACCAATGCGGGAGCATCAATGGAACCCGGGAGTACCCCAATGCGAAAAAGATCTGAGTGGCGGAAGGAAGAGAAAGAAAAAAAAACTCAGGAGAGGACTGCTTTAACATTGCTTATTTTTTTTATTTTTTTACGTGACAGCGGGGGCTGGGACGCAAATGATCAAAAATTGAATGCATGAGAAAATGATACTCCTTTATATGCATAAAACCCCAGAGAAATGCTAACGAATGACAAAAGCCGGCCGTTTCCCTTGAACAAAGTCTATGCATTCTAAACATGCTTTAAGCAAAAATGATGAGAAGAGCAAGAAAAAAAAGAAAGTAGCCCCGACCAACATATCCCCCTTTTCCCGCGCTCGTCCCAAAAATGATTCATGAGTAGCAGAAAGAAAAACTTTCGTATTCCGTGAGTTTTGCAACCCAATAACACAAAAGAAAAAAGAAAAAGGGAATCGTAGAAGAAGAGTAGGAAAGTCCAAAAAAAGCCTCCTGAAGTTTTTACAGAGAATGGAAGCCCCGAGATGTAAGAAAGGAATGAGAAAAGTAAAAAATGGAAGGAAATAAGGAAGGAAAAGAAACCCAAGCCAAGAATTTATAACGCCCCTGTTTCCCATGCTTCACCAATGTCTTAACCCAAGCCGTTCCGGTCAGTCCTTTTGTCGCACAACCGGAGCATTGACAGATAGCCGTTGCGCTTGACGGTTGGGCCCCCATCCACGCCCACGAACGAAAGAAAAAATCGCCTTTACACAACCATAACTTTGGAGGTGTACAAGAAGTCCAGGCTCTTCTCGTCACTCTCGCGGTAGTGCGAGAGTACGTTCTCAACTCGTAAAGCGTGATCTATAGAATTACAATTAGCGAAAGGGCTAGGATGAAAATAAAAAATAAAAATAAAAACTTACCAGGACTCCTCAAGCCCCTGCCAATCCTCTCCATGGACTCCAACATGAGGGGAGCATCCTCGCAATTTCCGATCAAAGCCACAGTCTGCTCCCGACTCCAGTCCAGGGAGAAAGGAGTGAGCCCCTTGCTAATGGCGGCAAAGTGTGCCGCTAGTGACTCGGCCAGGGTGTTGTTCTTCTCAACTAGCCTCTGAGGGGGGGAAGGATGGCGCCATGCATAACCATCCTCCATGTGGAACACCCAGTAGTAGAGTCTCCACGAATCACGTTCAAGCGCACTCATGAGAACCACCAGTGTGAGGAAGATCCTAAGCCAATCCTCACGCTTCCTGCCAAAGATCCTCTTCTGTAGCTCGTTCAAGATCTGCTTCTCGAGTTGCCAAATCCTACGCTCAATCAGGTGGTCGAGTTGGTTTGCAAGGACCCTGGGAAGGGGAGTCTGATTGGCCAAGGGGCAGGTGGGTGAGGGGATCGGGTTAATGCCGAGGGAGTCGGACGAAGGGTGGAGAGTAGCCCCATTTAGGAGTAGCTGGGTCGCGGTCCAGAGTTGAAGCGCATCTCTAAGCATAAAGTTTTCCTCGCTCCTAGAATATCTCCAGGCGGACCTGAAAATCTCTGAGAGGATAGGGCTCGTTGTAAACGCGCTCTCCACGTAAAACCAGGTGTGGTCGTCAATGTACTTCTCCAAAATCTCAGTGTTTATCCCGCGTTTCATGGCATAGGAAGTCGTTCCCATTGATTGCCAACCAGAAGCATCCTTGTACCAGTAGACGAGCTGCCCTGGGTAGGCCGGAATGAATTCGTAAACGCTGAGCGAGAGAGTGATACCCAAAGTCTCCTCATGAGATACTGTGACGGTGCGTGCAGGTGAGTTTGACCAGCGCAAAACATGATGCATCATTGTTCGGGAGTATGCGTCCACAAGCCCTATCAGCAGTCAGTAAAGACTCTAGAAAGGCATTCTGTAACCATTCCTACATTTTGAAAAAACGTCCAAGTCCACGAAGTGCACTCTCACGCACATGGCACCGGTCCCTAGCTTCTCGCATCTAGGGCAAGGGTTTCCTTCACCACACTATTAAAGATTAGAATTAGAGGCTATAGAATGCCGAGGGAGAAGATTACACGCCTTCATCTTAAGACCCCAACAGCGGGTGCAAGCTCCCATTTTCCTCAGCTGGTGGACCTCGCGCCTCTCGTCTGGGCCAAGCTTTCTGCGGCTCTTTCTCCTCTTTGGTGCGGCAAATGTGGCAACAAGGTGGGAGTAAGAAGGATTGCTAGTAGGGGCACTCGATGCACTGGATCCGAGGTCCGGAGAGAAGCTTGGTGGTGCGGGACTAGATCTAGTTGAGTTCGCACGAGAGCGGGAGGAAATCTGGGGAGAGTAGTCCGAGAGAGCGGGAGTAGTCCCTCTGTCTCTAGGATCATACTCTGAAGAGCTCGAATCGTATTCTGAACCAAAGGGTGAAAATCTAACTCTTGTGTGTCTATCCATTTTATAACACGTATTAGTTAAGGGTGACTTTGGTAACAAAGGGTGGCAACGCTGGAGCTTTGTTTGGTACACACCTCTCAAGGTCGGCGACACTACGACTTTCTTCGTATGTTTGAAAAAAGGCCTCTTCTGCACGATGGACACCTGTCAATTTAAAATACTCAGTCTTGCATCACACAAGTTTACCGAATACTCCACATCGGAGAAGTTTGCGGTACAGTACATGATGCAGTAGTAAATATGTGGCGAAGAAAAAGGTTACGAACCAGCAGAAGAATAGATGCTCTCTTCGGGAGAAGTGTGAAGGACAGCCTGTCCAACGATCGATCGTGAAGTCATCACTGGTGATTGATATATCAAAGTTCCATCTGGCCCAGGCAAATATTGACCTTCTGTTGGCGCCGATAAGGAATATGAACTGGTGTCTGCATAGGATTCTGGGAAAAGCTGATACAACCAAGGCTGAAGCTCAGCGCCGTCTGTCCCAGTGCTCGGTGGAATGGGAGCAGGTGAATGTGAGTAGCTTCTGGGGGTGATGATTTCCAGTGCGTCGATATCTCCCTCAACACTGTCGTACGGAGACGACCGACCAGTAGATGTCGGGAATGGCGAGGAGTGGTGGCGGCTAGGATGATCACTCATTTTAGACGTCCTTTTTGGCGGCCAATTGTTGTCTAAAGGGAAAGATGCTGTTAATTTGTCGTTGATAAAGTGGGATTGTAACATGGTGAAAAGCGGGAGTTGGTAGTTGATTGTTACTGAATGATCTTTTATAATAAAATCGAGAATCGAGAGAAGGCTGTGGCTTTATAAAAGTGCTGGAGGTGGGGGGGGGAGGCACCCGGTATAATGGGTGGGAAGTAAGATTAGGGTGTCCGCTAGATTACAAGACATAGCCGCCTCAGACTGCGGAGGGAGGGGGGTGGGGAGAGGGCATGGTACTTAGATGAACGATACTTTTTCGCGGCTCACGTGGCGCAATGAAGCGCGGCACAATACTCCAGTAGAGGGCTAAAAATGAAACGATTTTGGACCGATAATCTGGTACACTTTCATCTTTTTGGTACGAGAATAGCTCTGCTGTGCAAAAATCGAGAGAGGTTAATCATCTCTGCAGCCTGGTACCCACTGAGCCCAGGGCCCTGTGAGCCATTTCAAACACCTTCCAACGTCCAAGCGTCCCGAGTCCTGACTTACTAGGGAGGAAAGGGAGGAATGAACAGTGTGACAATGAAGGTAATGTGCCTGACCTGGACCCCCCCCTGCTACTTCCTCTACTTTGCAAAAGATCCATTCGCACGTCCCATACTCAAGAGCTCCTTGTGTTACTGATGCAAGCCTATAGTATAAGGCTGACGCCATACACTAATCAAAATCCTTTGCTACTTCACTTTACCACTCAGGCAACAAGATAGTGAGAGGGATGAAGGGAGAATTGCGGATTGGCAACCAGCTGGTTGCCAATAGTAGAGGGTGATGTACTGTATTGTACTACTACTGTCTAGTACGAGAGCACCTAGGGAATAAAAGTAAACTCGCACTGCCGGTACCACACATGTTTCTAATCCTCCTAGCTCCCATGGAGTAGAACTGGGCCCAGGGCACTCGTAAAGTATACTCTGAGCAATACATGGCCGAGTCATAGCCTCTTCCCCAGCCATGCGTGTGGTATCCTCGAAACACCCGCTTAAAACTGTCTACTGTATTATACTATTCTATCTTTATGTTGTTCCGGGGACAAGCTTTCACGCTCACCGCCGTACTTCATGCGCCCTTCGTAATCTCTCCTTGTCATGTCCTTAGAAGAGGTGCAGTGGTCTCGCAGGGTGTTATTCCTCCCCCGCCACATGAGGCGACACACCAAAAGATTTGTCGCCTACCGGATTCTGGTTCCAAGGAGGCCAAGCTTTCTGAGCCGTTATGCTCGTAGATGCCTGCATCGCGAACTTTCTTTACTATACTTTCTAGCACCACAGAAATTTCTTCATAACAAATCAACATCTTCAAAGACGAAGAATGGGTTTCTCGGTGTGGGTGCGACCGGTAAACTCAGTTTCGATATCTCATCCATCTAATGCTTTTTGTTTCCCTTACCACACTTCTCGCTCACAGGTGTTCCCCTGACAAGGCCGGAGAACCTGTATCGGACTCTTCCCAGGCGGTAGCATATAGGATGTGCATGGAAAATACAATTATTATTTTCATATATCTCCTTCCTAGTAAGCTATTGCGGCTCCAAGGTCTGCAGAGATTTTGTGGAGCGTGAGGAGACTTAATCAAGCCTCAATCCAACGGCCCAGACTTATCCCGCCCTTGTCCCACCCTCCAAAAGAGGCACTCACTATTTAGGACGTGGCTATATCGTCCGCTTGGGGTAGCGGTGTTTTGGCCACACTGGATGAACCGGCCGAAAGGGCTATCCGCCATGGGCCTTGCAAAAAGATATCATCATTCCTGGGCGTGTAGAGTAAGACGCCTGAAAACCTTAGCCAAATTCATTCTATGAATTATCATTATATCAGCAGAGAAGCAGAGCCCGCGCTTTGCATCGCTTCGCGTCTGCGCCCGGATCTCAGCACCGAATAAGATGGAAGGGAAGAAAAGTCATCACCACCACCCCCTGGGAATAATTTCTGTCTATCAACCGCCCCTAGTGGGGAAATAGATAAAGCTCCGTGGGACCGCGCGCCCGCCTGCATAAAAGTGCATAAAAAAAAGCAGCTCTCCAGCCCATAAAACTCTCCAGGATCCCTCCTGCGCTTCTCCTTGCGAAATGTGTGTACCGGTACAAGTACCACACCCTATTCTAGTCACCGAGGTATTCTAGAATCGCTGAGGGTGAACCTCGAAAGCAGAAATAGACTCACTGCTAGCAACTTACATACCCCAATCGCCCAAAAGTGGAGGGGTTGCATGATAACAAGGCACCCATGCCACACCTCTTCCAAGTCGCACATTAACTTAGACGAGCAGGGGGGGGCGATATCGCTCCGCTACTCGAGCACTAGTCTGCAGATGGTTCTGCAGATTTTGGGTTTAAGCTAGATCCCGCCTCCTGCCTGATGTCCAAAAACAAACGAACAGAGCCAGAGCTTCCAGGGAAGCTTGGGCAACTTAAGCGGCCACCCCTACTTCGACGGTACAAGGGACAGTGTTCAGTTTATTTTTGTGAGTTTTCTGACCCCAACATAAATGCATTTTTTTGGGAGCGTCTCATGCAAGAAAAGATTCCTGAGCCCCACCAGATTCGATCCAATTAGACGCCATTGCTAGGTTAATGATGTAGGTACCGGTAACTCGCAAGTAGTGTGCTTAGTAGTGGCCGTCATCCTGATAGAGCCCCACCGATCATGAGCGGGAAGATCTACTGAGATACTGGCGAGCTGGAATGCCTTACTGCCATAGCTTACCCGTATGAGTGCAAGTCTTAAGACCAACAAGGAAGTACTTCCGATATTACGTACTATAGGGAATACCTTTTGAGGGG
>Ga0307510_10005531_pt1 | contig 15064 bp, 12 predicted proteins | sample 12_EM_MG_FD_207224 | JGI IMG/M metagenome (GOLD analysis project Ga0307510, IMG submission 207224) | Populus trichocarpa ectomycorrhiza microbial communities from riparian zone in the Pacific Northwest, United States - 12_EM | ecosystem: Host-associated > Plants > Roots > Unclassified | place...
AAGCTGCCCTGGGCGACCCTCGCCAACAAACACAGCAAGCGCATCGGCGGCGGCGCGCGATGGGTCGCCGTCGGCCGATCCGGCGAGCGCCTGGACCTGCGACGGCCATGAACCAGAACTACATCGACACCGTTCGGCTGCTGCTCGCCATCGCGCCCGCGGTCTTCGCCTCCGGTCGCTTCGCGATGAAGGGCGGCACCGCGCTGAACCTGTTCGTGCAAGAGATGCCACGCCTGTCGGTCGACATCGATCTCGTGTTCGTCGACCATCGTCCAGATCGCCAGGCCGCGTTGCAGGCCATCGCCGAGGAACTGGCGATCGTGCAGGCCGCGCTCGCACGCCAGGGATACCGCGCCCACTTGCCCGCCAACGCCGACGGGGACGATGTCAAGCTCGTGGTGGGCAACGACACCGCACAGGTCAAGGTCGAGGTGAACTTCGTCTTTCGAGGCACGGCGCTTCCTGTCGAGACACGTTCGCTTGTCGCGACCGCCCAGGATCTGTTCACGACGGACCTCGCCGTTCCTGTGCTGGCCGCGGCGGAGCTCTACGGCAGCAAACTCGTCGCAGCGATGGACCGCCAGCATCCGCGCGACATCTTCGACGCGATGCACATGCTCGATCACTTCGGCTGGCAGGCATCGTTCGTCGATTGCTTTGTGGCCTACCTCGCCGGCCACAACCGCCCGGTGCACGAAGTCCTGTTCCCGAAGACCAAGCCTCTCGAACCCGCGTTCACGAACGAGTTCGCCGGCATGACACGCAACACGGTCGAACTGAGCACGCTCGAACAGATGCAAGTGCGTCTGCTCCAGGAGCTGCCGCGTCAATTGAATCCGGCGCATCGTGACTTCCTGTTGTCGCTGGTGCAGGGTGATCCCGCCTGGGAGCTGATGCCGATGCAGCACCTGCGAGAGCTGCCAGCGCTCAAGTGGAAGCTGATGAACCTGGCCAAGCTGAAAAAGAGCAGCGCCAAGCGTTTTGCGGCCCAGCACCAGATGCTGGCCGAGCGCTTCGAAGAAGACGCGACCTGAACCCGCACGTTTTCCGGCGTCACCGCGGCACGTCCGCGCTTGGAACGAAACGTCCTCGGCCGAAGTCAGGAGTGCTGCGCGTCCTCGTGACTGCCCAGCCGTACTCGCAAGGCGTAGCTTACGAGGTCGGAGACAGCGATGCGCCAGTCGACTCCCACCTGGCGGCATTTCAAGCGACCTGCGTCGATCTCCTCCGCGATGAACAAGTGCGAGGCGTTCAAGAACTTCGCGGCCTCGATCGTCGATAGTTCCTGCTTCTCCATCGGAGAAGGCAACACCGGGGCCACCACCGGCCTTTCGGCCGGTGCCGGCGGTGAACGTGGCGGTGTCGAAATCACAGACACCGGCGCGGTGGAGGGCTTGGGCGCGGACACGCGCATCGGCACCGCATCTCCGTCAAGTCGCAGCTGGTCCAGGTAGTCCGCCCACGCCTGGAGCATCGCTCTGCGCTGTTCGGTGAACTCGGTACGGTTGTAGGCGCGCCCGAGGCTGTCTCGGACCGAGTGCGCCAATTGGGCCTCGATGATCTCGGGGCTGAACCCAAGCCTCTCGTGCAGCATCGTCCGCGCCGTCGCGCGAAAACCGTGGCCGGTGACCTCGTCCTGCGAGAAACCCATCGCCCGCAGCGCCGCGTTGATCGTGTTCTCGCTCATGGCGCGGTCGTGATGCCGCTCGCCGCGGAAGACCATCTTCGCGTGACCAGTCAGCTCATGGAGTTCGCGCAGCACCGCCACCGCCTGTCGCGGCAGCGGCACCAGGTGCGGTGCACCCAACAGCTTCTCCCGCACCTCGCGTTTCATGCGGGCAGCGGGAACGGTCCAGAGTGCCGCGTCGAGATCGATCTCCGGCCATTCGGCGAATCGCAACTCGCCAGGCCGCAGGAGCAGCATCGGCGCAAGCTTCAGGGCCGCGCGGACCACGGGCGTTGCCTTGTACTTATCGCAAGCCAGCAGGAGCTGACCGAACCGCGCCGGATCCGTGATCGCCGCGAAATTCTTAGGCTCGGGCTGCCGCAGCACCGTCTTCAGCTTCGCGGCGGGGTTCCTGTCGATCTTGTCCGTGGCCATGGCATAGGCAAACACCTGGCTGGAGTCCTGCAAGGCGCGATGTGCCGTCTCGATCACGCCCCGATCGTCGATCCGCCGACAGACCGCCAGCAGCATGGGGCCGGTGACCTGGGCGATCGGCGTCTTTCCGATCCACGGAAAGACGTCGCTCTCGAACCGAGCCATCATCTTGTCGGCATAGCTCTTCGACCAACCGGATTGCCGCACCGCGAACCACTCGCGCGCCACCGCCTCGAACGAATCGGTGGGGGCAACCCGGCGTCCCGACGCACTTCCTCGGTTTTCGCCTCGAGGTGCTTTTTCCTCTCAGCCTTACGTTCCGCGCTGGGGTCCCTTCCCTCCGCAACCACAGCACGCGCCGCCTCGGCCTTCCGCCGTGCAAGCGCCAACGACGTGTCGGGATAGGTGCCCAGCGAGATCACGTTGCGTCGGGATTGGTGTGTATAGGTGAACCGCCAGCCGTGCGCGCCGCCGTTGACGAACAGGAGCAGGTACAGCCCGTCACCGTCAGAACAGGCGCGTGCGCTCGTCGCCGGCGCGTATGGCCTCAATGGTGGCGTCAGACGGGATGAGGTCTCCGGCCATAGCAAGAACTTTTTGGCTCGCCGGAAGAATTTTCCGGGTTCTTCCCAAAGTTATCGCAACGCAGGCCGGATTTCAAGAGATAGCCTGAGATCGCTCCGGACAACGAAAAATCCCTAGAGCGTTGATTCTCAAGGGATTTTCGGACTGTCTGGGACTTCTTGGGACCCCTGGGTAAACCCTGTGATTCGACCTACTGGTGCTGGGGCGGAATCGAAAGACACGCCGCGTATGGCTCCAGCACTTTCTCTGGCCAATTCGTCCTTCTTGCTGGGGTACACCGTCGGGCACACCAAACCGGTCAGCGGATATAGGTGGAATTCAGGAATCGAACCACCAACAATTTGGTCTCCGCCAACAGATTATCTCAGAGACTCCGAGAGCTCAGCGCATGATCTGGGGGACGCGGCCACAGCGCTGAACTCATGTCGCACCCTTCGTGTCCATGCTAGAAATTGCGATCGCCCGAGGCCGAAAACGGCACGAGCCGGGCCTGCACTGTTGGTTGACCGCCAAGCGGTCCTGTGCAGACGTCCGCACCACTGGCAAGCCCGGACCTCCGCACGCGCAACTCATTGAGTGCACACATATGCACTGCGCTCGGCCGCATGAATCGGTCAAGTCGATGCAGACGTGGATCCAATCGAAGGCGTCCGCCCCGCGGGGACGGTGCAGCCCCGCCGAACGCCCATCAACAGCGATGCCGATCAGGTCCGTCCACAAGACTATCGAGGAAAGTCTGAATGATCGCGAAGCTCCATTTGACGTGCCCCGCACGTGCGAAGAAACTCTGCGCAGTTCTGGGCTAGAAGTGCAATGCGGATCTCCATCGACATTCGTCTCGAGGGCGATTCAAATCGCGCCGGCCGGCGGGATCAGCTGTTCGTGTCAACGGAAACTCCGGGGCAAAGCATGCAACTCAAAGCTCGACTCGTGCTCCTCGCTCTGCTCACTTGGACCGGAGCCGCCGTTGCCGACGACCCTGCATGGCTGAGCTTTCCCGCGGGCCTGAACTACAACCTGGTGCGCGAGAGTGACGGCAGCGCCACGGCGCGCGTTCCCGTCGCTTATGCCGATGCCGCGTCTGGCGCCGAGAAGACCTTGAAAGTTCGCGTTACCGACGTCCTCTACAAGGAAGGTCGGAGCGACACGCTTGCGGGTGCTCTCGACGTCAAATTCAACGCACCCACGCTAGCGGCTGGCCCTTCCATTGTCGTCACCGTCAAGAAGGAGTCGGCTGCTACAGTGCTTCCGGGAGCGTATGTTGTGAGCCTGCTCGTTGCGGAGGATCTTGCGCAAACCAAGCCCAAGCCGCAGGTCGTCACTCTGACGTTGCAAAGACCTGTCCCGCAACTTGCGCCAACCTCCGCGAAGGTCGTCGTTGGACAGATCGTGGATATTTTCGGTGCCGCGACAACAACCAACGGAACACTGGGCCTTCAAGAGCAGAGTGGCAAAGCGGAGGCCGGTCAGCTGTTTTACGTCGACTCCCACGAGCCTCCGGCAACCGGATTGCCCGATTCGGCCCGGCTGTCGTTCGACGGTGCCGCGTCTGCAGTTCCTCCGACAAAAACGGTCGACATCGTAGTTGGAGCTAAGGGAGCCTTCCCACTCGGGACAACATCAGGGCGAATTTCCGTTCAATCTCCTGAACTCGGCGCCCCCGTGCCAGTGACGTTCGAAGTTCGCGCCCGTCGGGAGCTCTGGCTTATTGCCGTATGCGCGGCCCTCGGAGCGGTGGCCGGCTGGATCATTCGAACCTGGCTCGCAAGCAAGCAGGCGCTCTTGAACGCCGAGACAGGCGCGTATGAGGCCATCGCCGCAATGATGCGCGAGATCGGCAAACGCGAGGACAAGGGGTACCGGCAAGCGCTTGCCGAGGCCTATGAGACTCTCAACCAGGCAATACTGGGAAAGGACGCGGCCAAGATTTTGGCAGCAACGAAGAAGGCCATCGACGACGTCACGACGCTTCGCACGGCGCTCGAACAGCGGGTGGCGCCGGTGCGAACAAAGACAGTTGGGCTTCACGATCTGTTGACTGTCGACTGGAAGTTTGGAGATGCTGGCGACCAGATCCTGGCCTCGATGCGAGACGAGCTTCGTTCGACTGAGGAACTATTGGCGAAAGACAACGTGACCGACGCCGAGACCGGCATTGCGGATCTGATGACGGTTAAGCTGCCCGCCCTCGTTGGCAAGATTGGACAATTCGGGACAGACTTGGCCAGGTACTTGGCGGCTTTGGCCGATCAGCCCCCGCCCTATTCCGCGGATGTCGCTCAGGAACTGAAGTCACTCGCGACTACCGCGACAACAACGTTCAAGTGGCCGTACGCCCCACCCGAAGCGCCAACAGTCGACGACGCGCGACTGGTTTTCAAGAACGCGGATGGGTTGATCCGGCAGTCGGCGACGTTCGCGGGCGCTGCTCCCGACTTGGCTCAGTCCTTCATGGACTCAGTGGACGCGAAATTGCTTCCCTACTTCCCCAACGCTTCAGAGAAGACCGTCGTGATCGCCGCCGCCTCGGTAGCAAGCGCCAGCGCCATGGCACAGGACATCACGATGCCTGCCCAGGCCGTGCTTCGAGTCAGGGATCGAGCATCGACCTTGCGTCAGGAATGGTCTACGTTTCTCACCGCTCTCGCGCCAAACGCCCCACCGGCAGAGATAAATCAGGCGCTGCTCACCGCCCAGTGGAGCGCCGCAGTGGACATTGCATTGAAGGCTTTTCCGAAGCCTGTCACGCCGGCAACGAAAGCACTTGAAGACAAGGCGCTCGCGGCGAAGCCTGATGCCGAGATCATGGATCTGTCGGACGCTCCGTTCACTTTACCCGCCCTAGACGTTCCACGACAGACAGGCACGCCGCTGGCCTTCGATCCGTCGCCCGTGCTCCACTCCGTTATCTCGCAAGGACAAGCAGTCGCCGCACAGAGCAAAAGGCTTGCAGCCATCCAGAGCTTTGGGTTTGGGCTCTTGTTTGTGATCGGCTCCTACGTGCTGTATTCCGACACCTGGGTCGGCACGGCCAAGGAGATGCTGACGCTGTTCGTCCTCGCGTTCGGTGTGGACCTCACGAGTGACAGCGTGCTCGGCGCGTTCAAGAAGCTGAAACTACCCGAGGCTTAGTTCGGAACTGAGCGGGCGCGCACGCCGGGATCCGCGCTCACATGTCCAGGAACTGCGCTGGAGGTGCTATCTCCACCCGATCGACGATGCCGACCAGCGAGCTGTCTCGAGGGCGAAAGTCCGTGGCCAGGCCCTTGTTGCGCCCCGGCGCCCTGACTCCAAGGACGTCCTCGAAACGACGTGCGTCGCTCTGCACGATGACGCTGTAGTGGCCAGCATTCACAACGCGAAAGCCAAGCATGCCAAGGCGTCGCACTGCCTCCCGAATCTGCTCGGGACGCGGCTCGACGCTGCCGACGGGCGACGGCACAACTCGGAGAGTGGCGGTTACGGGCATCGTGTTTGGACGAGGGGCTAGATCCGTAGTGTAGTCACCTACGGTTTCACCAGCTTGAGAGCTCGCTCAACATCCACGAGACCGCCGGCTCTGAGGTCGTTTCCGTGCGACTTCCGGCCGCCACTGGAGGCGTTTGGCGCACTCGCCAACGGGATCGACGCCGCTTTGAGGATCTTCCTGACCTTCTCCTGATTCAGCGTGATCCCGAGGCCCATGGCTTTTTCGACCAGGAGTGCCACCACCGCCGCCACTTGAGCGGTGGCACTGCTGGTGCCGCTGGCGCAGACCCAGCCATCAGACTTGCTGACACCGTCGCCATAAGGATGCTTCATGCCTCCGTAGATGATGTCCTTCTCGCTCCCCGGCGGGCACGGCAGGGGCAGGTAAACGCCTTTGGGTCGGTTTCCACACAATCCGGACACGTCCGGTACTCCTCGTCCATCACTGACGAACCGTTGAGCGAAGGTGCTGGGTGCGAGCGTCTTGGCAGTGGGATGCATGAACATTCCCCCAACCGATATGACCTCAGGGGTGATCCCCGGCCAAGCGGGTTCTAGATTCCCAGACGCAAACAGAACGATTCGCCCTTCCTCCTTGATGATTCGCCGGATCTCCGACATGACGACGCCAAGCACCTCACCGTCCTCGGTCTTCAGACCCCAAGAACAGCTGATCACCTTGGCTCCCGCGTTCGCCGCGTCTATCAATGCATCCTGGGGGGCGCCAACGGTGTGCTTGTAACCCCAAATGCGGCATTCCGGAGCGACAGAGAAGACGTTCCAGGCCATCATCGTTCCGTGGCCAGACTTGTCGACTCCCGGATCGAAGTTCCCTGCATTGACCTTGGGTTCGATCTGAAATCGGTTTGCAGTAAAGAACGGATGTGCAGCGAAGAATCCAGTATCTACGAGTGCGAAAGGGACTCCCCGACCACGGTACTGCGCGTCCGCTCCGTCGCGCGGCATGCGTAAGTACTTTCGCACGTCCTCAGACGTCAGGTGCTCGAAGGCGAAGTTCGGTGCCTGATGATTGACGGTGCCCAGCGGAATAGGAGCAGGTGCAAAGACGAAGTCGTGAATCTTCGGATTCAGACGGGCGCCGTCAACAAGCGCGCCTCCAGGTGCCTTCACGTAGAGCTCGGAAGCCACCAGATCCTGATGGTCGCCCGCGTTGCCAAAGTATGAGCGCCCTATCCCAAGTCGCACATTAAGCAACTCAGCGAGCAGCTCCGGGGGGGCCGATGCCGAGACGCCGAAATGCCCCACCTGACCGATCCTGCAACCCGCAGATTCGAGCTCGCGAAGGCAAATCTCCAGAGCCTCGTCATCCATCTTTATCTTGTCGAGGGCGATGGTCGCAAGCTCTGGACCGATTTCACCTATTCGTCGATTGGAGCGCGTACGGGGACACACGGTGAAGAACGTGCTGTCATCGAGCTCCATGACTCTAGCGAGGGCGAGTTCATCTCTCTCGATCGCGCGGCGCAACGACGCGTCCGAGTTGTCGAGCAGCACCGACTTCGTTCTCACCGCCCTCGTCCGAGTGATCGGTTGCGCCAGTTGCTCCTGCAGCCCGGTTGCTTCCGACGCCAGTGCGGCGGCGTTCATTGCTGCTTCCTGCACTCGATTCCTGAGAGCATCTTGCAGGTTCGACGCCTGCAAAGCACCGCGACCCTTCTTTGTCTTGGAAGAGGGCCCGGCGAGCAGCATTCGCTTCATGCTGTTCGCCATGGCAAACAGCGAACCAGCCATTTCACGCAAGACCGTGTTCAGACTCTCCAAGTCCATCGGCACATCGAAGAGCGGAAGACCATAGCCGGTCGACGGGTGCAGCGCCGCATCCTGCGTGCCTCCGAGGACATCGCGAAGTCGGTCGTCTCTCATGCGCATGGGTAGCGAAGGAGCGGCCTTCCGCGCGGCAGGGCTTGCCTTCTTTGCAGCCTTCCGCTTCAGCGTCGCACCGGCTTTGGCCTTCTCTTTGACTGCGAGCTTGCGCGGGCGTTGCGCTACGACGGACTTCTTGCCCGACTTCCCCGAAGCTTTTACCCGCGCCTTGTTGGACGCACGCTTTGCACCCGCAGACCGGGTCTTTGACATCTTCGGCGGTGACGTTCTTCCCGGCATGACAAGCCTCCCGATCTCTCGCATATATTGCCATGCGCGACTCGTTGTGAGGTGATTCGACTTGACCGCGGGCTACAAGGCCAGGTGTTCATCGCCCTCTCTTCAGAATGCGCTCGAGGGTAGTGTTTACAAGGTCAATCGAATCGGCGAGCGGGGTATCAAGCATGCTCACGAGATCTTGGTATGCTTGATTTGCCGCCTTATCGTGAGTCAGTAGGCCGTCAAAAAACGACGCCACAAGTACGTAGTCCAGGTCGAGCTGATTGTTTAACTCTTTGCCTGCTCCAACGTCCTGCCATCCGGCGCCCTTCATCGCACTCAGCAGAGAGTGCCTCGTATGGGCATAGAAGAAGCGCAGAGTCATCGGCCTCGACTTCTTGAAAGCATGGGCCACTTCTTCTTGTACGCCCAATTGCTTCAAGTACGTATCTGCAAACGACTCGGCGTTGCAACTGGACAAGGGCCAAGAGGAACTGTGTGTCAGCCCCCGACTTGCGAAGTTCCTTGAAGACCTCAGCTTTAAGTCCGGACTGCCAGATGTCAACAAGTGCCCTCATCTTGGACTTGGCGTAGTCAGCGTCGAGCTCCAACTCGAGTAACGCGCTTCTTGCTTCCGGAAATTTCTCCTTCGTCTGTCGCCGCGAACTACCTTCACGACCCCGCGAGAACTCCTCGACAAGCGACTGGACAAAGCCTCGAAAGTCCGCTGGCAGCAGCACGGTACGATCCACTGCGCGCAACGTGGTCGACTCTATCTTCATCGCTTCTGCCACGGACAGTGACATCGACACGCGGCCGGCGTTCTCCCCCAGCGGGGAGAGCGCCCGACCCATGGTCAGCTCCCAATCCGGGTGCTTGCTCATCTCGACAAACGCCACGTCAGGCACAACGAATTCGGCGGTTGGGTCTTCAACGAGCCGGACGATCAAGTCCGGATGCTCCATCATGTTCTGGTCGATAACGTACGTCGGCATCTCATACTCCAGGTTCACACACGCAGTGTGCCTCAGTGACCCACAGAGAACAGGTTCCATGGCGGACCCCGAAAAGCTGGTCGACGACGTCTCGTACGACAGACGCGATCGGGCTGCATGGTCCGGAGTCTTAGAGCGTGCGCTGATCCCGGCGGACGCCTCGCCGTCAGCGCCATGGCGCCATTGGTCTTGAGCGGGCGCCGGTTCAACGACGTGGACTTGTCCATTGGTTCGCTTGGCCATGGATCCAGATCCCTAGATCTGCTGATGCTCTAAAGCTGGCAATCTGTAACACTCAAGAACTCGGTGTATTCCGAGACAGCTGCTACAGCAATTCAAATCGGTCAGCTCGGTGGAGGGATCTGTGAAGAAACTCGTTTGCCTGATACTTGCTGTCGCCGTTGGAGTCTCCGGATGTGGTTCGCTGAAGCGTGCCGCACCCGACGAGGGAAACAAGGCCGTCAATCAAATCGATCAGGCTGCTTCGCTGCACACCTCGATCACTTCGATCGCTCCTTGGGAAGACATCAAGGACAAGCTGAAGCCAGGGTTTGCGCTCAGCGCCAATGACGCCTTGACGAAATCCATTCCAACTACTCTCGTCAGGTTGGATCGCGTACTCGACCTCCTCAGGGTTCAGCTCGCGCTCACACCGTCAATCACGAAGCAGTCGTCAACGACAACGACTTCTTCGGGCACCGGCAAGGACCCGGCGACCACAAGCGATTCCAAGACTGAGAGGAGCTCGCCTGACCTTCCGACCATGGCGCCACCCACTGGACTCTCGGCTTCCGCTCCGGCAACACTGGCTGCTCCGGATGCGCCAGCAGATGCTTTGCTTCAATACCAGACTGCGGCCAATCTCCTACGCGACATCGCGGTTCTGAACTCCGAGGTCGACAACGTCTCTCGGCGCACCGGACAAGACGCGTTCCTGACGCGAATTCAGGTGAGCGTCATGCCTCTGCGCCATGGGCTGGGATATGACGTGTACGCGAACCTGTCCATGTTCGGCTCCACTGGTTCATTCGACCCACGCACCGGCGAGCGAACGGAAGGCGAACTCCTGCCGGCAGTTCCGCTTGTCATACCAATCCTTTCAACGGATTCAGTGCAAGCGACTCGCAGGTCAACAAACTCAACAGCGCAGCGTGAAGTCGGCCTTGCGCTGAACCTATTGCAGGGATTCGGGAGTGTTGGTGCGTCGCTGGGCAGGAATCAGGGGAACGAAAACGACGCGGCAGGAAACGATCTCGAATCAGTCGTGACTGTGGGCCGTCTCAGCGACAACACAATTCGAATCAGGATGGGTGCGGACCCGCTGCCCGGCGGGGGCTACGGAATGGTCGCCCGCACCTTCAACATCTCCGCCGTCGTCTTTCTACCCAAGGACGCAAAACAGTTGTACTACGTTTCCAGACTCTCCTTGCATCACGTCCTGGACGGAACCGAATTGAGCACAACGCGAACACCGTCGTACGAAGAGGGCATTACCAGGATTAGCCAAAGCAACCACCGCGACTTTCCCGGACTCACTCCGGACATTCTCACGAACCACTTGGACGACTACGCGTTTCACGGCGATTTCAAATCGTTCGCGAAGCAACTCACCCCGCTGGCTGCGGAGGGCACGAATCCGCTCGAACTCCAGCGCGAGGCGATGTATGTCTGGTCAGAACTGATTGCACTGAACCGACAAACGCGCTTCGCGAACAGCGTTGTTGACGTACCTCGGCCCCCGGCAATCGAATGGCCGCCCGCCGATCAGTTGGTCGCGTACACATCGGATGCCAAAGGTGTCACCGTCTCGCTAGGTCTCGGCAAGAACATGCGCGCGGACGCGATCGACGCCCGACTGATACTGGGACCATGCCCGACGCCCAAACCGGTCGCTGCACCGAGAGCCGTCCCGGCAGCTTCTACGCCGAAAAGCGCGAAAAAACCTGCGGCCAAGACCGAAGCGGCCCCCACACCGCCTTGTCAACCGGCGTCCTCGCCGGCCTCCGTCATCCAGGCCTCCTCCGTGACGCCGAGCAAGGACGGCCGCGCCATTGCCCTCCAGTTCCCGCCCGTCGACCAGATTCAGGGGCTGAGTTCGTCCGCAACGAAGTTGGCTCCGTACAGCGTGGCTCTCCGCAACTATCCCGGAGCGAGCGCCGCCCCAGCGCCCCCTCCGTACGTCTTCGTCGCAGCAATCCCAGCCAAGCCTGACGCTGCGGACAAGTCCGGGGACACCGCCGCTTCGCTTGTGCCCGAATCGCGGGTCATCGTTGCGGACAAGGACAGGAAGGGCCGTATCGCTTTTGTGGTGCAAGGTGGCGACAAGACCGACCTCAAGGTGCTGGTACACGCCTCCGTCGTCTCATTCGCTGACGACGCAGGAAAGGCCGTCACGCACAAGGGCACTGCCTGGGATGTGGCGGACGCGGTGCGGTATGTGCTGTCCTTGGAGAACCTGTCTGAGTCTGCGGTCGTCCAGATTGAGCTGGTGAGCCAACCCGACAAGGCAAAGAAGAGTGCATCGCTCTTCAGCACCGAGATCCGGGTCGAAGAAACACACAAGAAGTAGTGTCTGTAGTTCCGCATCGCTACGGCAATCTGCGAGGAGCGCGCAATGTTTGAATTCGATCCGGGACCACCCCAGCCCTTGGCGCAGGCGTTTGCAGACTGCCCAGACTATGGGGACCTGAAGAGTAAGCGCTGCCTCAAGGCCCTCTTGACGCCGGCCGATGCATGAGGCCGACGAGGCTCAGATGTCGAGCACGTGCCGCAGCATGTGGAACGGTACGCGCCACGTTCCACCGTCGGCGGTGCCGGTGCCGATCGTGGCGGTGCGTTGGTTGATGCGCACGACCACGCCGGTGATGGCCCTGCCGTCGCGGTCATCGAACGTGACGGTGTCGCCGCGTTGGAACTCGCGTGCCTTGGTTGCCGTGACGGGCTCCGGTGGCGGTTCGTACGGCGCCTGTTCGCTTCGACGCTCGGCGTCGGTGTAGCCCTGCATCGCCACGCAGGGGATCTTCCAGGTTCGCTTGGTACCTTCTTCCAGCACCGTCGCCTGCGTATCCTTCATCGCGATGATCTTGCCGCGGCGCATCTGACCGTCGCGGAAGTCGACGAACTGCACAGGCTGTCCAAGATGCAGGCTCGCGCGGGCGGCGATGCCGCGGCGCGGGTCGGCGAGCATGCCTTCGATGAGCGCCTTGAGCTGGTACAGCTGCAGGCTGCTCGCGCCCTCCAGGGCTTCGATCATCGGCGGGTTGGTGGCTTGCGAGTTCACGCCTTCGGCCTCTTGCGTTGCGGCGCCAGGTTGCGTTGACCTCAGGCTGCCAGTCGTTGCTCTTCATCGCGCCGCCCGATGTTCCAGGGCAGCAGCTCGTCGATGCGGTTGATGGGATGGTCGGCAATGCGCGTCAGCACCTCCCGCAGGTACGCCTGCGGGTCGAGCCCGTTGAGCTTGGCCGTCTCCACCAGACTGTAGATCGACGCCGCGCGCTCACCCCCGGCGTCCGACCCCATGAAGAGGTAGTTGCCTCTTCCAAGGGCCACTCCGCGCAGGGCGCGTTCGGCAGCGTTGTTGTCGATCTCGATGCAACCGTCGTCCCGGTAGCGCGTCAATGCCCGCCACCGCGTGAGCGAGTAGCCGATCGCCTTGGCCAGTTCCGACTTCGCCGACACCTTGCCGACCATGCCGGTGAGCCAGGCCCGCAATTCCTCGAGCAGCGGTCCGGCGCGGGCCTGTCGCGCTTGGCGTCGCACGTCCGGCGGCTGACCGCGGATGTCGGCCTCGACCGCATAGAGGGCCGCGATGCGCTGCAGCGCCTGCTCCGCGATAGAGCCGGCCACGCGGCCCTGGTTCTCGTACATGTCCCAGAACGGTCGTCGCGCGTGCGCCCAGCAAGCCGCCTCGTCCACACGCCCGGTGGCGTAAATCTTCCCGTAACCGCCGTAGGCATCGGCTTGCAAGATGCCGCGGTAGTCCTGCAGGTGGCCCTGCGGGTGCTCGCCCTTGCGGTTGGGCGAGTAGCGGTACCAGGCGGCGGGTGGCTCGGTGCTTCCGGCCGGCCGGTCGTCTCGAACATAGACCCACAGCCGTCCAGTCTTCGTCCGGCCGCGCCCAGGATCGAGCACCGGCACCGGCGTGTCGTCGGCGTGCACCTTGACGCTGGCCAGCGCATAGCGGCCCAGTGCCGCCACCAAGGGATCGAGCAACGCATGGCTCTGTTCGACCCAGCCACCGTAGGTCGAGGGATCGAAGCACACACCGTCGCGGGCGTGGATGCGGGCCAGCCGGTGCAGCGGGATGTGGTCGCAGTATTTGGAGACGAGCACGTTGGCGAGCAGTGCCGGCCCGGCCACGCCCCGCGCGATCGGCCGGCTCGGTGCCGCGGCCTGGAAGATGGCTTCGCAGTTCACGCATGCGAGCTTGGGCCGCACATGCCGGATCACCTTGAAGCGCGAAGGCACGAACTCGAGTTGTTCGGACACGTCGGCGCCGATCTGACGCAGACGACCGCCGCACGCAGTGCAGCCACAGGCGTTGCCGCTCGCGTCATGTGCAGCATCGGTCGTTGCAGGGCGGTGCACCTGGTTCTCGCGCGGCAGGTGTGCAGGCAGTTGCCGATCGATGCCTGCGCCGTTCGCAGCTTCAGGCTTCGGCACCGCCTTGGGTGCCGGATGTTCATACAGTGCTTGGCCTTCGATCAGAGCGATCTGCGGGTCATCCAGCTGCTCGCTGGAGCGTCCGTACTGGGCTCGGCGCGCGCGCAGCAATTGCAGCGTGAGCTTGTCGACCATCAGCTTGAGCAAGGCCACCTCGGAGTCGCGCTGCTGGACGACGCGCAGCAGCGCTTCGACGGTGTGGGGCGTGGGAGATGTGGTCGGCACGGATATCTACTGTGCCGCGCTGTGGCGGTGGCTGCTATTGGTGGCGCACCGGAGGCGAGTTCATCCAGTGGTTCAGGCTGCGAGTTCGGGCCGATGCGTTCGCACCGGCACGCGCCAATCGATGCCTTCGAGCAGCATCGACAGCTGCGCCGGCGTCAGCGACACGTTGCCCGATGTGGCCTGCGGCCAGATGAAGCGTCCGCGCTCCAATCTCTTGGCCAACAGCATCAGGCCCTGGCCGTCGAACCAGAGCACCTTGAGGATGTCGCCGCGTCGGCCGCGGAAGACGAAGACGTGGCCGCAGAACGGGTTCTCGGCGAGTGCGGTCTGCACCAGCGCGGCCAGACCGTCGAAGCCCTTCCTCATGTCGGTGTGGCCGGCAACGATCCACACGCGCGTGCCGGATGGCAGGCCAATCATGCGAGGCTGCGCAGCGCCGTCAGCACGGTACGCAGGCTGGCCTCGTCGACGCCACCGCGCAGCCGCACACGGGCGCCGCCGATCTCGATCTCTATGGTGCCGCCGGCGGTTCGGACCGACGGCATTGTTGACGGAGTGCACGGCCTCTCGGCCGATGCCGTCTCGATGGACACCGGCAGCAGCACGGCCGTGGAGCCGCGTAGAGCAGCATCGCCGTCTTGCGCCAATGCGTTCAGATGCTTGCGCCGCCAGCCGAACAGCAGGTTCGCGTTGATCCCGCCTTCCATCGCGATGGCCGCGACCGACACGCCTGGCTCCAGGCTGCGGCCAACCAGTTCCCGCTTGAACTCCGCGCTGTGTTCACGCCGTCGACGCGGCGTCCTTACGACTGGCTTGTCCATGATGTGCATTAAAGGCTTGATGCACACCATCGCAGGCGCGCTTGATCACGCGATCCTGCTCATCTGGACTGCCTCGGGCAAGAGGGCCTTGAGGCCGCGCTTAC
>Ga0307510_10005532_pt1 | contig 15061 bp, 13 predicted proteins | sample 12_EM_MG_FD_207224 | JGI IMG/M metagenome (GOLD analysis project Ga0307510, IMG submission 207224) | Populus trichocarpa ectomycorrhiza microbial communities from riparian zone in the Pacific Northwest, United States - 12_EM | ecosystem: Host-associated > Plants > Roots > Unclassified | place...
CAGTACGGACATCTCCGCAAAGGCGAGGATCGAGTATTCCAGATCCGGATCGACCTTCGCAAATATTTCCAACCAGCCTCATTCGTTCAGGTCGAAATTCGATCTCCTCAATGCGTCACTGACCCTGACCCATCGGTCAGGGTACGAATTCTCCATCTACGGGCGAAATCTCGAAAATTCGCTCTACCCCATGTACGTAATCGGTTCCGCGCTGGGCGGCCCCGCATCATGGGGTACGCCCCGCACCTATGGCGCAAGCCTGGCTTACAAGTGGTGAGCCGGGCGAATCCGCTCTGACGGCCGGCGCCCGACGATGTCATTCCAGTAGAGGCCTCCAGTATGTCTATTCCGGCCCTGTTCAAGAACCGGCTGTCGATTCCCGTCATCGCCTCGCCGATGTTCATCGTGTCAGGTCCCGAGCTCGTCATCGCCCAGTGCAAGGCCGGTATCGTCGGCTCGTTCCCCGCGCTCAACGCGCGCCCGCAATCGATGCTCGACGAGTGGCTGGCGCAGATCAAGGAGGAGCTCGCCGAGCACGACCGGAAGCATCCGGATCGGCCGTCGGCTCCGTTCGCCGTCAACCAGATCGTCCACCGCACCAACAATCGCTTCGAGGCCGATCTCGAGATTTGCGAGAAGCACAAGGCGCCGATCATCATCACCTCGCTCGGCGCCCGGCCAGAGTTGAACCAGGCGGTGCACAACTGGGGTGGGGTCGTTTTCCACGACGTCATCAACCAGAAATTTGCACGCAAGGCCGTCGAGAAGGGCGCCGATGGCCTCATTCTCGTGGCGGGCGGGGCCGGCGGACATGCCGGCACTGTGTCGCCCTTCGCCTTCGTCACAGAGACCCGGGAGTGGTTCAGCGGGCCGATCGCGCTTGCCGGCGCCATGGGCAACGGACGCGCGATCCGTGCTGCGCGCGTGCTCGGCGCCGACTTCGGCTACATCGGCACGATCTTCATCGCGACCCACGAAGCCAATGCTGCACCTGGCTATAAGCAGATGATCGTCGAGTGCGCCGCCGATGACATCTCCTATTCGGACAAGTTCAGCGGCGTACACGGCAACTACCTCAGGCCGTCGCTGACGAACGCCGGCCTTGACCCCGATGCGCCCGTGACCGTCGAAAAGGTGGCGATGAGCTATGCCACCGACGACAGTGGAGAGCGCACCAAGCCGAAGATGTGGAAGGACATCTGGGGTTCGGGCCAAGGTATCGGCAGCGTCAAGCAGATCGTCTCGGTCGACGAGGTGGTGTCGCGACTCCGCCGCGAATATTTCGCGGCCGGCGACCCGGCGTTTGAGGGTTGGCCAGAAAACATCCGCATGTCGGAGACTGCGGGTTGATTGCCGCAAAATGGGCGAGTGCAGGCTCCTAGGTTTGCGCGCGTGGGCCTTCGGGCCGCGGAACGGGACCGAAGCTCCGGATCGGACCATGAGTTGCAGGTAAGGATCGAGGAGACCGGGCGTGACGCTAGTGAACGGCATATCCCAATTTCGCGCGGCGGATTTCATGCCCGTCGATCTGGATGTGCGGGCGTTGGATGGCGGCGTGATCACGCTTCGCAGCCGGATTCCCCTGCGCGATCATGACCCGAACCTCGCAAGGGCGTTCGCGCGCCGCGCGGCCGAGAAGGGCGACGCGCCGGCCCTCCTCTGGCGCGATCTAGACGACAGGTGGGTCGGGCTCTCCTATCGGGATTTCAAGCGGGAGGTGGATAGCGCGGCGGCCTGGTTGCGCCGCTCGCTCGCGCCTCGAAGCGTGATCCTGATCATCGGAGAGAATTCCCGCTCGACCGCGGTCGCAACCTTTGCGGCCCATGCCGCAAACATGGTCGCAGCGCCAGTTGGGCCCATGTACGCCTTGATCGGCGCGCCGTATGCGCGGCTTCTGCATGTGATCCGCAAGCAAAGGCCGGCCCTGGCCCTGCTGGAGTGCGGTCCTCCGTCCGCTCCCGCGGCCGAACTCCTGCGCGAGCATGGCGTCCGGATCGTCTCAACCGATCCCGAGGGGCTTGGTGGCCAGGTGACGTCCTTTGCGGACCTCCTGAGGGAGCCCGCCCCAAGTGACGCCGACGCGCTGACCGCGGCCCTCGATGTGGACGCTCCGGCGCAGCATGTATTGACATCGGGGTCGTCAGGCTTGCCGAAGGTAGTCCCGCAATCGTTGAGGATGATGGCGGCGAGCCTCGCACAGCAAATCGATACGATTGGCGGCGTGGCCGCCTGGGACCAGGAGATGGTCGAGTGGGGCCCCTGGCACCACACGGCCGGGGCGGCCACCTTGCGGGCCTGCATGGTTTCGGGGGGCGCCTTCTACATCGACGCCGGCAAGCCGCTGCCGCATCTGTTCAAGGAGTCGATCAGGAACCTTCGCGAAATCCCACTCACGAAGATGCACAACGGCCCTTCGGCCTATGCCCTGCTCGTCGAGGCGCTCGAGGCGGATTCCGAGCTTCGGGAAACCTTCTTCAGAAAGCTCAGGATCATGGTTTCGGGGGGCGCTGCGCTCTCGCAGCAGGTGTACGATCAGATTCAGAAGATCGCGGTCGCCGAGACCGGCTACCTTGTGCCCTGCGTCAATGGCTACGGCATGACGGAGACGGTCGCGGCCTGCGTCTATACGCATTGGCCGACCGAAAACGTCGGGCTGGGCCTGCCGGTCCCCGACGTAACCATGAAGCTTGTGCCCTACGGGGAGTACTACGAAATTCGGCTGAAGGGCCCGAACATTGCAAAGGGTTATCTTGATGATCCTGAGCAGAACTCGGCGGCCTTTGACGACGATGGATTCTTCAAGACGGGCGACCTGGCGCGTCTTGCGGATCCACAAGACGTATCCAAGGGTCTGCTTTATGGGGGGCGGGCCTCGGAGGAATTCAAGCTTTCGAACGCGACCTGGGTGAGTGGGGGCCAGTTGCGAGAGGGCCTTCTCAAGGCGCTGAATGGGAAGGCCAGCGATCTTGTGCTTGCGGACGATGGATGGCCATTTCTCTGTGCGCTTGTATGGGCGACACACGGAACATCGCTTGATGATGTCGCGGAGGTTATCCGGACGTTCAATCAATCGCAGCACGGCGCGGCGTCACGCGTCGCCCGCGTGACATTGCTGAATGCGCCTCCCGACCCGTTGAGAAACGAATTGACGGACAAGGGAACGGTCGTCCGTCGCGCGATTTTGGACAATCGAAAGCAGCAAGTCGCGGAGCTGTTGAGTGACTGTCCCGGGGACGATGTGCGAATTCTTTAGGATCGACGCAGGAAACGCGGGGGTTACAGCCCCAGCACCAACTTCGCCATGATGTTGCGCTGAATCTCGCTCGAGCCTCCGTAGATCGATGCCTTGCGGCAGTTGAAGTAGTACGGCGCAACGGTGGCGGAATAGTCCTGTCCGGCGCGGAAGTAATTGGCGCCGTCGCCCTTCAGGTGGCTCCAGGTGTCCTGCACGAAGGGCCGGGCGTAGACACCGGCGGCTTCGAGCGCGAGTTCGGCCACCGCCTGCACTAGCTCACTGGCCTCCAGCTTCAGCATCGACGAGACCGCGCCCATCGCGTCGCCGTTGGCGCGGCCTGCGAAGATGCGCAGCTCGGTGGCGTTCAACGCCTCGACCTTGATCTCGACTTCAGCCAGCTTCCTGCGGAAGTCGGGGTCGCTCATCATCGCGCCGCCGCTATCGGAGCGCTCCAGGTTCGCGATCTTGCGCGCCTTCCTGAGCTGGGCCTGCAGGTTCGGCGCATTTGCGTTGCCGCGCTCGAACTGCAGCAGGTGCTTGGCGTAGGTCCAGCCCTCGCCCTCCTTGCCGATCCGGTTCGACACCGGCACGCGGACGTTGTCGAAGAAGGTCTCGTTGATTTCCTGGTCGCCCTCCGCGGGGCCGTCGAGCGTGATGATCGGCCGGATGGTGACGCCCGGCGTCTTCATGTCGATCAGCAGGAACGAGATGCCCTTCTGCCGGATGTCCTCGTTCGAAGTCCGGACCAGGCAGAACATCCAGTCGGCCCAATGGGCGCGGGTGGTCCACGTCTTGCTGCCGTTCAGGACGTAGTGGTCGCCGTCCAACTCGGCCTTCAGCGCCAGCGCCGCCAGGTCGGAGCCCGCGCCCGGTTCGGAAAAACCCTGGCACCACCAGACGTCGGTGGTGAGCATCTTGGGCAGGTGCAGGGCCTTCTGCTCCGGCGAACCGAAAGCCATGACCACCGGGGCGCACATGCGCAGGCCCATGTTGTGGGTGGCGGGCGCGCCGGCCAGCGCCATCTCCATGTCGAAGACGTACTTCTGGCCCAGGCTCCAGCCCGTGCCGCCATATTCGGTGGGCCAATCGGGCGCGATCCAGCCCTTTTCGCCCAACCGCTTCAGCCAGCGGACCTGGCTCTCCTTGTCGAGGTATCCGTTCTTCGATTGGCTCATGCGCTTGCGCATGTCGTCGTCGAAGGCTTCGGCGATGAATGCGCGGACGTCCTCACGGAAGGCCAGGTCGTCAGGGGAGAAATCCAGGTCCATGGCGATCAACCGATCTCGTCGAGGCGTTGGTGGAGCGTGTAACTCAGCGCCCGGAGGCGCAGGAGCAGCGCGGCGCGGCCTGGCCTCGACGTCGGCGCGTGAGAGGTCATTGCCACCGTGCTGGCGCTAGGCGCTCACGACCAGGCTCCGCCGTTGATGTGCAGGGTCTGGGCCGTGATGTAGGCGGACGCCGGTCCGAGCAGAAAGAGGATCGGTCCGACCATGTCTTCGGGCTGGCCGACGCGCTTGAGGTGGGTCATCGCCGCCACCTTCTCCAGGTTGGTTCTTTCGCTCCTTTCCGGCCGCGCAGTGCCCCCGGACAGGAAGGCCGTGTCCGTCAGGCCGGGGGCGATGGCGTTCACCCGGACCTCCGGCGCCAGCTCGAGCGACAGCGCCCGCGTCAGGTTGATTACCCCCGCCTTGGCCACGGCGTACGGCCCGAAGCCGGACAACTTCACGTCTACGCCGAAGGTCGAGGACGTGTTCACGATCGCCCCACTCCTGGCGCGCAGGAATGGCGCGGCGGCTCGGGCCAGGAGAAAGGCGCTGGTCAGCGACCCGGTCAGGATTTCGTTCCACTCGGCCAGCGAAAGCTCCTCGAGCGTGCGTCGGGTGTTGGTGAATCCGACCAGGTTCACGAGCCCGTCGAGGCCCGCCCCTTGCGACCGCACAGCCTCGAACGCCGTGGCGACCGAATCCTCGTCGGTGGCGTCGAGGCCGATGGCCTCGACGCCGGCCGGCGGCGGGTAGGCGGCGATGGCCCGGGGTTGGTCGACGACCGTGACGCGGTGCTCGAGTGACAGACAGGCCTCGACCAGGGCCCGCCCAATCCCGCCGCAGCCGCCGGCGACCACGAGGCGAGCCCCAGCGGGCGGAGCTAGTGTTGGCACTGTCATTGAAGTTATGGCTCCACCCTGGGCTGACCTCTCGCTTCACCCCTAGTCGGGTGTGCGTGGATGACGTTCTCCATCTCGCGACCGTGGGTGGGTCGCTTTCACAATATGATCCAGTACTTTTACTGAAGGCGCAAGTTTCAATTGATGAGCTTTGGCGCCAGCTGCCTGGCCGGCTCAGGTCAGCAGCGGTTCGACCTTGGGCGTCGCGATCGTGAGCTCCAGCAGATCGACGTCACGATGACATGCGGCGCAGCGTAGCAAGGCTGTGAGGCGCTTTCCGCAGGGGTTATGGACGATTTCCACCGGCTCGTGGCCGACGCCGAAGATCCAGCAGTCGCCCCAATGGAGCAGTTGCATCGTCGTGTCGAAGATGTCCCGCGCCGGGTCGGACAATCCATAGAGATAGCGATCCGGCGCCTCCTGGTAGAGGCGCTCATGGGCAAGGTCCAGAAGCTGCAACTTTCGAAGACGCTCCGAGAGGATCGCCGGGTGAAGCCCAGTGAACTCCAAGATCTCGTCGAACCGGCCGAGACCACGGTTCAGGGCCGCCACCAGGATGGAGGCGCGACGATCCCCCATGACCTGCAGGACGCGCGAGGGCGTGCCTTCCGGGCCGTCTTGGCTGACGACCGTCGCTTGCGCATTCCGGAAGTGCCTCGGGCGGGCCGGCGGCGCCTCCCGGGCATGTTCGGTCACCAAGTGGGTGACGTCGCCCAATCGGACGTCCATCTCACAGCACGCGCAGATGGACCGGCAGCGCAATGGGGCGCCGCAGTCATGTATCCAGGGCGAGCGCGCTGTCCCGTCCCGATTGTCCCAACGCAGCCGCCACTCATCGAGCGAGGCGATGGTCGGAAAAAGTGCGAGGCCCTTGCGCGTCAGCTCGTACTGCGCCCCGCCAGGCGCCGACGTCTTGGTCGCGCAGCCGGCCTCGACGAGTTGGGTCAGGCGCTTGGACAGAGTCGTTGGCGAGACGCCAAGCCCCTCGGAAAAATCACCCCAAGTCGATGCGCCTACAAAGAAGCGACCGAGAAGGCGCAGCATCCAGTAGTCGCCTACGATGTCGAGTGCTTCGGTGACAGAGCTGGTTCGGCGAACGACGGACATCGCAGGGACCTAGCCCCGATCGCCCACATCGAACAGCAGATGCGTTCGCGTGGCCGGTGAGGCGCGGGTCACCAAGGGATCGGATCGCCGTTGTAGCGCCTGAATTCGCCTGAGGTCTCCAACGAGGCCTCATCGATCCGGTCCGCCAGGCCGCGTGCGCTCGTCTCCGGGGTGATCGCGTTGGCGTAGCCCCGCTGTGCGGTCATATCCGTGGCTACGATCCCGGGGGACAGGATGGCGACCGCCACCCCCGCCGGCTTGAGTTCGACCGCGATGCAGCGCATCGCCATGTTGAGCGCCGCTTTGCTCGATCGATAGGCCGGATTGTCCGCTTTCGCGGTCGTGAGCGAACCTGCGGCGCTGCTGATGTTGATCAGCTTTTTCTCCCGCCCGCGCAGCAGGTTAGGCAGGAAGGCGTTCGCCACGGCGACCGCGCCGAAGACGTTGATCTCATAGGTCCGGCGCCAAACGGCGACGTCGAACGTCGCCAGGCCCCCACGATCCTCGGCGACGCCGGCGTTGTTGATCACCACGTCCAGCGGCTCGTCGGCGAGTTGGCTGGCCAACTGCGCCACGGAAGGGGGGCTCGCGACGTCCAGAGCGACGAGTTGTGCGCCTTGTCCGGTCAGCGCCGCCAGGTCTGCGGCCGCTGCGGGATCGCGGCATGCGGCGATGACCCGGTCCCCCCGGGCCAGCAGCTCACGGGTGAGGGCTAACCCGATGCCGCGGTTGGCGCCGGTCAGCAGAACGGTTCGGGCGGATCTGGGCGCGCTCATCGGCCCAGCATGACGCGCAGAACAGGTCTGGTTCAAGGAGTAGATTCAAAAAAAATAGCCGACATCCTGCGGTGTGGTTGGGGCGGGTCACGTTGCCCTCGGGACCCATGGAGCGGACGGGGCCGGCTTTCACGCTTGCACCAGAAGCGACGCGACGGTAATCAGAGTTAGACTTCAATAAAAATACCGGAGCAATCGTGCGCGCCGTCGAGATATCCCGCCCAGGCGGCCCCGAGGTGTTGATGTTGACGGAGCGCGTCCAGCCCCGCCCGGCTCCGGGCGAAGTCCTGATCCGCGTGGGCGCCGCCGGCGTGAACGGCCACGACCTCCATCAACGGCACGATGGCGGACATCTGCTTCTGGCGGGCGAGTCGGATCTGCCGGGACTGGAGGTCGCCGGTGTGGTCGAGGCGCTTGGGGCCGACGTCAGCGAATGGAGCGTGGGCGATCGCGTCTGCGCCCTCCTGCGTGGCGGCGGCTACGCAGAATACGCCGTCGCCCGGGCTGAGCACTGCCTGCCCGTTCCCGCCGGCCTTTCGCTCGTGGAAGCCGCCTCGCTGCCGGAGACCTACTTCACCGTTTGGAGCAATCTCTATGTCGACACTGGCCTGCGCGCCGGCGAGCGCCTCCTCATGAATGGGGGCACGAGCGGTATCGGGGTTGCGGCCATTCAGCTCGCGAGCCGCTTCGGCGTCGAGGTCTACGCGACGGCTTCAGGCCCGGAGAAGACCCGGGTCTGCCGCGAGCTGGGCGCGAAGCTCGCCGTCGACTACCTGACCGAAGACTTCGTTGAGGTCATCCGCGCGGCCACCGGCGGTGAGGGCGTCGATGTCGTGCTGGAGATCGTCGCGGGGGATTACATCGCGAAGGATCTCGAGATCCTGCGGATGGACGGTCGCCTCGTCGTCATCGGCGCCGCGCGTGGTCCCGTGGCAGAGATCGACTTCACACGCGTGGCGCGCAAGCGACTTGTGTTGCGCGGGTCCACGCTGCGTCCTCGCAGCAACGCCTACAAGGCCGATGTCGCCCGGACCCTGCGGGCCCGGGTCTGGCCGCTGATCGAGGCCGGCGAGATCCGGCCTGTGGTCCACGCCGTATTCGACCTGGCCGAAGCGGGGCGGTCGCACGCGCTCATGGAGGCGCGCGGACATGTGGGCAAGGTGATGCTCAGAGTCGGGAGCTTCGAATGACCAGCGGTTCCGTCCATTCCACGATCGGTTTCGAGCCGGCCGGGCTGCTCGGCGGCGCCACCATGGGCGCCCTTATCGTGGACGCCCTTGAACGCTTTCCCGACCGTTGTGCCTTCCGTACCGTCCATCGCGATACCAGCTATCGTGACCTCGCCGGCCAGATCGGCCGGGCGCTCGCTCTGTTCCACAGTCTAGGGCTGCAGCGCGGCGACGTGGTGGCCCAACTCTCCGGCAACCGATCCGAGGTCTATGCGCTGATCGCCGCCGCCTATATCGGCGGATACCGCTCCACCACACTGCATGCGATGGGCAGCCGGGAGGACCATCTGTTCATCCTGCAGGACTCGGGAGCCCGTATCCTGGTCACCGATGCGGCGCATGTGACGCGTGGACGCGACATGGCGGCTTCGATGGAGGGCCTTCGCTGGTTTGGCCATGAGGACAACGCCGAGGATCGTGGATTTTGGACTCTCGCAGGAGAGCTCGATCCCGATCCGCTCCAGCCGGTCGGGGGTCCCGAAGACATCATTCGCCTCGCCTATACCGGCGGCACCACTGGGACGCCGAAGGGGGTCATGCTCTCCAACCGGTCCCTGGTGACGAATACCCTCCTGGCGCTGGCGGGCCAGGAATGGCCCGAGGACATCCGGTTTCTCTGTCCGACGCCGATTTCCCATGGCGCCGGCTCCCTCATTTTGCCGACGCTGATGCGCGGCGGCTGCTTCGTCCTGCAGAGCGGCTTCAACCCGGCGACTGTGCTTGAGGCCATTTCGCGCGAGGGGATCACCGTCACCTTTCTGGTGCCGACCATGGTCTACGCTCTGCTGGACCACCCGGCGTGCGGCGCGACCGACTTCAGCAGCCTGCACACCGTCCTTTATGGGGCCGCGCCGATGTCCCCGAGCCGCATCGCCGAGGCCATTCGGCGGATCGGTCCCGTGCTCTGCCAGGGTTACGGCCAGACGGAGGCGCCCAACACCATCCTCACCCTAAGCCGGGGCGACCATCTGACCGCCGATCCCGAGCGCCTGACCGCGGCGGGACGGCCCTATCCGGGGATCGACGTTCGCCTGCTCGATGAGGAGAACCGAGAGGTCCCGCGCGGCGAGGTGGGCGAGCTCTGCGTACGGGGTCCCCTTGTCATGAGCGGATACTGGAAGCGTCCGGACCTCACCGAGGAAGTGTTCCGCGGAGGCTGGCTTCATACCGGCGACATGGCCCGCAAGGACCAGGACGGCTTCTACCATCTCGTCGACCGCAAGCGCGATCTCATCATTTCGGGCGGTTTCAATGTCTTCCCGGGCGAGGTGGAGAAGGTTCTCACCGAGCATCCGGCCGTCTCCGCCGCGGCGGTGATCGGCGTGCCGGACGAGAAGTGGGGCGAGGCGGTAAAGGCCGCCGTGGTCCTGCGGGAGGGCCACAGCGTCGCGGCGGAGGAACTCGTCCGCTTCGTCCGGGAGCGCAAGGGGCCCGTCAACAGCCCCAAGTCCATCGACTTCCTGACGGAGCTCCCGGTCACCGCGCTCGGCAAGCCGGACAAGAAGGCCCTGCGGGCCCGCTACTGGGTCGACCGGGCGCGCAGCATCAATTGAGGATCAGATGAAGGCAGTTCTCATCGTGCCTGGCGAATCCGGCGGAACGGCCGAAGTCCGGGAGATCGACCGTCCGGTGGCCGGCCCGGCGCAGGTCCTTGTCCGGATCTTTGCTGCGGGCCTCAATCGCGGCGAGCTGATCATGCTCGGCGCCGCGCGCAGCGGCGCACCGATTGTCAACGGCGGAGAGTTTGCCGGTGAGGTCGTGGAGGTCGGCGACGGTGTTGAGGGCTTCCGGCCCGGAGACCGGGTCATGGGCCAGGCCCGAGCGACACAGGCGGAGTACGCCGCCGTGGACGCCGGCTTCCTGATCCGCATACCGGAGGGCTGGAGCTGGACCGAGGCGGCCGCGTTCCCGAATGTCTTCATCACGGCGCACGACGCCCTAGTGACCAACGGGCGCCTGCAAGCCGGCGAGAGCGTGCTCGTCAACGCAGCCTCGTCCGGGATCGGGACCGCGGCGATCCAGATCGCCCGGGGCCTCGGGGCCGGCAAGGTGATCGCCGTCTCGCGCTCGCGCGAAAAGCTCGAACAGATCCGTGATCTGGGCTGGGACGCGGGGATCGCGACCGACGACGAGCCGCTGGCGGCCGCGGTCCTCGCCGCCACGGATGAGGCGGGCGCTGACCTCGTCATCGATTCCCTCGGCGCGTCGCCCTTCGAGGAAAATCTGAAAGCCATGGCGCTGGGAGGGCGGCTCGTTAGCGTCGGCCGGATCACCGGCAAATCCGCCTCGATCGACCTGGACTGGCTCTCCCTGCGCCGGCTCAGTGTGATCGGAGTGACCTTCCGCACGCGGACGCCGCAGCAGAGCCTGGCGTGCACCGCCGCCGCCCGCCGTGACCTCGAGCCGCTCCTCGACCGCGGGGCCCTCCGGCCCATCGTCGACAGCGCATACCCCCTGCACGAGGTCGCTGCAGCCCACGCCCGGCTGGGGTCGAACCGCCAGGTCGGCAAGATCATCCTGACCGTGAACACGGATCAACGCCCATGAACAATATCGCTCAACGGCTCACAGTGAAGCCACTCTCGGGGCCGATCGGCGGCCAGGTGTCCGGCCTGGACGTGCGGCGTCTGGCAGAGGCCGATGTGGAGGCGCTCAAAGCCGCCTTTGCCGAACATCTCGTGCTGGTCTTTCCAGGGCAGGCCCTCGACCCGAGTGAGCTGCGCGCCTTCGCCGGAATCTGGGGCCAGGTCTCGGAGACCCCCATGTTGCGCTACCTGGAGGGCCACCCCGGCGTGCTCCAGCTGTACAATATGGGCAAGACCGAGAGCATCACCGAGAACTGGCACTCGGACTCCACCTTCGTGCCGCGTCCGCCGGCGATCACCATTCTTTGCGCCCAAACGCTGCCGCCTGCCGGCGGCGACACCATGTGGTCGAACCAGTACCTAGCCTACGAGCGCCTGTCCGACGGTATGAAGCGTATGCTGGACGGTGTGCGGATCCGCTTTCGGGGCACCCGGATCGCCAAGGCGATGAACAACTCAGGCGAGCCGCCTACCGCCCTTCATCCCGTGGTGCGCACCCATCCGGTCACGGGTCGCAAGTCGCTTTTCGTCGGCAACCCCGGCCAGACCGCGATGAACTTCGAAGACATGACGATCGAGGAAAGCCTGCCGCTGCTGACCTATCTCTACCAAACCTCCACGGCGCCAGACGCGATCTACCGGCACCACTGGAGCCCGGGCGACCTCCTCATGTGGGACAACCGCTGCACTATGCATTACGCCGTGCATGACTACGGCGATGCGGTGCGGATGCTCATCCGCTGCACCATCGAAGGCGAAGAGCCCCGGTAGGCCGTCATGAGGGGCGACGAAATCTTCATCGCCGGCGTCGGCATGACCGCGCTTGGCAAGCATCCGGACGTCAGCGTCAAGCAGATGACCGCCGCCGCGGTTGGCGACGCCCTGGCGGACGCCGGCGCAGAGGTCGGAGACCTCGAGGCGGCCTGGTTTTCGAACACCCGCCAGCCGATTCTGGAAGGACAGAATACGATCCGCGGTCAGGCGGCCCTGCGGCCGCTGGGAGTCGCCGGGATCCCGATTGTCAACGTCGAGAACGCCTGCGCCAGCGGCTCCTCGGCGCTCATTCAGGCCTCGGCATACCTGCGGGCCGGCGACGGCGAGGTCGCCCTCGTGGTCGGGGCCGAGAAGATGGTCTTCCCCGATCGTCCGGATCGGATCTCGGCGGCTTTCCTAGGCGGCACAGACATCTACGATCTCGAGAACACGAAAGCGTTCGTGCGCGCGCTTGGGGGAGATGTCGACAATCGAGGCACGGGCGAGCGCAGCATCTTCATGGACCTCTATGCAGCCCTCGCCCACGCCCATATGCGACGCTTCGGGACGACCCAGCGGGACTTGGCGCAGCTGGCGTCGAAGAACCACATCGCCTCTCAATTCAATCCCAAGGCGCAATACCGGACGCCGATGAGTGTCGAAGCGGTGTTGGCCGACAAGCCGATCGCCTTTCCGTTCACACGCGCCATGTGCGCGCCGGTCAGCGACGGCGCCGCCGCCGTGGTCCTTTGCACCGCGCGTGGTCTCGAACGGCTATCGGGCCGCAAATCCCGCGCTGTGAGGCTGCGCGCGAGCGTCCTGCGATCCGGCGCCGATCACGACCCCGAGGACCTGGACCAGCGGGCAGGCCGCCTCACAGCCCTACAAGCCTATGGCAAGGCGGGCATCGAGGCGCGCGACGTCGACGTTGCCGAGGTGCATGACGCCAGCAGCTTCGGCGAGCTGCTGCAGATCGAGAACCTCGGTCTGGCGCCGTTTGGCGGCGTACCGGCCCGCCTCGCTGAGGGCGCCTTCGCGCTCGGCGGCGCTACGCCGGTGAATCCCTCGGGAGGCCTGGTGTGCAAAGGCCACCCGGTCGGCGCCACAGGTGTGGCCCAGCTCTATGAGCTCTGCCTGCAGCTCCGGGGCGAGGCCGACGGACGCCAGGTCGAAGGCGCGAGAATCGCGGTGGCCGAGAATGGCGGAGGCTTCTTGCGCGGGGAAGAGGCCGCCTGCGTGATCACGGTTCTCGAGGCCCCGTCGCACGGCTGACGATTTCAAAGGGCGGGCTCAAGATACCCTCCGCCTTTTGCCGGAGCCGACGCCGCAGACCGCCATTTCTGGGACGGCTGCAAGGACGGCGAGCTTCGCCTAGAGGCGGGCCGCGACCGCCGCCCAGTCAACCCGCTTGGGCGGTTCGAGGAATCGCGCAGTTCCAGTTGGCTCGGACGGTTCGGGAATTCATCGTCCTAATCCCATCTTCGAAAGACGGCAGTCTTCCGCCCGCCCTGGGCGGACGCCACTTAAACCGCTGTTTTCGTGGAGGAAAGAATGGTGGGTGCTGGGGGATTCGAACCCACGACCCGCTGATTAAGAGTCAGCTGCTCTACCAACTGAGCTAAGCACCCGCCGTCGCTCCGGGTCTGAAACTGAGGCAGTATCAGCCCCGGCGGCGAGGGCGCGGAAAATACGCGAAAACGCGGCCTTGGCAAGGCGCGTGAATCTGGGGGCGTGAGTGGCGGGAAAAGCAGTCGATTTCGGCTATCTGGAAGGGTTCATGGCGGGCGACCGTGCGGTGGTCCGCGAGGTGCTGGGCATCTTCCTCGAGCAGGCGGAAAGCTGGAGCCCCGACCTCGATCCGGCCTCGGCCAACTGGCGCGACGTCGTCCACACCATCAAGGGCTCGGCCAGGGGCATCGGGGCCACCGTGTTGGGCGATGACTGCGCGCGGGCCGAGGCCGAGGGCCCGGGGGCGCTGGCGCAGGTCCGTACGGCGCTGGAAACCGCGATAGCGGAGATCAGGGCCTATCTGAGCGGGCCGTCGTGACGCCGGCCGGCGCGGCCGAGGGCGTCAGGCTTGCTGACGGATCGCGTCCCAGACGCCGTATTCGTAGGCGATGCAGCGTTCGATGAGCAGGCGCCAGACCGGCTCGGCGATGTCTTCGGAGAGGCCGGCTTCGCGTGCAGCGGCCTTTACCTTGGCGACCACGTCCTCGATGCGGGCCGTGTCGCGCACGGCCGAGCGGTCGGGCTTGATACGGGCGGCGGCGTCCATGTAGCGCTGGCGCTCGGCCAGGATGCTGACCAGCAGGCGGTCCAGGGCGTCGACGCCCTGCCGGACCTCCGCCATCGTCATGCACTCGGCGGGGGTGCGCCGATCGTCGGTGGAAAAGCTCATCGTCTACTCGAACTCCGGAGCGCTTTCCGCCGAAGTGGCCGCCGGTTCGGCGTCAGAAAGCGCGACAAGACAAAAAAGCTAGATACCGGCGCCGTTGTCGATGGCCAGCAGCGCCTGTTCGTGCGCCAGGGCCTCGGCCTCGATCCAGCTCACGAAGGCCTTCACCTGCGGCAACCGGCCCTTGGCCTTGGGGTGGAGCAGGTAATAGGCGAAGTCGACCGCGGTGGCGATCTGTAGCGGCGCCACCAGGCGGCCGGCCTCCAGGTCGGCGGCGGCGAGCGTGCGCTTGGCCAGCGCGACACCGCGTCCGTTCACGGCCGCCTCGATGACCAGGCTGGACTGGTTGAAACGGGGCCCGCGCAGGCCGTCGATGCCCTTCAAGCCCCGCGCGGCCAGCCACATGGACCAGTCGGGGCAGCTGTCATCAAGGTCGGGCGAGCCGTCGTGCAGCAGGATGTGGTTGGCGAGGTCGGCGGGGGTGTTCAGCGGGTGCTCAGCCAGGTGATCCGGGCTCGCGACCGGGATCACCGTCTCGCTGAAGAGGCGCTTCACCTCCAGCCCGGGATAGCGCCCGGCGCCGTAGCGGATCGCGACGTCCACCTCGCCGGCGCCCAGGTCCACCAGCTCAATGGCGGCGGACAGCCAGACGTCGACCTGCGGATGGGCCTGTTCGAAGGCGCCCAGCCGCGGCACCAGCCACTTGGCGGCGAAGGAGGGCGGGGCGGTGAGCGTCAGGCGCCGGCCGTCGACGGCGGCGGTCAGCAACGAGGCGGCCTCGGCCAGCCGGTCGAAGGCCTCCCGGAGCGCGGGGAGG
>Ga0307510_10005533_pt1 | contig 15060 bp, 21 predicted proteins | sample 12_EM_MG_FD_207224 | JGI IMG/M metagenome (GOLD analysis project Ga0307510, IMG submission 207224) | Populus trichocarpa ectomycorrhiza microbial communities from riparian zone in the Pacific Northwest, United States - 12_EM | ecosystem: Host-associated > Plants > Roots > Unclassified | place...
TCACGCAAACTGTTCGCCCACCTGGCATGATGGGCGCACGTACTCATGACGCTTGTTTCTTGGCAAGCATGAGATCCTCTTGACTGGAAGTCAAGGTTGGGACTTTCACACCTTGCCTACTCAAGATATCCTGGTCGAAGTCCAGGATGAATCCATGCTTGCGTAGAAACAGGATACTGACAATCATGTCGTATCTGTCAATGTTGACAACATTCAAGGAGGCGTCGTCATCACTTATGGTCCCCAGCTCTACACAAGATCTGGCCCCGAAGTTTATCATGGAATGGCTTCCAACCATTCCTAGTTGCAGAGGGATTGGGTTTTCCAATTGGAAAACCTTGAGCTTCGCCACTCAGGTGAAGTCGTGTGATATCAAGATGGCAGTACTCCCTGTATCCAACAGGGTGTATGCCTCAAGGCTGTTAACTTTAACCAGTGCCGCCATGCAATGACGATCACTGGTTGAATGTTTGGGGTGTTCCCCAGTCATGCCGCTAGTTCACTGAGCTGCACGGAACTCTTGTTCTTGTGGTATATTTGTATCATCATGTGCTGCTGCTATGCAAATGACATCCTCTGAGCTTGCATGGGTAATCCCATCTGCAAGCTCGTCCATCAGACTTGGAAGTTCCGACATGGCTGCGACACAAATGGTCTTCTCATCTGCAACGTCAACCATTGGACTCAGAGGTCCCATCAGCTCATCCCGAGACGTGGTTCCCACGCCAGCCATCAACAAACTTTTGGGATGTTCAGTCCAGCTCGAGTTACCATCGTCAGAGGTCGCTAACCTCATATGTATGTCTTCATCGCTAGGCGAAGATAGAACATTTGGCTGGCTGTTAGCCAGTTTGTCCTCCAACTCCTTGTATTGCTTTTGGAGTTCCATCAGTTGGTTAAACCAAATTTCGGACTCCTTGCCCTGGAGTTTGAGGTCCAAGCGTTCACAAGCAAGCTTGTCCATGAGCTCCTTGATCTTGACTTTATAGTCATGATTCATTGTGTGCAATGCCTCTAACCACAGTGTTTGCTGGTGGTTTTGTCATTCTAGGGCTTCAACGGCATTTACTTCTGTTTGAGATAAACGCCCTCCTTCATGAGCCAAGTCCCATCCAAGATGGATGAGTCCTTGCTCGTAATGGTCTCAGATTTTCCCAGTGGAAGAATCTTTCTTGCTGTGTATGAGCTCCGAGACAAGGATGTGCTCCTTGAAATTCGTGCACACTTTGCAGTTGTGTACATGCGTAATTCCATCTTGGGGAGTGAACTCCCATGGGTCGCTTCCCATGTAAGGCGCTTGTTGGAAACAGTTCCACAACGTTTTCCGACAAGACTTCCAGTCTACGTCCTCAAATTTCATGGCAGTACTGCTAGAGCTCTCTCCTTTGGGAGCAGGACTAGAGCGTTCACTTTCGAGTGCAGAGCTAGGGCTTTCACCCCCCTCAGTGCTCATAGCCCAAATGTAAACAGGTTCCTCATCATCCGATGGCGGCGCATAGCTGTCATATTCCTCATAGAACGACTCTTTGTCATCATACTGGGAGCCTTCTGGGCAGTTGTCCTGTTTGCATGGCTTCTTGTCAAGGTTTCCCTCAACCTCTTCCGGAGCTTCCTCACTTTCTTTGGGAAGCTCCATATGGTTCGGTTGCTTGCTATCCAACCTATCATCCAAAACCTGGGTGGCAAAAATTTGTCACTGCTCAGGCTTTTTATACTGTGGACACTTGGTGTCAGATGCAATGTGGCTGACTTTGCCGCATTTGTAACATGTTAGCTTCAAAGTATCTCCCTTCAAGGCTGATGGTATCGGGGCTGCAGGTCTACTGCGGTTCCCTGTGGCAGGCCGTGGGGCTGGGTGCTGGTTTTGCGTCCTATAACTTGTACCACTCCTGCCTTGTGGCAGCCTAGCTGGTAGGTTGTATGAACGCTGTGGTTCGCATAACCCCACTGTCCTCTGTTGCCCACTTGTTATAGGCATCGAGGAACCTTGACCGGGTTGCCGCTTGATATTACACCCTACCTTCAGTGAAGCTTGGGTTTGCTCATAGTGTCATGCTTGTTGCACAATGTCCTCCATAGAACTATGTTCGGCTGTAAGTTTGTTGTACATTGTCAGGTGGTACAGACAATCGGACGGCAGGCCGTTCATAATTCTTCATTTAAAGGAGTAGTCATCTGGGTACTGGGCAAGTCGCCTGGCCCACATGACTAGGTCACGATGGAAGCCTAATATTCCTTCTTCCTTTGAGTACTTGATATTCAAGTACTCCTCCATTGCTTTCTGTGCCGTAGCGGTGGTTATAAATGCATGATATAGTGCAATTATTACTGACTCAAACATCCAATCGCGAGTCCTGCACTTTGGACGTTCTACCTCATGCCTGAACCATCGTTCAGCTTTTCCCTTTAGACAGGTCCCTGTTACCAGGACCCGGTCTATGTCTTTGTCTGCCCCTGTGAGGTGGTGGATCTTAAAGAATCTCAATAGGCCTTGAAGCCACCTATCAAGATGATCAAAGTTATCTTCGCTGTCATAGGCCTCAGGCAACTTGGCTTGCAGTCCCTTAATTTCAGGGAGGTTGTTTGGGATACCCATCAGTGAATCTCTGATGTGGTTCCTTAAGGCGTCAATCATGTTGATCTCATGATTGGACTCTCCTGGAATAGGTATTGCCAGGATGATCGACACAACAGTTTGCCCCACCTGTCCCTGTATGGGCATTGTTGGTGTGGTCATTGCCAATGATCGTCCTTGGGTTGAGCCTGATATTGTTATCGGGCCAACCATCTGTTGTGGCCATGCACTCATTGAGTGGTGGGCATAATCCTGGTCCAGCGTAATATATGTGGGCCTTATCTGAGGAGCTGGACTTGTGTTGGAAGTATGATTGTGTTGGCTGAGGCCTTGTGGCTCCATGCTTCCACGATTCTGCTGATTCTCCTTAGCGCCTTTGTTGTGTCCAAAGTCCGAGGTCTCCTCTGGTTCATGTTGGACCCAGGTTGGGGGTCCACTTGTTCATGCACGCGGGCTCCTAGAAGCTACGCATGTGCAAGACTCTGCTATCTGCCTTTCATACCGTTCTGTATGAGGGGCCCGATCCCTAATCCTGGAAGAAGGACCTGATTCCTCCATCGATTGTTTGATGGGTCAAGGATTCTCGAAGCAGGCTCAAGCATTTACTCAACACTCGAAATCCACTATTCCTTCATCAGAACCTCAATCAGCAAATATTGCCTGGGTAGCTTGAGCTTGAGATGATGGAGAGGGCACTGTCTGTCCTTTATATTGTGTGTGAACACGATTAAGTAGTTGACGCATGCCCTGCATGGCGTCCAAGACCTTGCTGGAGCTATGGTACACATTGGTGACTTTGGTCTTAAGCTCCTGACAAGTTTCCATGACCTTTGATTGAAGGTCATTTACTTCTCATCTGTAATCCATCGCATCAGCCTTGTTCTTTTCTGCAAGGTAGGACCAATGGGTGAGCTGCTCATTCACCTGCATCCACTCCTCTTCAGCCAATGCCAAGGGAGTGGTAACCATCCTCTTGTCATCATGCGACGAAGGGCTTGGTGCATGCCCTGTGTTCTCAGGGGAGGGTGCTTGGTATCCTACGGGTTCTATAGAAGGACCCAGGCTCCCAGGAGCAGTTGTAAATGACTGTTCCTGTTCATAGATGTTTTCACAGATGGTCCCGTGCTTGCTCGTGACACTCCCTTCAGGAGAGATACTCCTTTTGGGTTGATCACCACTTAGTGAAGTGAGAACGCTCTCTTCATGAGTGATTGTGTTGTCAGGATGTGTGGGCATGTCACCTTGTTCAGGTGCTGGATACTCCTCAAGAGGAGTAGTACTCTTGCACGCTTAGGTATGGTGCACATTTCAAGCAGTTGCTCGAGTGTTATGGGCAGGACCATCACTCATGGTTCTCTAAATAGCAGGCTAGCATTAAATAATGCTGGTGCTGTGGGTATGAGATATAGCAATGTATAATTTCGCTTTTGCCAAAAACCTTTCATTTAAAGGTTCAAAAAAGTGTAACACACTGAGGTGTGTTGGATATAATTGATAAGTTGGATGAAGACTTTGACTTATTTCCTAAGAGCTTGCCACAACAGAACCAGATCAAATCAATGGTTATTGCGAAAGCTAAATGTAAGGGTAGAAAAGTCTGCCCCTCCTAGACAAGAGGGCAACCCTTTATATATATGATCCTGTATCTACTATATCTATCTATGTGGGGACCCGTCGGGGACCCTCCTATTCACATGTGCTACTAGTTAGCACATGTCTTCATTCATCGCTCATGGCGATCTAAATTACACGTGACCACCTAATGAGGTCGATCATGCATCATATATGTGGTGCATATCATACACCATCCTATGTAGACTTTTATGTAGTTCATGTGCGACCGATCGAGGTCAATCACACATTATCTACATTAGTGCATATGTGTGCAGTTCACGCGCAATCGACTGGGGTCAATTGCACGTCATCTGTATGATTGTGCATCATCAAATAGGCATGTGATGCCGCCCTTATTGCCATGTGCAATCTATGGTCACACACACCAATGTGTGCTTCTCATGAGTTTCCAAATGGATTTGTGGTTGGACAGAGTAAGGTGTTGTAACCACCACCGCCTTACAGGTAACAAGGTGATGGTATTGCTGACATCAGGACACAATGTCGCTGTCATCAGGACGCAATGTTACTGTCGTCAGTATGCGGTATCGGCATCGTCAGGATGTGATGCTGGTGTTGTTGGAATGCGTATGTCCATGTTGTCAGGACATGGTGTTGTGTTGACAGGATACGTATGTCCATGTCATCAGGACATGGTGTTGGCGTCATCAGGACATGGTTGGTGTTGTCGGGATGCAGTGTCGGTGTTGTCAGGATGCAGTGTCAGTGTCGTTGGGATGTGGTGTCAGAGTTATTGGGATGTGGTGTTGGCATCATCAGGGGGTGGTGTTGGTGTCGGTATCATCAGGAGGCAAGGAGCCTTATCATGGCCATTTGCATGTGGCTTGCCTTACAGTGATACTTGAGATGTTGATGAGATGTGATACAATCTGCAAACATGAGGGACAGCAAGAGAATGGGGAACGTACGAACCGCAAAAGTACAATGACGAAACGGCAGCCTGTTGGCACGATTTATCGTCAGTCAGTTGAGAGTTGGACGCACCTAAAAACAGGGGGAAAGAGAGGAGGCAGATGTTGCTTGCCTTTAGCAAGGCCAGGCAAGCAACAGACCATATGGTGATGAAGGAGAAAAAATCCAATGTTGTGCGCATATGTGTGACATTGGAATGACGGCTATCAAGGCACTGTGCACTTGCTGGGCCATCTGCATGTCGTCAGCATAGTTTGAGGTGCGACAAGTGAGGGGGCAAGGAGTCAAGGCTGAGGGTAAAAGAGGTGGAGGATGAGGCCAATAAGGAGATGGCGGCATGGCGTGCATGGCATGCAAGCAGTTGATGCTGAGGCTACAGTCCATCAGTACTTGTCAGTGGCAGTGGACATGCACAAAACAAAGTTTGGACTTCCAAATAAAACTCTGAACAGAAAAATGGTCTTATTAATGTAAGAAGAATAATGGCCATTAACGAAGAAGGGGCCCTCTATGGTCCTTAATCAAATAATGGCCATTAATCACTCCATTATTGATCACCAGTAAAAAAATAATGAAACAAATAATGAACACAATAATGGTAGAATAATGGTAACTTTGAACGACCCTAATATATATGCACACAAAAGATACATTACACAAACACAGAATCGAACCCACAGCCCCCCCTGCTCATACATAGAAATACAAGCATAACTATCACCACACCAACACCCCTTATTTTCACTGCAACCTTTATAATATATGACCAACTATAAAAGGATGAAAAGCCTTTCCTCTGCTGTTTATGGTCTTGAATATGTGTGTGTTTTGCAATGCATTATGTTTGTTTTTTTACATTAATTATTCCAAGATTTGTTTTTCTGCTTAGCACATGTCTTATGTTTGTTTGTTTTACATCAACTAATCCAAGATCTCTTTATTTATCTGGGTCCGAAATTCTGACAGCTATTCTGCCAGCTCTACCAAAGTACCAGTCGCCTTCCTTTTTTGAAGTGTGGAAGCATGACTTTTCACATGATCCGCCACAGAAATTGCTCAACTCTCTGGGGGTAAGTTGCGCAGTTTTCACAGTGTGGCATGTGCAAATGTCACACTTCCCATGCTTCCAAAAAGGAAGGTGACCCATACTTTGGTAGAGCTGTCAGAAATTTAGACTCAGAAAAATAAAGAGATCTTGGATTGTTCAATGTAAACAAAAAACAAACATAAAACACATGTTGTTAAGCAGAAAAAAAAACAATCTTGGAATAATTAATGTAAGCAATAATGTGTTGCAATAACACACACTTGTGAGCCCATAAACAGCAAAGGAAACACTTTTCATCCTTTCTAGCTAGTCATATATCATAAAAGGAGTAATAATAATGTGTGGTGGTGTGGCGGTAGCTGTGTTTGTAGTGCTATGTGTAAGCATTGGGGGCCTGTGGGTTTGATTCTGTGAGGGGCTAATTCTTTTTGTACTGTATATATATTATTTATTTTATGAATAAGTTAGCAAAAATGTTACCTGTCACACCAGTTTGTTAGCTGTGAAAATGAATAATATATGCAGCATGAAGCGGTCCGATTATTGGGGCGGGGCACATGCTAACTTATTCATAAAATAAATAATATATACACAGCACAAAAAGAATTAGCCCCTCACAGAATCAAACCCACAGGCCCCCAATGCTCACACATAGCACTACAAATACAGCTACCGCCACACCACCACACCTTATTATTATTACTCCTTTTATGATATATGACTAGCTAGAAAGGATGAAAAGGGTTTCCTTTGCTGTTTATGGGCTTGCAAGTGTGAGTTATTGCAACACATTATTGCTTACATTAATTATTCCAAGATTGTTTTTTTTTTCTGCTTAACAACATGTGTTTTATGTTTGTTTTTTGTTTACATTGAACAATCCAAGATCTCTTTATTTTTCTGAGTCTAAATTTCTGACAGCTCTACCAAAGTACAGGTCACCTTCCTTTTTGGAAGCGTGGGAAGTGTGACATTTGCATGTGCCATGCCGCGAAAACTGTGCAACTCTGGGGGAGTTGGACCCTAACAGTAGAAAATTATGTACAGAGTCATGCCCCAAAAAAGGAGTGAATCCAGTAGTTTGGTGACCTTTGGTAGTGCTGTCAAACAACTGTCATAATTTCGTACTCAGCAGAATAAAACGATCTTGGAAGATTTAATGTAAGCAAAACAAACACAAAACACATGTCGCTAAGGCACATGTTTTGTAAAGCCAAGTGGGGGAGGCCCAGGGGATAAATGGGCATGCACAAGGGCATTCCCAGGCATTATTTAAGCCTGGAAAGTGTTTTGTATGGAGGCCCTCACATGTGCAAGCCTGGGGAAAGGTCTTTTATCATCAATATTTGGTATTCATATATACTAAGAGGAATAGTGATAATAAGCTAGAGTGGTGCAGTGGTAGTTACATTTGTGCCTGTGTTAGTAAGTGGGATGGGTCTGTGGGTTTGATTCTGTGATGGTGCATTCTTTTTTTTCATGCCACGTATATATTATTTATTTTAAGCACAGAAGTTAGCAAAAATGTCACCTGTTGCACTAGTTGTTAGCCACAAGAATTAATAGTAAATGCGGCATATAATGGCCCAATCAGACACAGAATATCATACAAGTTGATTTCTCATTGAGAAGGCAGAAGGGCTGGACACCCAGCAGCATGCGCATTGGCTCTGCTGCGTTTGCCCCTACCCACACGTCCCCTTCCGCTGCAGCGCCCAGCTCCACTGTGTGTTCCTCTGCTCATGCAAACCTGTCTGTGGCAATCCCAGCTGCATATCCCCCCTCAAGCACTACACCCAGGCCTGCTCTTTCATGACTTTGGGCTGCTTCCTCTGGGTCTGCATTTGCGCCCCCTTCCTCTGCTGGTTCAGGGCTCACACATGTGTGGGCCTCTACACGAAACACTTTCTGGGCTTAAATAATGCCCGGGAATGCCCTCACGCATGCCCGTTTATCCCCCAGGCCTCCCCCCACTTGGCTTTACAAAACACATGGCTTAGCAACACATGTTTTGTGTTTGTTTTGCTTACATCAAATCTTCCAAGATTGTTTTATTCTGCTGAGTATGAAATTATGACAGTTGTTTGACAGTGCTACCAAAGGTCACCAAACTACTGGATTCACTCCTTTTTTGGGGTGTGACTCTGTACATAATTTTCCACTGTTAGGGTCCAACTCTCAGTTGAGCAATTTGGGCAGTGGGTCACATGAATTAGCCGCTCTCAAAGAGGAAGGTGAACCAGCACTTTGGTAGAGCTGTCAGAATTTTGTACTCAGAAAATAAAGAGATCTTGGATTAGTCAATGTAAAACAAAACAAACATAAAACATGTGCTAAGCAGAAAAACAAATCTTGGAATAATTAATGTAAAAAAACAAACATAACACGTTGCAAACACACACATATTCAAGCCTATAAATGGCAAAGGAAAGGCTTTTCATCCTTTTATAGCTGGTCATATATCATAAAGGGAGTAGTGGAAATAAGGTGTGTTGGTGTGGTGGTAGTTATGCTTGTATCTCTATGTTTGAGCAGGGGTTGTCTGTGGGTTCAATTCTGCATTTGTGCAATGTATTTTTTGCACATGCATGGTGATGCCAGGCTGTTTCGCCTTCTCAATAAAAAATCGACTTCTGCAATATTTCGTGTCAGCACTCTCTGATCGGACTGCTTCATGCCGCATATATTATTAATTTTTGTGGCTAACAAAACAGTATGACAGGTAACATTTTTGCTAACTGCTATTCATAAAATAAATAATATATACATGCACAAAAAATACATTGCATAAATGCAGAATCAAACCCACAGACACCCCCTGCTCAAACATGGAGATACAAGCATAACTACCACCACACCAACACACCTTATTTCCACTACTCCCTTTATGATATATGACCAGCTATAAAAGGATGAAAAGCCTTTCCTTTGCTGTTTATGGGCTTGAATATGCATGTGTTTGCAATGTGTTATGTTTGTTTTTTTACATTAATTATTCCAAGATTTGTTTTTCTGCTTAGCACATGTTTTATGTTTGTTTTGTTTTACATTGACTAATCCAAGATCTCTTTATTTTCTGAGTACAAAATTCTGACAGCTCTACCAAAGTGCTGGTTCACCTTCCTCTTTGAGAGCGGCTAATTCATGTGACCCACCACCCAAATTGCTCAACTCCAACTCTCTGGGGGTAACCATAACACTCAGGTGGTGACCTGGGTCCTTGCTGTGGCATTGGTTGGGACTTGGTCAGAAAAGCTAAGTTGAGTTTGAAAAGGAGCGTAACCTTAGTGCAACCATTACAGCAAGGGGGTCATGGGCCGGGATTCCGGGATAGGGGGGTGGGTAGTTAGTCCGATCCCCATTCATGGAATGAAACAAATTGACCCTTACAAAAATGGAAATTTGAGGACCAAAAACACTGATTTTGGTCATAACTATGCCACATCTGTTCAGGCACATCATGAAACTTTGAGGCTAAGCGATGCAGGAAAGAATGGAGATGCGGCAGAAGGTGCGGCGGGTGACAGGGGAAGTAATGGAGAGCCCAGAAAGAATGGAGACGCATGGCAGAGGCCTCATAAGGGCCAATGAAAGGTGGAGAGCACAACAACCCCCATGTGCTTGCTGTCAAGTGGCATCGGGTTTGCCGGGCAAAGGGGGGCGAGGATCGAGCAGCGAGAATGGGAATATAGAGGTGCCGAGCTTGTTCTGAGCCCAGAGTGGATGTGCACCTTACACTGAGTCCAACTTTCACTGTTGTCACTTCCGAAACTATGTTGAGTTCTAAGGCTGGAGAGTCAGGAGAGGTCGTTGGTGGTGTTAATGCTATTGTAAGTTCACAATAGACTTGGAAATCATAGATGCTTACTGGAATTTAGGGGCCCTATCACAGTATCATTGTCGTCGATGGAAAAGCTACATGCCCATCTTGTGGAGAAGATATCAAGGTCGGCGCAGGCGGTCTACAGAATCTCCTGAAACAGCACAAACCTGGAGACAGCAAAGCATGTCATCGCAATCTTGAGAAGAAAAAAAAAGCCAGTGCTCACCAGCAATCCCAACCTGTGATCGGAGCATACTTCACGAAGCAACCAAAAGCCCTCATACCTCCAACCGTTCCTAAGCCAGCTCCTGTGATTGCATATGCAATGGAATCAACCTCTCAGACCTCCCAGGCCAGGACCCATGCGACAGGAATCACACCATGGACATCACCGGCACTTAATATGCATGCTGTTAACCTCCTTGTGACACTGGAGAATGCAGTCACAAACTTACCAGTCCTTCCCGATGTGAGTGAATGTGACGAGATCGCTGTGTTTTCTGGAAGCATCCCAACCGGTCTGGCCAAAGAGGAAGCATGGGAATACCTTGACCCGATGCTGAATCGTTTCCTGGGCTTCAATAGGACGGCAGAGAGTATATTCAATGAGTTACAGGGTGGCACAAGGGGATTGTCCACAATGGTGCGATACCTTAAAGACTTTGTGGGCCGGTATGAGATAGATGGTGCCCTGCTGGAGGGAAAGATACAAAGGCTTGTAAACGTTATTCAGACACAGTGTGTGGCAATGACTAGATCCAATAATACTCACATTTGACTCATATTGGACTTGTGCAGTGCAATCGTGAAACATCCCGACGTTACCATCATCTCAGACGATGACGATTTCCCATCTGAAATGCAAAAAAGCGTCGTCAGTATCAGAAAGCAGGCTTCCAATGCACAAGCTCAACCATGCTGTGGATACAAGCTCCACTTCCCCCAGGGTCAGCAGGCCCATACATCGTATCCATTTGCACTCCATACCGCCTTCCTGTTGACTTGGGACTACAGCAGGCGACATGATGGCTTTTTCCTTGTCTCGTACTTTTGCACTGGAGTTGCTGGAAGAGATGGACGATGTGAACGATGTGATGACCTGTGTAACAACAAATATCTTCAGAACATCATGGCAAGGTTTACGAATGGCATACACGAGAATGCAACACTTGTATACCATGGCATCAGCGGCCTTATCAAAATTGTACACCGGAAGACAAAAGCAGTCGATCTTCTTCGCCTTCGTTGTTGCAATGACTTGAAAAAGCTGATAGGAAAAGAAGGCGCCATCGATGTACACAAGCAGCTATTGATGGCTATGTCATCACAACGCATCCCTTGTGTTGACCAGGTCCTGCGCATAGGATTTCATCATGGCACTGGAATTCAAACTATGCTCGAACTAATCAAGAAAGCTGCAGAGGGATCATACCACCCAAAGGGATTTGATGAAAAGGAAGACTTACAAGCACTCCTATTCTTACACCTAGGTGGTGCACGAGTAGCAGACATTGCCCACCGTATATTTGGGATGCCTGCGGTTACAACGATCCGGAGACATACCATTATACCCCAGATCCTTCCTTCGCCTTCTTTCCCGACGTCTCATGAGATTGAATGTAACATTGCCACAACTTTCAAGCCTGTTTGCGATATTCTCAAGACATCTTTGCAAAAGATACTCCATGCTGTGATCATGTTTGACGAGATCTCAGTAGAGAGCTGCCCGTGTTGGGATGATAAGTCAAACAAGATCCTTGGGGTGTGCCACGAGCATGGACAGGATACCAGTCTGGAGTTCACAAGTGAAGAGGATCTGCAATTGTTATGGGAGGAATTGCAATCTGGGAAGATCCATTTGGCACACAAAGTGCGTGTTGATGCTCGCGGCGCTCTGCCCATCAATGGACTAACATGACACACTTCTGGTTTAATAGGCAACAGTTGGCGTGATAGGGATCTTAAGCCCAGTACTACACCTTTACAGTGCACAGCCCATCCTTATCTGGGAGCTGTAAGCACGAGACGGCAGAAGCTCATACTGCATTGCTCCAGGCTGTCGTCAAGGCCACAAATAGAAATCAGAACCTGACTAGTCTTTGAGTAATCTCATTGGCATCAGATGGGGAGTCTCGTCGTGGAAAGGCCCTCACAAACTTGACATATATCGTGCCCCTAGCCCCATCTTCGCCCATATACCACCAGCTTATCCATCTAGACCTGATGGACTACTTTGTCAGGCCAGACGACATCACTGCAGATAAGGATTACAAACATATATTCAAACGACTCCAAAATGCCATTATTCGCAAGAATGGCTGTATTGTTCGTGGTGTCCACCTCATGTGCGCTGTTATTCGCAAACATTTTAGGGATTGTGGGTTCACTGATACCCATATCAACCGTGTACTCGATCCCACAGATAAGCAAGATGTCCTTCTTGTGTATGGTCTTCTGAAAGACCTTTGGTCACTGCCTCTGGCAGATCGTGATTCCAGCACTCTGACATACATCAAAGTGTGCGATGCTCTGCGTATCTATGGCGAGCTGTCGTATCACCTCATATTTCCATACATATGCGTTGAGCTTTCGCTTTCTGAGCAACTTGAACACCTCAGTGCAGCAATGCATCTGATCTTGGCACTCTATGTTCTTGATGATGCACGATCACACCTTATTCCAAGTTCCCTGTTTATCGACATTGGTATAATGATTAAGAATGCATTCTTCTGCATTGCAAAAGCAAAAATCGACAACCCAAACAACCCATTCTTCTTGGTCTTACTAGGAACTGATCGACTGGAGTCCCTCTTTGGAATCCTTTGCACGATGGTAGGAAGCGACACGAATCTCGATATACTACAACTGGCTCTTCGCATTACTTCAACTATGGAGGTCTCAATGATTCTAGCTAAGCACCTGGAATGGGATAGGAGCCTGTACCGACTGTGTCTTCCTATGGTCTCTAAAAACTTGGATGCACTCTCAAACACTCTCGATCATATAGGACCAAGGGCATATCTGAGTCCTGAGAAGCTTCATCCATCTAGTTTAACTCTGGCAATGCCATGGAAGTGTGGACGGCGCGTCATGGAGGAGAAGCACCCATGGATCACATCTATCCTGCAATCTATCTCCTCCACCAAGAATGCATCCATTCTGGCTCCATATGGAGTGAATCTTGTGACTTCTTCTCTCACAGGCAAGGACCATGGTGCTGGTATGGAGGAAGACACTCCTTCCCCCCAATCGGATAGCACCTTGTATAACCCTGTAGCACTGGATGCAACCTTGGGTATGCAAGAGCTTGAGGATGCTGTGGCTGAAAATCAATGGCGTCATAGCGAAAGCTATGGGCAGGGTGGTGTCTTGCATTCAGTACAGATCAGGGGGAAGGAGATAAAGAAGTCCTGCACCCTCGCCCAGCAGTTTTGATATGTGACTTCAGCAAGCTCAACCGATCGACTTCGTCGTGTAGCGCAAGAGGGCCGATTCAAAGATATTGATGGACTTGCAGTTACTCACTCTCAGGCTGGAGATGCTCCCATCAGCAGCTCCATGCTTTTCATCCTTCAACCCATTGCGACAATGATAGCCTGCGAGGACAAGCTATTCCTCTGTATTGCTGAGGTCAATGGACTGTTTCTCAATAACCAACCTGTCGATGAGATTCCCATCCCATTTCTCTCTGAGAAGACTGCTCAGGTGTCATACCAAGGACTGCGCTTGGTACCCGCCAGTTACTCGGATGACCCTGATGGGACACACGATTGGAGATCCTCAGACTTGTTTCGACTTTCCGCAAAGGTTCCAGGTGCAATTATTCTGCCTATCAATCCGGATGTCGCATCCCACAACCCTTGCGATGCCTTCTTCCAGTTTCAGTCTTCTGAACTCATGGCATTAGCAGCTAGTTTGCAAGATAATATAGGCTGCAGTTATCGCAGGGAAATCCCACAAGTTAAACCCTCTGAGTATTTTCCGTATTGAGAACATGACAGTAAGTCTTCGTGCCACCAGTATTGAAATAGCAAGGCGTTAACATTGTGTTAATTTCCACCAGGAAAAGCCTGTTTTATGATGGAGCAGATTGATCTGGACACTGGCCTTGTTGACCATATCAGCCTGACATGTCTGAATTGTCATCCCATTGTTACTTTCAATCCATTACACAGGCAACGCGTTGTGGAGCATATTGGTGCTCATATACTCCATGACTCCTCAGTCGACCGCCTCTCTGAACCATGCAGACTGTGTCTCCGGCCTGTGCCACTTTGCAAGATCATTCTGAAAAGGGGGAAGGGGAAGACAGGGAAACATGCTATTGACGTGAAGGCAAGCTCCTGCCCCAATCTCTTGAAGTTTTCCATTGCCATCGCAGCAGTGTGCTCTGTTTCATCCCCCTGTACAAATCGCCCCATTCTCTGCCCACACTGCGATGACTCGGAGTCGAGTCCAGTGGTTTGGTCTTACAATTTCTGAGTGCACCTGATCCGCAAACATCCTAGCATCCCCTTAGAATATCATAGCAATGTTACAACACTGACGAAGCTCAAGAAGGACAGAATGAGGGGTATTTGGCAACGACGCCTCAAGCAACGGAAAGTGCACCGGAAGTCTCAGTGCGCACCCCTTGTGATCTTGGAAACACACCGCTCACATCTTGTATTAAAGTATGTGCTTCTATTCAGTTTTATCAACAATTCAATTCAACTGATTTACGAATCTACAGTAGTAATGTGACCCTAGAATCAGACCCATCCGACAAGGACAGCTCCAATTACTCTTGCAGTGACCATAGTGAGGAGGCAGAAGAATCAGACAAGGAAGGAGACCTCACACTGGCGGCTACAGGGGTAGACAATGGCAGAGTGCTACAAGACTTGGAATATGCTGGTGAGTGACAGTCAAAGCTGGGATGGGTTCCCTTGTTGATATCAAGTCCTTGTAGCGCAGTCCATGGCAATTCCAGAGTCCATTCCAATCAGCACACCTGGGCCCAATGGCTCTGGTTTTCTCCAAGTCTCCATTGACTCCAAGGCAATGCACATGGGACAAATGCAAATG
>Ga0307510_10005534_pt1 | contig 15059 bp, 12 predicted proteins | sample 12_EM_MG_FD_207224 | JGI IMG/M metagenome (GOLD analysis project Ga0307510, IMG submission 207224) | Populus trichocarpa ectomycorrhiza microbial communities from riparian zone in the Pacific Northwest, United States - 12_EM | ecosystem: Host-associated > Plants > Roots > Unclassified | place...
ATGTGTGAATATGCACGGCAACTCTTCATGGGCCCATACAAACAAATGCACTTTGGACTGAAACTGGGCCCATGTTGTTTTTTGCGTAACATATGGCTGATTTGCATGTGGGTTCTACCGGCATCTATGACAATATATGCTACATGGGCTCTAGATATGGCCTTCAACTGGCTTGAAGAAATTGAGGCTGATCCCAGCCTGGTCGACCGATTCTCCAATCCGTGGAAAATGATGGAAGAGAAATTCAAAGTGTTGTTCACTGATTATGCGGAAAGGGAACGGGCCCAAGACCAACTTGGGAAACTACGAATGACCGGCGACAACCTCGACGAATACCTAGCAGCATTCGAGACTCTCAGAAGTCGCGCAGAATTGAATCCCGATGACCCATCAAACTTGCGTACGTTTGCCCAAGGACTTCCTTGTCAACTAGCAGACGCTTGTCTTGCCATGGAGAATCCAGACACCTATGCACAATGGCGAGCAGCAGCTCAACAACAACAGGTGATCTATCTGAAGAAAAAGGTGTTACACTCTGAGTATGGGACTTGCAACCCTGCTCGAAACGCTGGTCAAAATCCCCAACAAAAACAGAACACTGGTTGGGTCTGGCATCGTCCTGGGGGAAATTCCAACCCCAACAACCAAAATTGGCGCGGACAAGGAAACCGGGCTCAACCTCCTCGTCCCCGACTCCCCCCTAGGAATGAGGACGCTATGGATCTCTCTGTGATCCGCAAAGCCACCACCGACAAAGAAAAGGAAGAATACAAACGTACAGGATGGTGCTTCCAATGCGGGAAGCAAGGCCATCTTGCACGCGACTGTCCCAGTAAACCCGCTCGCGCTCGCACTGTCCAAATAGAAGACAGTCAGTCAGTTACGTCGAACGACAACTCCTCCTTCGCCCCAACCCCTTCCCTCGCTGCGCGAGTGGCACGTCTCACCAAAGAAGATCGCGGGGCATTCATGGATGAAATGCGCTCCCTTGGAGAAGATATGGATTTTCTTGGTGCCTGAGTACTACGGCTCTTACTCGGGCGGTTCTAAATAGTTCTGGTTCTATGTATATAGCTTGAAATCATGCAATTCAAGTCCCCTTCCAGCTACGAACCAAAACAAAACGAGTCGATCAAAAGGCACTACTTGACTGCGGCGCCACCGAATGTTTTATTCATCCACGAGCAGTGGAACGTCTCAAACTCAAAACTAGACAACTACTCAAACCTCGAAAAGTACAGAATGTCGACGGAACTCCCAATAAATCAGGGGAAATCCTTGAAGCTGTCGACCTCTCAGTAGACAACAATGGTCGCAAAGCCTCTCACACCTTCTTCGTCGCAAATATTGGACACGACGACTTCATTTTAGGCTACCCCTTCTTCGAAGCGTCCAATCCGAACGTTGACTGGAGTAGAGGACACATCGAAGGATTCACTACCGTGTCCTCCATAAACGCTGATGAGTGGCGACCCCCCCAAAAGGGAGCTAAACAACAAGACTCGACCCCAGCTTGGGTACGATGCATCCCCGGATGGGAAAAAGGTGACGAGATCTGGCTCCAAACTAGAGTCGCAAAAACGACGGTGGCCCAACAACTTGCAGAAGCGGCTACGGACAAAAAGAAACGCACTTGGCAAGAGTTAGTCCCAGAACGATACCATCGTCATGGCAAAGTCTTTTCGGAAGCGGCGTCAGAACGCTTCCCAGACCGTCGTCCATGGGACCATGCCATTGAACTTAAAGACGACGCTCCAACGTCCATAAACTGTCGCGTCTACCCTTTATCCCCCAAAGAAAAGGAAGAACAACGGGAATTTCTCTCTCAAAACTTGCGTCTTCAACGGATTCGTCGTTCGAAATCCCCTTATGCCAGTGGATTCTTCCTCATCCGAAAGAAAGATGGCAAATTCCGCCCAGTGCAGGATTACCGGAACTTGAACAAGTGGACTATTCCCAATAAATATCCGCTCCCGTTGATCTCAGAACTGATCTACGACCTAGCAGAGAAACGTCTCTTTTCAAAATTTGATATTTGCTGGGGATACAATAACATTCGTATTAAAGAAGGCAACGAGTACAAAGCTGCATTTAAAACCAGCGAAGGCCTCTTTGAACCGACAGTAATGTTCTTCGGGTTGACCAACTCCCCTGCCACCTTTCAAACAATGATGGACGATATCTTCCAGGAAGAAGTCGCACAAGGTTGGCTCTGCATCTACATGGACGACATGATCATTGCCACAGAAGACGACGAAGTCCTCCACGAACTACGTGTCAATCACATTCTCGATAAACTCGAGAAATTTGACCTGTTCCTCAAGCCCGAAAAGTGTAAATTCCATCAACGCGAGGTCGAATACCTCGGGGTACTCATTGGTAACGGCTCTGTCAAGATGGACCCCGTTAAGGTCCAAGGGATCTCTGACTGGCCTATTCCCCAGACGGTGAAGGATGTACGAAGCTTCCTAGGGTTCTGCAACTTCTATCGGGCGTTTATTAAGAACTTCTCTAACATTGCACGCCCTCTCAATGACCTCACTTGCAAAGATGAGCAGTTTATCTGGACGCCAGAGCGGAATAACGCTTTCCTCCTCCTTAAGGAAGTCTGCAGCAGTTATCCCATCCTTCGCACACCAGATTGGTCTAAGCAATTTGTGATGGAAACCGACGCGTCTGGTTATGCTCTTGGTGTAGTCATCGCTCAGGAATTCGACGATGGCATTCATCCTATTGCCTTCCACTCCCGAAGTCTCCTGCCCGTGGAATGGAATTATGACGCTCACGACAAAGAACTTGCGGCCGTCATCTTTGGCTTTAAGTGTGGCCGCCCTCTCTTCCTCGGTGCCACACACGCTGTTCGCGTCCGTACCGATCACAAAAATCTCCAATATTTCCATGACCCTTGCAAGATCACAGGCCGACAGGCCCGTTGGATTGAGTTCTTACAGGACTTTGACTATACTCTCGAACACATTCCTGGGTCAACAAACACCGTAGCTGATTTGTTGTCACGAAGAAAAGACCTTAACAAGGGGGTGGATTCCAACGAACCACGCATCCTACTTCCTGACCACCTCTTCGCTCCGACAAATCCAATCGAGGTACACAAAGTTTTTCTCAAAGACGACCTCAACCTACGACGCGACATCCTACAAACCCTTCACGACTCTCCCGCAGCTGGACATCCAGGCATCTCGAACACTTGGGAACTTGTCCGCGAACAATACGAAGGTCCTAGACTCCGAGAATTCGTTGAACAATATGTAAAAGGGTGTGCACGCTGCCAAGAGTCCAAAACAAACGTACATCGATCAAAAGCACCCCTACAATGCTTTGATACACCCGTAGAAGAAGGCCCCTTTCAATACGTTTCGATGGATCTCATTACGGACCTCCCCAAATCACAAGGTTTCGATTCCATTCTCACGATTGTCGATCAAGGGTGTTCCAAAGCTGCCAAGTTCATTCCGTGTACCAAAACGATTGACGGAACTGGGGTTGCCCTTGAATACCTCAAACACCTAGTGCCGTGGTTCGGACTTCCCAAACGGATCATCTCAGATCGAGACCCTCGATTTACTTCAGCATTTGCGAAGGAAATGTGTAAGGCTTTGGGAATCCAGCAAAATCTATCCACGGCATTCCACCCTCGAACCGATGGACAGACAGAACGAATGAATGCGTGGATTGAACAGTATTTAAGACCATGGACTTCAGGAAAACCCTCAGCTTGGAGTCAACTTCTTCCTATCGCAGAATTCGCGCATAATTCTTGGAAGCACGACATAGCGCGCAAATCCCCCCACGAACTTCTGATCGGAATCAAACCACAAGTGATTCTGAAACATCTAGAAGGACCTGTGCCTGCTGCGGAAGCACGCCTTCGCCTCCTGGATGAATCCAGACAATCAGCTCAGAAACTGCTACAAAACGTACAAAGCCACAAGGACAACAAGAAACTAACGGAGATTAAAGAAGGCGACCGAGTATGGCTAGAAGGTCGCAATCTCTCCATCGCCGGCAATCGTAAACTTTCCCCGAAGCGATATGGACCCTTTAAAGTTTCGCAAAAGATAAGCCCGGTTGCAATGCGACTCGACCTCCCCGCATCAATGAAAATCCACAATGTATTTCACACGGATCTCCTTCTTCCATATAAGGAGACGGAGCAATATGGCACGCCTTACACACGCCCCCCTCCGATCATCGATAGCGAAGAAGAATACAAGATCGAGAACATTCTAGACACACGGCATTTCGGCAAGAAACGTAAACTTCAGTACCTCATGCACTGGAAAGGGTACCCTCATTCTGACGACCAATGGATTGACCACAAAGACCTCAATGCCCCAGATTTGTTATCGGACTTTTACCTAATCAACCCCGCTACGGCTGGACGACCAACAGTATAAAGACACTGTCCGCAACTCCCAATTATTCTCGTCCTCTCCCATCGTCTTCAAACTGGCTTCCCCTTATTCCATCTTCTATACTTTCGACGAACGCTTTCAACAGAATATCTTCAGCCTTCGCCGAAACCATGACGACCCCGCCAGACAACCACTCAATCACTTAGTACAGGTCTGTTCAACAATAAACAACATGTCCAACGCAGCCTCCGCCATCTTCGTCCCCTCCCGCTCTGCCTCGCCCACCAACGACCGTGCGGGCAGCACCCCTTACGTCGTCGATTCCCCTCCTCCTGACAGTCCTACTGACTCCGAAGCGGCTTGGCCCCATCAAATGATGCTTGAACACGTCGCAGTCTTACTCGGGGCCGACGTTGAAGAAATCTGCCAACGCTTCCCCACACCTCGCTCTCTCCTGCCTATCGATATTCCACCTCCTCGTATCTCGACTCCAGTCTTCATCCCGCCGGCTTCTTCGCCTTCGTTTATTCCAGGATCGCCTATCGGACCGTATCCAGGGTCTGAACTAGCCGAATACAGTGACCCAGATTTTCCCTCCGAACCACCTTCCGCTTCCCTCTCACCCTCGGGCGGCTCGTCCATGATCGTTGTCATGTCAGAAGGAGTACGAGACTTCACCAAGGAAGAACTCCATCGTCCTTCCCCTCGTGTTCCTCTGGCTGACATAACGCCTATTCGTCAAATCTCACACCCTCTTGGCGACACCACCGACTACGAGGAGCTAGCTATGGTCTTATACCGACAGGTTGCAGATCAAGATGCAACAATTAAAGAGTTGATGGAAAATAAGGAAAACCGAGCGCTGACCCCCACTGACCCACAGCCCAGCACCCACCCCAGTCCTGGCTGGCAGGACAACTTCGACGCTACGGGCACTCGCCACCTTTTTGTCATCCCACTAGGCAACGAGGATGTCATTGCCCCATTCATCCGCTATGACCTCCGCAACCCATTCCCCGAACTCCTCGCAACAAATGGACGTTACTGTACCGTCCACTCTCGCCCCCTCCACGCCGTTCCACAGACATCCCGTGTATCTCCGTTGTCACCACGGAATGAGTTGTTCTTCCACCCTGACCTAGAGCTGACTAACGGTGTGGACTGGGTGGTTCTTCAGGAGGACGACCCCACGTTAGCCGGGGAAATTCAACACTTCCGCTCCCATAAAAAGGCTTGCGACCGCCTCACAAAGCATATGGGACAACTGCGAGAGTCTCTAGAGGAAGAGAGACAAGCCCTCTATCGCAGTTCGGCCCGTCTCACTGGTGCCAACACTCTCAGACGCCTTCAGCGTCGCATCGACTCCTCCCTTCACATTGCCTCCTCGTTCTCCGCTACGCGGGTCAAGAAGATCCACGCCTCCATTCGTAATCGAGTCACCGAAGAGCGTGCCCTCCATCCACAGGAATGTATGTGGTGCGGCAAGGTAGGCCATACTATCGCGGACTGCTTCTGTATTGGCCTTTGTCGCCATTGCTCGCGCCGCGGACATACGGGGGTGGACTGTAAGGATCCCCATTGCATGTGTACAGAGTATGGAGACTGTAAGGTGTACCCCACTCATCCTAACTTCGAACGCGGCTACTGCGCTGTGGTTGACGACAGTGTTGACGTCTAGAGACGTTAACAAGGGGGTAATGTCACGGACTGCCCCACTTACCTCATCTTCTCCTTCCTATTTTAGTTTCTCTTGTTCCGTTTCTGTCTGTGACTCCGGGCCGCTTTGCCCACTGCTTGCTTACTTATCGATGGACTGATCTTGCGTTTTCCAGAGACTTCCATACGTTTCTCTAGCCTCCTTCTCGTTCTATGGTCTTCTGTAGCCTCCGTTCACCTTCTAGTAGCTTCCATCCATTCATGTATATAAACTGTACTATGTAGCATAGAACGGCTTTCTTAAGCTCGTTCTATTCGTGCAATCAGACTTTGACAGTCTCTTCTCACTATTGAACGCGTGCGGCTTCCCTCGAATGAACCCCTCTTGCATTAGTCAGCTTAGCTGCTAATTGCCCTTGACTCTATACGTCTCGAGATCACGTGTTAGTGTCTCGCTCAATTCCAAGTCACGTCTGACTTGTGTAATCTTCACTCGTCATCCATATTGTCATGTGACGCCTCACGTGACCGATTTCCCATTAGGGAACGACCCTTCCTCAGAATCCATCTTTGCAATCTCATCCGAGATCCCCGAACCCCGAGATCCCCAAACTCGATCTGACACGGTGGTCTGACCGTGACAGTGTTGACAGAAATGCGAAGTAGGGTTGGATCTGGCTGGGAAAACAAAGAAACGAGTGCCACAGGGACTTCACTGTCTCCAAGGCAGAGAACTGTGAAGAATAGAACTTCACCAATGCATATTTCATCATCCAGAAGTATCTGTGGGTGTGACAATGATAAACGCAAAGATTACAGCAAGCAAAGACCTACTTTGACCATGCATGTGGTTCAACGCTTCTCCAGAGACTTCCGGAGTTCTTTCCATGCTGTGTAACAAATCTGACCAGTTGGTATTCTGAGTCTTGCCCATTGATGCACAGAAAAGCCATCGGTTTCTGGTAGCGTTGGCAGGAATCTTCGCAACGCTTCTGCTTCACATTCATGCAGACTTTTGGGATGTTTATCTCAAGCACGAAGCAGAATGTACCCGTTTTGTAAATCCTTTGAGCCACAAGGTAGACCTCCTCCAGAGGAGCCATTCCCCTCCAGGTCTGGGATGATAGCCATAAGAGCATTCGCGCGCGTGCGCCTGATCCCTCGCTGTGAGAGATTAGCAAATGGATTCGAATGCTGCTTGATCTCCTTGCCTAGATTGCCAATGGTGTGCTCAAGCGTCCACTGGGATGAACATATAGGAGGGCCGATTCGAAGGACCTCACATGGAAGGTGCATGAGCAAGTGCATACAGGGATGTACGAAGTGAATACAAGTTGGCAAACATTGACAATAAAATAACTCGAACTCCTGTGCAAAAGATAGCAGCGCCCAGTGTGCATCATACACATTTGCTTCCAAGATCCTGTGTTGGTTCATAAGGCAGATCCCCAAGACAAGTTTACAATAGTTTGTGAAGAATCTATCAGGGAGAATGCCATAGAGAAGTCCCAGCCCCAGCCCATAGAGATAAAGCAGGAACTCCCAAGCCTTATACCTGCTTGTTAGCTTGTCCGTGATGTTACGTGGGGGACGATCAAACAAACTAGGCAAATAATGCAAGGCTGCTGCAACAGCCCTGCCATGATCCTGCCAGATGTCACCTCAGAGCACTGCCCAGTCCCAAGTGGACTTATCATCCAGCCTGGTGCAGTCAATCATACCACACCACAAGCTGATCATGAGGTCCGTTAAGTTGAGAGCAGCAAGGTGCATGATGTCTGAACCCACTGAGTGGGGAAGCCCAAGTGTAGATGATGGGTCTAAACCAGAGAAAATAGAGGGCTTGGAGATCCCTGTCTCCAGATGTCAGGCACAATACTGGCTGTTGTTGGAAGACAAAATGACAATGTGCAAATTCTCATGGTACCATTTGCGCAAGGGTACCAGGAGATTCTTCACATCGATATCCCCATGTGTACAGCCTGAGACATTATAATTCAGAGGCTTCAAAAGAGCCGGGAAGTAATGCGTCCCATGATGTTCGCGATGCCCTTGCATACCGCAATATAGATGGCAGCCATGCTTGCCATGATATCCTACCATACCAGTGACGTGCATCATACCAGGACCATCAGCAGTTATCAAGGCAAGGAACACCTTTGATTCCACTTCACACTGCAGAACTGCATCCCAGATTTGCAGCCGTTCCTTCTGCAGAGCGACTAAGTGTTGAAGCCCAGGGAACAGGAATGAGTCGATGTTCTTTGGGTTGTTTGGCCCAGGGATAAAGCCACCAATAAATACTCATTTCTTCTTGTAGCGCTCAGCAGGGGAGAGATTCAACAAGACCCAGATATATATCCAGCAAGCGGAGGCCTTCTTAGCATAGAGTTGGGCCCCATCGATCGAGAACATCAGAACAATGTCATTTTCATCGATGCACCTATCTTCAAATGCCTTGATGAGGTCCGTGCCATGTAGAACGTCTGAGTATTGATCCAGGGACCTGGCATGATCAAGTTCTGCATGCATGCGATGGCTCTCACTGCATAGATAGTGTGTGTGGGAGGCGCTCTCTGGTGATTGATAGAGTGCCTGTAGTTGTGGTCCTATGGGGATGGTATGGAATTCCTGACAAGGGACCTTCTCCAGACCAGAGCTTGATTCAAGGCGGAACTGGTCATACCGCGGCTCAGAGCATAAAGGCCAAGCGTTGAGATCCACAAATGGCCCTGTGTAGGCAATGCAGGATTTGACACACATATGGTGTATCACAGATTCTATACCAGTTAGATTCGCCACAAGAGACTTAACCTTATAGTAGCTCATGAGGTCTAAGTCCGGTTGAAAGCGCAATATAGCTCTGCGGTTTGTCTTATAGGTTGCCTCTGAAGGATTCCCTAGAAATAGGTCAATCGCTAGCTGCATCAGCAAAAGTGCAAAAAGTAGGTAAGGGGCTTGGATGGCCCTTCCAAGGCAAAGATGGCCCCTTCCAAGGCAAAGTTATGACTATACAGGGTGTGGGTTGACCTATACAAGGGCTTACAAAGCATCAACTACACTACCTCCATTTGAAACTTTTGCTGATGTGTGTGACCTTGTCAACAACTCTGGGAGACTGTTCGTGAGGTGGATTCCGAAGGTGATGAAGAGCCCCATCGGACATCCCAAGACTGGGGTCATCCAGAGTAGCACCTTGGAGTCCCTTCATGAATTCCACCGCCGTTCTGAGATTGTCATGATGAATTGTATCCCATAGCCACAGATCTTCAACGTCACCAGGAGGCATATCAAATGAATTTGGATTTCGATGGGCAGGATCGTCAAGCAGACGATTGTCAGTGTCAAAGTCTTCTACATTTCCAGAAGGTCCAATGTCGCTAGGTGATTGAGGAGCATCCAACCCAGTATCAAAGTCATTACACGCATGATCGCCTAGCCATGAATGGGGTTGCACAGATGGACCTGGACGAGGACCAACAGGTGGACCGCCCTTAGCAGATCAGTTAGCATTGTCTGGTATATTCCCAGAAATGTCACACCAACAACATCATCTCCAGATTGTCTCACTTGTTTTCTTGGAGGACCGATCATATGGTCTGTGTCCCCATCACTGGCAGGTGGTTCAGCTTTGTGCACCTGTGAGCTCTGCGCAGCACGCGAGGACGTTTTGTGTACAACAACTGGGTGCTTATTCAGGAAGGCCTGCATGCTCGGGGAGTATTTGGATACGGAATCCCGGTATGGCCTGTGGTGAAAGTACACTGCCTTGCTAACTTTTCGTTGTGTGCCTTTGCATATTTGTTCACAATTGCAGTAATATTGAACCTGTTCTTCCATGTATTGAACTAGGTAGTCTACGTAGTACCGAGGTGAAAGGAATGCTAAGGAGAGATGGGCGCAAGGAGCAAACAGACGACTTTACAAAGTAGCATACAACCGGAGCCGCCGGGTGTGGCCCTGTATGCGATCTAGTAATTCCAGATCTGCTGGCCCGGGCCCTGCAGTTGCTTGCGGGACTCTATGATATCCGCGATGCAATTTCCCGATTCCCGATGCCCGGTCCAGAATATGAGGCCAACAAATGGATTTAGTTTGATTCAATCCGTTTTCTTTCAATAACTTTCTGATCGGATCGAGTAAACATATATTTATTCGATAGGAACATATATTATTTGATTCTATTCGACCCGATTAGGTCCATTTCTGGCTGGGGATGAACGACGATATGAGCGGCGGTCGCGAGAGTCATCTGACGCATCCGATTCGCCATCGGAATCGGACGGAGAATCCTCAGAGGATGAGCCCGCGTCCGACGAACTGTCCGAAGACGACGACTCGGCCTCTAACATTGCCCGCCGTTGTTCCATAATCAGGCGGGGTGCATTCTAGGGAATAACACATCAGCTCTGTAATGAACAAACCGTTGAATGCTCGGCTCGCCTTGAAATGCTCGCGCATCTCTTCGGTAAGCGCACCAAGTCCGACACTTGTAAAGTAATTGATAGAGAACCGTGTGTTTTTGGGTTATCCAACGGGAACATCCCAGTACACAGTGCCTTGATCTCGGGGTCCGAAAAACGTTCTTTGAGAGTAGGTGGCCCGATGCTCTCCGTGACATGATCTTGACAAAGATGCGGCTTGGACTCATGGTATCATCCTCGTTCATCTTGATCCCCTGAAAAACAGTCCAAGAGATGGCATCATTCGCAAGGGGGTGGCCAAAGAGACGCGCAATGTTACAGACGGTTTGTTTCGTGACGATGAATTATGTCGTAATATGTCTCGAAAGCTTTCTCAAACGACTCGTTCCATACGCGGTTGAACTTGCAGATCCGTTCGCTGACGAGGCTATAGAAAGTCGAGTATGAACGCTCTTGGGAACAACACTCGATGACCATGTTGACTAGTTCGATCTAGAATGCCCTGTAACCAACGCTGAAGACAAGCAAATAACAAAACTATACCTCTTCGCCGTCATTTAACTGAACTTTCAGCAACTTGTGGACAGCCTCCTCGTAGTTGAGGGCATTCATGATGGTCAGATAAACCACCCGGCGTAGATTGACCAGGTTCGTTTCTGTATGGTCTCCGATACCCTCCTTTTCGGGAACGGCTGAAAGGTATGGATATGTCAATGGGGAGGGAGGTAAGGTACAAGTCTTCCAAGTATACCTTCGTCATCACCCTCGCTATCGCTCTCCTCTGATCCTGACTCATCGTCGGATGGGCCTTCTCCAAGGACGTCAGCCTTGATACCCTTGTACTTTCCCTCATTTTCAGCGTAATTTAGGTCGAACTTGAAAGATCTGCCCGCAGACCATTTAAAACCGATGCTGGTGTGGCAGATAGGATACATACTAAGGCCTTGAAATCTCCTCTAGCTGGATTTCGTGAGCGTTTCTCTTCTCCTACAAGATCGAGTCCCTCTGCCAATATTGGATTGTCCTTGTACTTGTCCATGCGCACCCGCATGAGCACTTCGATCATGTATTGAACTCGATGGCTGATGCTGCCCTCGTTCAATACGGCGCGGAAGCGTTCGAAGACCATTGTATTGGCTTTTAGTGAGTTTTCTTGGAGGAAAGCCCCGACCTCGCGCGTGAAACCAACGGCAATTTCGATAGAATCGTCGGTAGGCCTCTCAAGGAGGAGGACGAGAATTTGGAGCGCAATCAACTCGTGGGCAATGCCTTGGTTGACGACCTGTGCGATGAACGTTGTCGTAGGGTGGCAAACCGCCTGGAAAGGTGGGTATAAGTTTACATGGCATGAGACCACAATTATCCGACGTACCTTGTCATTCCTTTTAAATGCCCTTCTGAACTGGCTGATCAACCGGTGAAGTAACAATTCGCCCATCATGGGCAATTTTGTGTTGATGATCGAAACGAGGGCCGCAAAGGCGGGTGTGAAAGGCAAGCTGGCCACCTGTGCCTTGATGGTGCTGCGCGCGAAAAGCCCACGACCTCTGATGAGGTTCTCTGAGAAGGGCTCGGGGACGACATGCTTAATGTTGCCCACGTTGACCCTGTTGGCGATACCGGTGATCGACTGGCGCAGAGGGTCCCAAGAGAGACGCTGGTATTGGGCACTGCTGCGATCCTGTGCCGCGGCGGCCTGGAGAGAGCGCAGTCATGCAGGGGGCATGTACACGCCGCCGCAGCGTGAGGACGTCAACTTGGCAAATTCTGCCATCGCGTCGAAGTCCCTCTCCTTCTCCTTTGCCTCACCCATTTTGCTTTCCGCCTTTCCGAGTTCAACGGCGGCCATGCGTGCGAGGAGCTGGTACCCACGCTCAGCTTTGCGAGCGGGTCGACTTCCTCCACCCTCGGAGCGTCCACTGATCTACGCGGTGGATGGGGGGGAGGTGTGACCGGCGCGGTAGCGAGGGAGGATCACTGAGAGCAGAGGGAGAGCGAGACCTTGAACTGGTCAGTCAGAACTCGGAAAGCCAAAATGTAAAGAGAAACGTGAGCGCACCTTTTCCTGATACCCATTGGAGGTCGGCGCGTCCACAACACCAGCTCCGTGGTCGTGGAACAGTCGTGGAACCCGTCTCGACCATGCTGACTAAGCGGGCAAGCAGAAACCGGAGAATCACCACTGTCTGGTCCCGGTCCGGTGCGCTCTCCCGGCGTGGCAGAAAACGCTCACGTCCACGTTCATAACACTCACGAGGTGGCGTCCTCGAGACCGAGTCGCTGCGCTGACCATACCGTCCGGTGGAGGATGACTCGCGATGATTACGGCCGTAACCCCTTCGACCGCCGTCGCATCGATCGTCGTCTCTGCGAGCGAGAGCGAGGTGTCGATGTGGACCAGCTATCATCGCGTCAGCAAAGTGGCGAGTCCCGACGGTGACGGGGAGGTGGAGATGGCGTCCGGCTATCTTCTCGGTTGCTGCGAAGGGAACCCCGCCTATAATGACGGGTGGGCAACGAGTGGGCAACATGCGCTGTCGGAGCCGGACATTACGGACAAGGTAATTTTAGACCGTTCCCCTTGAACTGTCAGAAATGGGGATTCGACGTGATGTTGTTCTATAAGGAAGAGAGAGGCGTAATAGGGAACAATCGGCGGGGACTTGTGAAACCTATATTTACAGGGAGGAAATGTTTGTATCCTCACTATCGCTCTCCCATGATCCTGGCGTCGTCAAAGGAGCCGTCACCAAGGACGTCTAACTTGATTGCCCTGTATATTGCCCTGTATTCGGAGTATTTGGGATGAATCTGAAAACATCCTGTTGTTACCTTTGACCTGCAATAGACATCATAAGGTTGATAGTATGGCTATATCATCCGGTAGCATGTTGTTGAATTTGTAGAAGGACCAATGACTGATACGGTATTGTAATGTGGCGCACACTAGCAAGCGCGTTCCGCGGCCGGGCACGGCAACTCGGACTCAACCGACCGTGACACTGAATACCCACCGCTGAAATTTACTGAAAGCTGAAAGATGCCTCACGGAGGCGCAAAACGCAATAGAGGAAACAAAGGTGAGCATTGGTCAGGTCCAGATATCCAACAGCAAACTCCTTGTCGATCTTTAGGCTTCAACTACCCTTAAGGTAACAATGGCACGGGCAACAGTTGTACTAAGCGCATCTGTAACTGTAAGTCCAGGACATCTGCAGACGCATGTGCAGTTGCGAAGATATGGGATTCACCCAATCGACGACGGGAGCCTGAGCGCACGGAAGCCTCCACCACCCAAGAAATCGGTGGTGCGAGATTCCAACCCGGGAAATCACTCAACATTTCGCAATGACGGCATCTTATCATGGGTATGCTCTGACTGCTTTGTTTTTCCTTTTTTCTTTTTACATGAAGGCAACATGGCCGATCAAATTTTGTCTGGGGGTGGGATGTGTGCCGCGAGCGCGACCGACCCAGAGCGCAAGGGAAGGAGCGACGGTCGCAGCTGCCAGCGGCGTTGTCTTCTCTTAGGTACCCAACAAAGTTCGACGCTCGACAACTCCCAAGAGCGTCGCCTTCCCTGATCACGCGCAATGGATCAAAATGCTCACGCGAGGGATGCACCGTCGTCGCCGAGCGCAACATCACACCGCGATATGACGATGGCCATCTGCCAAAGGAGTTCAGGACTCGTCCTGCACTGCACCGAGTCATCCGAGTCATCCCACAATGATTCCTCCATGACTGGGGAAGGCTCCCCCGCAAGGTGTGGCGTAGCAGTTAACAGGTAGGACGGCGAATGCGAGCGCGGCGGGAGGGTAGGGGGTTCAATGGCACAGCGCGCCGTGATGTAGGTGGAGCTAGAAACGCAATATCGTGATCTGAAGGAGCGCGAGATCACCGAACGTCCTTATGTTGTGAACTTGAAGGCGAGGTGCCGATGGTGGATAATCCTTTTTGCCTTACCCTGGTATTTTGTTATCCCAGTATTGAACTCCTGTGCGCGATGCGGACACCGAAGATCCCGTGATATAGTAGACATTCAGGAGCTATACTGGAGAACCGTTACCATTCTCTGATGAGAATGATTGAATGAAGCATTGTGTCTGCCTGGTGAGAGTAAGAACTGGCTGAGTGGCCCAGACTAGGCCCAGACTAGATTCCTCACTATAGGGTGGCAACTTTTCTCGTTCAATTTGTCTGCTTGCGCGGATGCGCAGGACGGGGAAGACTTGACTCCTGCACCCCATGGATCCGGACACTGGCACTTATCGCAGACACGATAGATTGCAGCGACATCAGGCCTATACGTCAAGTCATGTCAGTTGGACTCGGGCTGGTTCCGGGCCCGTATTGTTCCCTTGGCGGCTGTGGAATTCTCCCACTGGCAAGCTCTGCTGCGTAACATGTGTTTCGATTATTGCTGGCAAAACTCACGGTTGAGCGTCTATCATCTATATCGGGTATGGGCTGTGTAGTGTACACGCACAGACCAGGCAACCCGCAACCCAAACGTCCTTGTTGAGCGCAAGGAATCCTCGTCCAATCCCTTTTCCCCAAAATTTCTCTACTGTTACCAGTATCCTTCCACGACGAACGCTATGTC
>Ga0307510_10005536_pt1 | contig 15053 bp, 11 predicted proteins | sample 12_EM_MG_FD_207224 | JGI IMG/M metagenome (GOLD analysis project Ga0307510, IMG submission 207224) | Populus trichocarpa ectomycorrhiza microbial communities from riparian zone in the Pacific Northwest, United States - 12_EM | ecosystem: Host-associated > Plants > Roots > Unclassified | place...
CTCAAGCGCGGCCTCGGCATCATGCAGAAGAACTGGGAAGCGACCGCCGCGCGCGGCGGCATCCCGGCGGATGCGCCCGCCAAGCGCATGGCGCTGATCACCGGCGTCGTCGGCATCGAGAATGTCGGTGATGCCGACCTCGTCATCGAAGCCGTGTTCGAGACCATGGCGGTCAAGAAGGAAGTGTTCGGCAAGCTCGACCAGTACGTCAAGCCGGGCGCGGTGCTCGCCTCCAACACCTCGTACCTGAACATCGACGAGATCGCGAAGGCGACCAAGCGTCCGCAGGACGTGCTCGGCATGCACTTCTTCTCGCCGGCCAACGTCATGAAGCTGTGCGAGATCGTGCGCGCCGACAAGACCGCGCCGGATGCGCTGGTGACTGCCGTGACTATCGCGCGAAAAATCGCGAAGGTGCCGGCCGTGGTCGGCGTCTGCGACGGCTTTGTCGGCAACCGCATGCTGGCCCAGCGCGGCAAGCAGTCCGAGAAGCTGTTGTTCGAAGGTGCCTTGCCGCAGCAGGTCGACGCCGTCGTGACGAAGTTCGGCATGCCGATGGGTCCGTTCGCGATGGGCGATCTCGCCGGCCTCGACATCGGCTGGCGTTCGCGCAAGGACCGCGGCATCAAGTCGGAGATCGCGGATGCGCTGTGCGAAGCCGGCCGCTTCGGCCAGAAGACCGGCAAGGGCTATTACAAGTACGAAGCCGGCTCCCGCTCGGCGCTGCCCGATCCGGAGGTCGAGAAGCTGATCGACGAGACGCTGCTGCGCCTCGGCCGCAAGAAGCGGATCGTCAGCGACGACGAGATCCTCGAGCGCATGATGTATCCGATGATCAACGAAGGCGCGAAGATCCTCGAAGAAGGCATCGCGGCGCGTCCCTCCGACATCGACGTGGTCTGGCTCTATGGCTATGGCTGGCCGATCTACCGCGGCGGCCCGATGTTCTGGGCCGACACCGTCGGCCTCAAGCACATCGCCGATCGCCTGGCCTTCTACGCCAAGGAGACCAACGACCCGAGCCTCGAGCCGGCTCCGCTGCTGAAGAAGCTCGCGGCCGAAGGCAAGACGTTCGCGTCGCTGGCCGCGGCGTCGAAAGCGGCGTGATGGGGGCTTGCACTCTCGGCGTCATTCCGGGATGGCCCGCAGGGCCAGGCCCGGAATCCATTTCGCCTTTGAGCGCGCTGCTTAATGGATTCCGGGTTCGCGACTTCGTTGCGCCCCGGAATGACGACTGAATGTGATGCAGAAAATGACCCATCCCGGCGAACAGTTTTACCCCGAAGGCGTGCGTTGGGACGACACCATCGTCCAGGGCTCGCTGCCTGACCTCTTGTCGAACGCCGCCGCGAATTACGGCCCGCGCACCGCGCTGGAATTCCGTAACCAGCCGATCACCTATACCGGGCTCGCTGCGATGGCCGAGCGCGCGGCGGCTGCCTTCCTGCGCGAAGGCATCGGCAAGAACAGTTCCGTCGCGCTGTTCCTCGGCAACACGCCCGACCACCCCGTCAATTTCTTCGGCGCGCTGAAGGCCGGCGCCCGCGTCGTGCATCTCTCGCCGCTCGACGGCGAGATCGCGCTGACGCACAAGGTCTCCGACTCCGGCTCGCGTCTGCTCGTCACCTCCAATCTCGCGGCACTGCTGCCGACCGCGCTGAAATTCCTCGAGAAGGGCCTGATCGATCGCCTCGTCGTCTGCGAGGACGACAATTGGGGCAAGGTCGGCACGCCGCAGGCCGCAATCCCGAGCGATCCCCGCATCGTCACCTTCAAGGCCTTCGTCGAGGGCGCCACCGCGCCGGCGCAATGGCCGCAGACGACGGCCGACGACGTCGCGCTGCTACAATATACCGGCGGCACCACCGGCCTGCCGAAGGGCGCGATGCTCACGCATGGCAATCTCACCTCGGCGGTGTCGGTCTACGACGTCTGGGGCAAGCCCGGGCGCGCGACGCGCGGAGATGTCATCGAGCGCGTGATCTGCGTGCTGCCGCTGTTCCACATCTACGCGCTCACCGTCGTGCTGCTGTCCACGCTCAGCCGCGGCAATCTGATCTCACTCCATCAGCGTTTTGATGTCGAAGCGGTGATGCGCGACATCGAAGTGAAGCGCGCGACCTATTTCCCGGGCGTGCCGACGATGTGGATCGCGATCGCAGCACTTCCCGATCTCGACAAGCGCGACTTCTCCTCGCTCAACGCCATCGGCTCCGGCGGCGCGCCGCTGCCGGTGGAGATCGCGAACTTCTTCGAGCGCAAGGTCGGCAAGAAGCTGAAGAGCGGCTGGGGCATGACCGAGACCTGCTCGCCCGGCACCGGCCATCCGCCGGTTGGCCCGGACAAGCCGGGCTCGATCGGCCTGATGCTGCCCGGCATCGAGCTCGATGTTGTTTCGCTCGACAATCCGACCAAAGTGCTGCCGCCGGGCGAGGTCGGCGAGATCCGCGTCAAGGGCCCGAACGTCACCAGGGGCTACTGGAACAAGCCCGAGGGATCCGCGGAGGCCTTCGTCGACGGCCGCTTCCTCACCGGCGACATCGGCTATGTCGATGCGGACGGCTACTTCTTCCTGGTCGACCGCAAGAAGGACATGATCATTTCCGGCGGCTTCAACGTCTATCCGCAGATGATCGAGCAGGCGATCTACACCGTTCCTGGCGTGCACGAGGTGATCGTGCTCGGCATTCCCGACCAGTATCGGGGCGAGGCCGCAAAGGCCTTCATCAAGCTCAAGCCGGATGCCAGGCCGTTCTCGCTCGACGAGCTGCGCGCGCAGCTCGCCGGCAAGGTCGGCAAGCACGAACTGCCGGCCGAGGTCGAGTTCGTCGACGATCTGCCGCGCACGCCGGTCGGAAAACTGTCGCGCCACGAATTGCGCCAGCAGCAGAAGCAATCGTCATCATCAGTCCAACAGCACGCTACAAATTAGGAACAACGCTCACAGGAGGATCCGATGGATCTCGCATTCACGAAGGAAGAGCAGGCGTTTCGCGAGGAAGTGCGTTCATTCTTCCGCGATAACGTGCCGCCGGATACGCGGCGCAAGCTGGTCGAGGGCCGTCACCTCTCGAAGGACGAGATGGTGACGTGGTGGCGCATCCTCAACAAGAAGGGCTGGGGCACCAGCCACTGGCCGACGCAATACGGCGGCACGGGGTGGACCTCCGTGCAGCACTACATCTTCAACGAGGAGCTGCAGTCCTATCCGGCGCCGCAGCCGCTCGCCTTCGGCGTCAGCATGGTCGGCCCGGTCATCTACACCTTCGGCAACGAAGAGCAGAAGAAGCAGTATCTGCCGCGCATCGCCAATGTCGACGACTGGTGGTGCCAGGGCTTTTCGGAGCCCGGCTCCGGCTCCGACCTCGCTTCGCTCAAGACCAAGGCCGAGCGCAAGGGCGACAAGTGGATCATCAACGGCCAGAAGACCTGGACTACGCTGGCCCAGCACGCCGATATGATCTTCTGCCTCTGCCGCACCGACAACAATGCGAAGAAGCAGATGGGCATCTCCTTCATCGTCTTCTCGATGAAGTCGAAGGGCGTCACCGTACGTCCGATCCAGACCATCGATGGCGGCGTCGAGGTCAACGAAGTATTCTTCGACGACGTCGAGGTGCCCTACGAGAATTTGATCGGCGAGGAGAACAAGGGCTGGGATTACGCAAAATTCCTGCTCGGCAATGAGCGCACCGGCATCGCCCGGGTCGGCGTCTCCAAGGAGCGGCTGCGCCGCATCCGCGATCTCGCCGGCAAGGTCGAATCCGGCGGCAAGCCGATCATCCAGGACGCCGCGTTCCGCGAGAAGCTGGCGGCCTGCGAGATCGAGCTGAAGGCGCTCGAGCTGACGCAGCTTCGCGTCGTCGCCGACGAAGGCAAGCACGGCAAGGGCAAGCCCAATCCGGCGTCTTCGGTGCTGAAGATCAAGGGCTCCGAAATCCAGCAGACCACCACCGAGCTCTTGATGGAAGTGATCGGCCCGTTCGCCGCGCCCTACGACGTGCACGGCGACGACGGCTCGAACGAAGCCATGGACTGGACCGCCCAGATCGCGCCGAGCTACTTCAACAACCGCAAGGTCTCGATCTACGGCGGCTCCAACGAGATCCAGCGCAACATCATCGCCAAGGCGGTGCTGGGGTTGTGATCGACTGAACAAACGACGGACGCTGTCGTCCCCCGCGAACGCGGGGGACCCAGTACGCCGCGGCAGTCGTGAGTACGGCAGGCGGCTGCGTTTACTGGATCCCCGCCTTCGCGGGGATGACGTCTGAGGGATAAGGCGACGGCGAGGGCAATAATCCACCGTCGATTTTGGAGAGAGACATGGATTTTGATTTGACCGAGGAGCAGCGGCTTCTCAAGGACAGCATCGACGGCCTGCTGACCGATTCCTACGATTTCGAGAGCCGCAAGAAGTACATGAAGGAGAAGGGCGGCTGGAGCCAGGCCGTCTGGGGCAAGCTTGCCGAGCAGGGCCTGCTCGGACTTCCGTTCAGCGAGGCCGAAGGCGGCTTCGGCGGCGGCGGCGTCGAGACCATGATCGTGATGGAAGCGCTCGGCAAGGCGCTGGTGCTCGAGCCTTATCTGGCGACCGTCGTGATCGGCGGCAGCTTCCTGCGCCACGCCGGCACCGATACGCAGAAGGCCGCGCATGTGCCCGGCATCGTCGACGGCAGCAAGACGCTGGCGTTCGCCCAGCTCGAGAAGAACTCGCGCTACGATCTGTTCGACGTCTCGACGACGGCGAAGAAGAAGGGCGACGGCTGGATCATCGACGGCGAGAAATTCGTCGTGCTCAACGGCGAGAACGCCGACACCCTGATCGTCACGGCACGCACCAGGGGCGACCGCCGCGACAAGAGCGGCATCGGCGTGTTCCTGGTGCCCGCGAGCGCCAAGGGCGTGACCAAGAAATCGTATCCGACCCAGGACGGCCTGCATGCCGCCGACATCACCTTCACCGGTGTTGAAGTCGGCGCGGATGCGGCACTCGGCAATCCCGACGATTCGCTCGCGCTGATCGAACGCGTGGTCGACGAAGCCCGCATCGCGCTCTGCGCCGAGGCGGTCGGCCTGATGGACGAGTCGCTCAAGACCACGGTCGAGTACATCAAGACGCGCAAGCAATTCGGCGTTGCGATCGGTTCGTTCCAGTCGCTCCAGCATCGCGCCTCCGACATGTTCGTCGCCGCCGAGCAGGCGAGATCGATGTCGATGTTCGCGACCATGGCGGGTGATTTCGAGGACGCCAGGGAGCGCTCCAACGCGATCGCCGCGGCCAAGGTGCAGATCGGCAAGTCGCTGAAATTCGTGGGACAGCAGGCGATCCAGCTCCACGGCGGCATCGGCATGACCATGGAGGCGAAGATCGGCCACTACTTCAAGCGCCTGACCATGATCGAGAACAGCTTTGGCGACACCGACTACCACCAGCGCCGCGTCGCGGATGGTGGCGGGTTGATCTAGCCACACCATGACTGTCATCCCCCGCGAAAGCGGGGGGATCCAGTACGCCGCGGCCTCTCGATTCCGGCCGCGCCGTCTCTGGAATACTGGATCGCCCGGTCAAGCCGGGCGATGACACCAGCAAGCGGAATCAGCGGAGCCAACAACAATGAAAAACACCCCGTTCGATCTCACCGGAAAAGTCGCAATCGTCACCGGCTCCAGCCGCGGCATCGGCCGCTCCTCGGCCGAATTGCTCGCCAAGCTCGGCGCCAGGGTCGTCGTCTCCTCGCGCAAAGCCGACGCCTGCAAGGAAGTCGCCGACGGTATCATCGCTGCCGGTGGCGATGCCACCGTCATCCCCTGCAACATCGCGCGCAAGGCCGAGGTCGAGGCGCTGATCTCGGGCACGATCGAGCATTACGGCAAGATCGACATCCTCGTCTGCAACGCGGCGGTGAACCCGTATTACGGCCCGCTGCTCGACATCACCGACGAGGCCTTCGACAAGATCATGGGCTCGAACGTCAAGAGCAACATCTGGCTCTCGGCGCTGGCGATCCCGCAGATGGCGGCACGAGGCAACGGCTCCGTCGTCATCATCTCCTCGATCGGCGGCCTGCGCGGCTCCACCGTGATCGGCGCCTACGGCATCTCCAAGGCCGCCGACTTCGCGCTGTGCCGCTCGCTCGCCGGCGAATGGGGCCCGAAAGGCGTCCGCGTCAACTGCATCGCGCCCGGCCTCGTCAAGACCGATTTCGCCCGCGCCCTCTGGGAAGACGAAGCCAACCTCAAGCGCCGCACCGCCACCACCCCGCTCCGCCGCATCGGCGAACCCGACGAAATCGCAGGTGCAGTCGCGTATCTCGCATCGGATGCGTCGAGCTTCATGACGGGGCAGACCATCGTCATCGACGGTGGTGTGACCACGGCGGCGGTGTAGGCGGTCTACTCCCTCGCCCCGCTCTTGCGGGGCCGCGACGAGCTTCGCTCGCGCTGAGAGGGTTGGGGTGAGGGGCTGTCTCCACGAATACCGTTGGCGATGAGTTCGCGGAGAGTCCCCCTCACCCGGAATTCAAGCTGCGCTTGAATTCCGACCTCTCCCCGCAAGCGGAGCGAGGTGAACAAAGGCGGCTCCGCCAGCCTTGACCTTCCGCCTCCAATCCGCTCCCTTTGGCGCGACATAATGATCCCCCACGGGATAACGCCAGGGTAAGCCTCCATGTCTTTCGTCCTCGCCATCGATCAGGGCACCACTTCCTCGCGCGCCATTGTCTTTCGCAGCGACATCTCGATCGCGGCCCGTGCGCAGCAGGAGTTTCCGCAGCATTTTCCGGCCTCGGGCTGGGTCGAGCACGAGCCGGAGGACATCTGGACCTCGACCGTGATGGTCTGTCGCGACGCGATCGCGCAGGCCGGCATCAGTGCAAAGGACATCGCCGCGATCGGCATCACCAACCAGCGCGAGACCACCGTGGTGTGGGACCGCGCCACCGGTCAGGCCGTGCACCGCGCCATCGTCTGGCAGGACCGCCGCACCGCCGATATCTGCGCGAAACTGAAAGCGGACGGCCGCGAGCCGGTGATCTCGCAAAAGACCGGCCTGATCATCGATCCCTATTTCTCCGGCACCAAGGTCGCCTGGATCCTCGACCACGTTCCCGGCGCGCGCGGGCGCGCTGCGCGCGGCGAGCTGATGTTCGGCACCGTCGACTGCTATCTGCTCTGGCGTCTCACCGGCGGCAAGGTGCACGCCACCGATGCCACCAACGCCTCGCGCACGCTGCTGTTCAATATCCACACCGGGCAGTGGGACGACGAGCTGCTGGAAATCATCGGCGTGCCGCGCTCGATGCTGCCCGAGGTGAAGGATTCCTCCGCGCGCTTCGGCGAGAGTGAGCCGGATCTGTTCGGCGGCGCCATCGCCATCTCCGGCATCGCCGGCGATCAGCAGGCCGCGACCATCGGGCAGGCCTGCTTCCGCCCGGGCATGATGAAATCGACCTACGGCACCGGCTGCTTTGCCCTGCTCAACACCGGAACGACGCCCGTGGTGTCAAAGAACAAGCTGCTCACCACCGTCGCTTATCAGCTCGCGGGAAAACGCACCTACGCGCTCGAAGGCTCGATCTTCGTTGCCGGCAGCGCGGTGCAATGGCTGCGCGACGGCCTCGGCATCATCAGGCACGCGTCCGAGACCGGCCCGCTCGCCGATCTGTCCGACTCCATGCAGAGCGTCTATCTCGTGCCGGCCTTCGTCGGCATGGGCGCGCCCTACTGGAATCCGCGGGTGCGTGGCGCGCTGTTCGGCCTTACCCGCAACACCGGCCCAGCCGAGCTCGCCCACGCCACACTCGAAAGCGTCTGCTACCAGACTTTTGATCTTTGGGCCGCGATGCGGGCGGACTGGCCGAGCTCGGAGACGGCCAGCGTCGTGCTCCGCGTCGACGGCGGCATGACCGCGTCGGACTGGACCATGCAGCGCCTCGCCGATCTGCTCGACGCCCCCGTCGACCGGCCCGTGATCCAGGAGACGACGGCGCTCGGCGCTGCGTACCTCGCCGGCCTTCAGGCCGGCGTCTATCCCGAGCCGACCAAGTTCGCCGACAATTGGCGCCTCGAGCACCGCTTCAAGCCGAACATGAGTCAGGCCACGCGGGAGCGGAAGCTGGCGGGCTGGGCGCGCGCGGTGAAGGGCGTGCTGGCGAGCGATGAGGGGGAGGGGTGATCCTCCCCGACGGCTATTCCGATGTGCCCAACGGGAAAATCGCTGCTGTCGTCACCCATCTGGAGATGACCGCGCCTCCTGCGCGCCGTGACGATCCGCTAGGCGCGTGGAGCCTGCGCAGGGCTGAGGCGCCCGCACTCGACTGGTATCGCGACCTCCACCGCCGCGTCGGTGAGGAATGGTTGTGGTTTTCGCGACTGCGGATGAACGACGCGGAGCTCGCCGCAATCATCCACGCGCCGGGAATAGAGGTCTACGCGTTGGTCGCGGACGGTCGCGACGAGGGTCTGCTCGAATTGGATTTCCGCGAGGCCGGCCAGTGCGAGCTGGTCTATTTTGGCGTCACCGCTGGCTTGATCGGCACCGGCGCCGCGCGCTTCCTGATGAACCGCGCGCTCGAGCTTGCATGGTCACGCGAGCCCCGCCGTGTCTGGCTGCACACCTGCACATTCGATCATCCGGCCGCCGTTGCGTTCTACCAGCGCTCCGGCTTCCGCCCGTTCCGCCGCCAGATCGAGATCGCCGATGATCCGCGCCTCGACGGAACGGCGCCGCGAACGGCGGCAAGGCATGTGCCGATCATTGAATCGCGCGCACGCTCGTAGCCCGGATGGAGCGAAGCGCAATCCGGGGCTCTTTTACATGCTGCCGGGTCCCGAATTTCGCTTCGCTCCATCAGGCTACACGCTGTCTTTCTTCGAATAGGCACATGCGCGTGATGGCGCCGTAGCCCGGATGGAGCGGCTCGTCCGCCAAAGCTCGAAGGTGGAAGCGTAATCCGAGGGCAGAATCCCGTTACGGCTGGCGGAATGTGTGAGAAGCCGCGTGGACTTTGGATAGCACCCTGCGTCGTCCAAGCTGATGGATCAACACAAAGTGGCGAACGCTCCAATGCTCTGATTGTTTATCGATTTGATGCAATTTATAATTGGGTTCTGAGCCGGGGCGTGTGATGCGAGGAGCACGCCTCTGTTGCGGCGGATAAAGCCAAACCGAACAGCAATCTGGATGACGATCCATGGATTTTGATCATTTCATAAAAGTTCTTGGCCTAGTTGGCGGCTTCGCCGGATTCGCTACTCTCGTTTGGCGATTTTGGGATGTCACACGGGCGTTTCTGCATATCGAGGTAAGTGCTGAATCTATTGGAGAAAGCAGGGTGAAGGTCCGGACCGTCGTCGAGAACAGCACCAGCTTGCCGAGGAGGCTTGATGCGGCGTTCCTGATCGTTGGTCCGCAAGATGATGGCGCCCTTGGCACCGCGCTTGAGCTGCTTCCAGATTGGCGGCCCCAAGGGCCGGGCCCGCTCAATCAAATGGTGCGGAAGATTGCCACTATCATAGAGACGGACGGGAAAATGATTTCGCGCGACGCGAGAATGATCATCCCGCTCTCGTACTACTATGACGAGAATGTTGATGTTGCCGACGAGAAGCTATCTTACGAACACGTCATATCAACGGATACATTTCCCGTCGGCACCTATGCCGTAAGATTTTACGTCGAAGGCGTTCCCAGGTTGCATCGCGTAGTCCACGCTGCTTTTCAAGTCGAGCTTTTGGACAAGCAGCCAGATTGAATGTCAGGCTGGGTTGTCTCAAAACACCTTCTGCTCCGCCCGCGCCAGCGAAAACCCGTGCTGCATGGCGTTGAAGCACGTCAGCCCCGTCTGCTCCGACCGGCAGGTGAATCCCGCCCGCTGCCACACCTCGCCATAGGCGAGCACCGGCAGCGACGGGTCCATGATGGTGTCGCCGGCGCAGATGCGGCCCGCGTTGCCCTTCGCGCTCATCTCGAAGGCGTTGCCCCATTCGAGCTCGCAATCGGCGGGGCGGCGCGGGCGCGTCTCCATGTACATGATGTCGCAGCGGAGCACGCCCTGACCGTTATCGGCAAAGAACTGGCAGGCGATGTTTTTCGACGGCGTCTGGAAGCCGATCGGACGATCCTGCGCGTGGGCGAGAGTTGTCGCGGCAAGCAGGGCAAGGACGGTCGATGATCGCAGGTACATGCCAAAACTTCCGGCTGGTCGGCCCGCATTGATTCCGCTTTGTTGCAGAAAGCGCAATGCTGTCCTTGCAAGATTTTCGTTGCAGCCGACGCGTATAGGCGATGAGCTGACCGGGCCTGCCGTGTCCAACGATTGAGAAGAACTATGTTCCTGATCGGCCAATACGACTCCCCCTTCGTCCGCCGTGTCGCGATTGCGCTCCGGCTTTACGGGCTCGCCTTCGAGCACAGGCCGTGGTCGACCTTCGGCGATGCCGACAAGATCGCGCCCTATAATCCGCTGCGCCGTGTGCCGACCCTGGTGCTCGACGACGGCGAGGTGCTGATCGAGAGCACGATCATCCTGGATTATCTCGACGAGCTCATCGGACCCGAGAAGGCGATGCTGCCGCAAAGCGGCGCCGAGCGGCGGAAGCACCTGCGCATCTGCGCGCTCGCGTCCGGTCTCGGCGATAAGGCGGTCAGCCTGCTCTACGAGCGTGTGTTGCGGAAGGAGCAGCTTGCGCTGTGGGTCGAGCGCTGCGAGGCGCAGATCGCGGACGTTCTGAAAGCGCTGGAAGCCGAGCGCGCCAAGGTGACCACGCCGTACTGGCTGGGTGACCGTATCGGTCACGCCGACGTCGCGGTGGCCTGCGTCGTCCGCTTCACCCGCGAGGCGCATCCGCAATTGTTCGCGCCGTTGCGCTATCCGGCGCTGTCGGCCCATGCCGAACGCTGCCAGGCGCTGGCGCCGTTCCAGGAGATCGTGCAGCCGCTGGCGCCGCCGAAGGGGTGAGCCTTTTTCAACCTCTCCCCGCAGGCGGGGAGAGGCGAAGGGAGAGGCGCCGCTATGCGAACCCGACCTTGATCAGGATGGTCAGGAAAAGGCCTCCGACCACCGCGCAGACCGCGGCACCGATCAGCGGCCCCAGCGCGCCGTCCCGGCTTGCAGGCTCCAGCACGGCTTGTCCTGGCTGATCCGGATCGTAATAGACCTTGACGCTCTGCCCGGGACGATATTTCGCCGCTTCCTTTTCGGCGACATCGCGCAGCCCGGAGATCATGGTGCCGCCCCAGTTGATTTCGGTGCCCGTGAAGTCGCGCTTGCCGACCTTGTAGGCGTAGCGGAGGTCGACCTGATAGCGGTGTACAAGCTTTGACGTCGTCGGTTTATTGTCGTGATCGGTCTTCTCCTCGATGATCTCCTCGATCACGTCGGAATGCGTAATCCTGCCCGAGGCGGTCGGCCAGCGCAGGCTGGCGCTCGCCAGCCGGCGCGTCCGGACATACTCGGCGACGCAGAACACGCCGCCCACGAGCACGATGATCGGCAGCGCGAACGCGAACAGCGGAACGCCATTGTCGGCGTAGAGCACGTGACCCGCGAGCGAATGCGCGGTCAGGGTGGCGGCGATGACGCCGAATACGATGGTGAACGCCACCAGCGCCGCGACGTTCTGCGCCGCGGCAGGTTCGAGCAGCGCCTCGGTCGGCTGCTTCGGATCGACATGGATTTGGACATGGGCGCCGACCGGATATCGTCCGGTCAGTTTTGCGGCCAGGACCCTCGTCGTGATGGCTGGGCCCCCGACAAAGATCTTGTCGCTTTCCAGCTCCTGGCCGCCGGCCTGATAGCGATAGCGGATGATGGGCTTGGCGTCGTTCCGATCGTCCGAGGCGTGCGCCGCCGGCTGATCGACCCTGGAGACCGTGATGATGCCCTCAACCCTGTCCCAGCTCCGCGCGGCCTGCATCCGGCCCCGCATGCGGACCAGGTTGAACAGCGTCAATCCAAACAGCAGCACCGCGATGCCGGCGGCAATCTGCGTCCACATCAATTGTTGGGCGTTCAGCATCCGATTCCCTGCTCCCCGACGGCGACCGCCATTGGTCGCGGCGAGCACGCTTTGCGTTCACGGCAGGGATGCAGTGCGGCGTCGATCCTACTTTCGCGTACAGGGCTTGATCTCGCCCGTCGCGGTCTTCAGGACGATCGGATTTGGCGACAGCCTGATGCCGAAGAACAATTGAGAGCCGGACACCTTGTCGTCTGACCCCTGGTGTGCGTCCAGTTCGAGCTTCGCTGCGATCTCGGATGTCAGCTTGGCCTTCTCCTCCATCGAGATCTTGTTGTGGTATTTGATCTCGTAGACGACATCGGCCTCGAGCACGGATCGCGTCTGGCACACGACGCCGCCGCTTGAAAGGTTCTGGGTGACCGCGTCCTCGCATTCGGCCTTCAACAACGCGTTCCGGGTCGAGATCAGCGATTCGTCGGAAATCAGCAGGATGTTGGCGTTCTCGAGCTTGAGGTGGATCGAGTCGACCTGCTGCATCCCGGCGACGGCCGACAGCTTGTCCCTGACCTGTGCGGACACGTCGAGATTCCTCTCGAGCGACTGCTTCAGGTCCCGGTCCACGGTCGGTGATTTCTGGATCTTGCCGGTCAGGATCGCAGGATCGACATCGCAGGTCGGATGCAGCTCCAGCCGTCCGTTGCTCAGATATTCGATCGTGTTGATCGTGCCGGGACCGCCGAACGTGCTCGGCGGCACCACCTCGAAATAGCCGGTCTCGGAGAGGATGGCCGTGATCGTCTGCTTCTTGCGCGGGAAGCCGACCCAGGCGGCGACCATCACCAGGCCGATCGCGACGAACACGCCGCACCCGAGCCAAAGCCACTTACGGCTGGCTACTTTCCCGGGCAGCACAACTGACTTCGCTCGCCGCATGGCACGTAGCCTTTCGGACAGTCGGCCGCGGCAATCGTGGGCAGCACGACAAGAACGATCGCGGCGACGAACAATGCAATGAACTGCTTCATATGCTCGGTCCCAAACAAACCATCGGTTTGATGGTAGTAGACCGACAGGGTAGCCAATCAAGGTTGAGCGGACAAGTGATCGAGTTCACAGGTGGCGAGTTCCCGCGAACGTTCTCTGAAGATGTAAGTTGGACGTCGCGACGTTGCCGCTTGCTCCGTCGCTTTGCTCCTCGCAATGACCAGACTGGGGCGTTTGGACCCGCCAGAGTGTGAAACGGGCGCAGCAGGCGATGATGAAATATTACAGGTGTTTTGCCCGACGGAGCAAGCCGCTTCGGCAAGACCGAAATTACTCAAGCTTTTCAACCCCATCTCTACTGTGCATGGGGTTGTTTTCTCATTTTTTATTTTGGAGGCGGGCCTACCCCGCCCCCGCGCGCTTCTTCTGCCAGACCAGATGCACCGCACAGGCGCAGCCGGGCGGATGCGAGGCGAGGTCCTTCGAGGTCTCGTCGTTCGCGGGCGTCGCGGCAAAAGCCTTGTCGGTCTGCTGCGACGGGATGTAGTTCAGCACCGGTGCCAGCCAGCGCTCGGTCTCGGCCACGGTCATGCCCTTGCGCGCGGCATAGTCCTCGACCTGGTCGCGCTCGATCTTGCCGACGCCGAAATAATAGCTCTCGGGGTTCGCGAAATAGAGCCCGGATACCGAAGAGCCCGGCCACATTGCAAAGCTCTCCGTCAGCGTCACGCCGGCGGTGGCCTCCGCGTCGAGCAGCTCGAACAGCGTTGCCTTCTCGGTGTGATCGGGCTGCGCGGGATAGCCCGGCGCGGGGCGGATGCCCTGGTACTTCTCGAGGATCAGATCGTCGGGGGAGAGCGTCTCGTCCGGCGCATAGGCCCAGAACTCGCGGCGCACGCGGGCATGCATGCGCTCGGCGAAGGCTTCCGCGAGGCGATCCGCCAATGCCTTGCACAGGATCGAGGAGTAGTCGTCATTGGCCATCTTGAAGCGGTCGGCGACTGCGTCCTCGCCGATGCCGGCCGTGACGACGAAGCTGCCGACATAATCCGGCACGCCGGTGCTGACGGGCGCGATAAAGTCGGAGAGCGCCGCATTGAAGCGGCCCTCGCGCTTCTCAAGCTGTTGGCGCAGCGTGTGCAGCGTCGCGATGCTCTTGGTCCGGCTTTCGTCGGCATAGAGCACGATGTCGTCACCTTGCGCGTTCGCCGGCCAGAAGCCGATGGTCGCACGTGCCCGGAACCATTTTTCCTTGACGATCAGGTCGAGCATTTTTCGCGCGTCATCGTAGAGCGAGCGCGCGACTTCGCCGACCTTGGCATCGTCGAGGATGGCGGGGAAGCGGCCGGCGAGCTCCCAGGTCTGGAAGAACGGCGTCCAGTCGATATAGGGCACGAGTTCGGCAAGGTCGTATGCGTCGAAGCTGCGGGTGCCGAGGAAGGTCGGCTTCACCGGCTTGTTCGCGGCGAAATCGACCTTCACGCGGTTGGCGCGGGCGACGTCCAGCTTGAGCCGCTTCTTGTCGGCCTGCGCGCGGAAATGCGCATCGGAGATCTTTGCGTATTCGGCGCGCACGTCGGCCGCATAGGCCTCGCGCCTCTCCGGCGACAGCAGCGAGGAGGCGACGCCGACGGCGCGGCTGGCGTCGTTGACGTGGACGACGGGACCGGCGCGATAGCTCGGGTCGATCTTGACGGCGGTATGCACGCGGCTCGTGGTCGCGCCGCCGATCAGCAGCGGCAGCTTCAATCCTTCGCGCTGCAATTCGCCGGCGAAGAACGCCATCTCGTCGAGCGAGGGCGTGATCAGGCCGGACAGGCCGACAATGTCGGCCTTCTCCGCCTTCACGGTCTCGACGATCTTTGCGGCCGGCACCATCACGCCGAGGTCGATGACCTCGAAATTGTTGCACTGGAGCACGATGCCGACGATGTTCTTGCCGATGTCGTGGACGTCGCCCTTGACGGTCGCGAGCACGATCTTGCCGGCAGAGCTGGAGCCCTCGGTGCCGATGCCGTTGGCGAGGTTTCGGGCCTTCTCTTCCTCCATGAACGGCATCAGCCAGGCCACCGCCTGCTTCATCACGCGCGCGGACTTCACCACCT
>Ga0307510_10005537_pt1 | contig 15052 bp, 22 predicted proteins | sample 12_EM_MG_FD_207224 | JGI IMG/M metagenome (GOLD analysis project Ga0307510, IMG submission 207224) | Populus trichocarpa ectomycorrhiza microbial communities from riparian zone in the Pacific Northwest, United States - 12_EM | ecosystem: Host-associated > Plants > Roots > Unclassified | place...
ATGTGTTATCTTCCCAGGGTCACGGGGTCGTAGGTTCCCAGGGTCACGTGCTGATAAGTCACGTGATGTACGAGTGGCGAAGGGGTCACGTGATGAGTCACGTGTAGGGTCATGTGATATGTTCCCATGGTCACGTGGTCTTGGAGTTACGGGTTTGTAGCTGAGACTGGGGGGCGCGAGTACCGCTCGCGACATGTCTGGTGAATAGAGAAACAAGCAAGAAAGAATGGTATGTCAAGGCACAACAGCAGTGCAGGGTTGAAGAGAGCAGTTTGTCCAGTAACAGAGGTGCTAACAAGAGAGGGAACAAGTCTAAGATAAAGAAGGATAAGAAGATGTATAAAAATAGGTCTAATAAGTCCAAATCTAGAGATCTACAAGTCCAGCGGTGTGTGGACCCAAACAAGGGCCAAAGGCACAGAGTGTTGAGCTGACATGTGTGACATTGGTTGACATGCAGTCTTGTGGTGCATGCTAACGATGGCAGGTGTGGCAAGTGATGCCAGTGGCAATTCCCAGTCTGGTGGCAAGGGGACCTGTGTGGCAGCAAGAGCAAAACATTGAGCAAAGGATGAAGGAAGGGGGGGACAAGGAGAAGGATACATGGCATGCAAGGGCATTGCAGCAGGGCACTGACATGTCAAGTTATCAACAGCAATGCAAGTATCATGTGGTCCAGAATGCACTGATCCAAGACCACACACAGTCCTCACCTTACACCACATGCATCTTCTCCTTGTCCCCTTGCTCCTCCCATTTTCCTCACCTTCTGCCTTTGTTGTCAGCAAATTGGGACCAGTCCATATACAGTCAAGTCACTCTGCTTGCCACTCACCAAGCCTTCTTGGCTGAAGACCTTCAGATCACCCATATCAGACTGGCCAACAACAAACCCAGAGACAACATCACCCCTCATTGCACATGCAGTGTGCTGCCCTTGCTGACTGTCCCAAGGTCTGGACTGATAAGGAAGGATTTGGAGTAGAAAGATTTGGGGTTCATTGCATATTTTTCCTTCTTTTGTTCTAGTTCACACTCTCTCCATTCTTTCTTTTTCTCCATTAGACCTAGATGTTGGCATCAATTACTGCTGTACCATTCCTTGCTCCTGTCACCTTGTGCTCAATATCACACCCTTCATGACAACACAGTAAATTTTTGATATCACTTCCCACTTCCATACAATGCCACACAGCCTGGCACTGGCTTAGACATTTGTTTTATTTCCTTCACCTTCTCACTTACTTTACACATAGAATATCTGTTGTAGCTTTGCATATAAATACCCCAGCCTGGCTTTGTCAAAAGCCAGAGAGAAATATGGAAGGCAATGTGGCCTTATATTCCCCCTCAAATTCTGTGTGATTCTTGACTATGTGATGACCTACAAGCCTGCTACACCACAATTGTCTTCTCTGATCTCTCCATCTTGTTTCATGTCTGTTGGTCCTTTCCTTCATCTGCCCTTGCTTGCCCTCACTCTCACTCATCCTTGCCCTTGCTGTCGTGAGCAGTACTTGCGCCCCCCAGTCTCAGTTACAAACCAGTAACTTCAGCATCACATGACTGTGGGAACATATCACATGACCCTACATGTGACTCATCACGTGACCCCTCTGCCACTCATATATCACATGACTTACTAGCATATGATCCTGGGAACCTACAACCCCATGACCCTGGGAAGATAACACATGACCTATCAAGGAATTGGTCATCAACAATGTCACATGACAAGACGCACTTTGGACGTGCATCTAATCTGTTGATCAACACGTGGCAGATTGTGGGAACAATCAACAAGATGTGTCCACTGAACAATCAATGTACACGCAATGCGACTTGATCAACAAAGACATGACTCATTGGGGCTAGACCCTAATTGAGATTTATAATATAATCTGCAGTTACTGCACATTGACTGCACAGTCCCTGTTACCTGTAATTGGACCTCCCCTAAACTGCGCACAGACCACCCTGTATTAGTATATAAGACCTACGAATTTAGGTGAACAGTCCTTAGACTGTTCTCTTGTCAATCCCTACACTGGAGCCTTTCAAAGCTCCCTCATCGTCAGCAGCTCGCCCCTTGTCCTTGACAGTCTACTCTGTCCCACCTCTTCTTGCCTTCTGCCTCTTCCTCCTCAACATCTCCTTGCTGCTCTGTTGGATCAGTCACCTTCAACTTTGTGCTGTCGTTGAGTCTCACTACCCATAAAGTAGTGAGTTCCCGACATTAGAACAGTCTCTTAAGTTGAAGCTGACTGTTTGGAAGTGTCCTCACCTTCCCTCTCCATTGCCTCCTGGTCTGACCTGAACACCATCTACCAGGAGAATTCCGCCGCCACCCTTGAGGTCGTCAACAACATCCTCAACAGCCCTCACAACACTTGGAATTACCCAAGTCCCAGAAGCCCCTATCTCCAGTACCCTCCAGTTCCACATCATCCCCTGTCGTCCCCTGGTCGCCCACCGTTGCCTCCAGTTCCAAACTCCGCTTCGAGTTTACCATCCCCAGCTTCCCCTTCCTCAAACCTACTGGCCCCAGCCCATACGATGTCTACGTCCTCCAGTCCCCCCAGTATTCCACATTGTCGGCTAGCACTGGCATCACTCTCATCAACCCAGACACTCTTGAGCCCACTCCCATCAATCCCAACCCCTACGTCGTCCACTCCCTGTCCCCGCCCACTCCTGCGCCCACCATTGAAGCCCTTCACACTGCCGCTGAGTTCGACCTTGAGCAACTCAGAGAAGAAACCGCTGCCCACATCGTCTGTCTTGCCCAAGCAGAGCTTGATGCCCTCCTTCCCCCACTTACCCAAGACAGCTGGTCCCATCTCCAGCTTACCAGTGACATCGCTGACCATGTCTCAATTGAGGATATTCCTATCGAGAACATTCCACCACCCATCATTGAAGCACCTGTCGCCACCATCACTTCCCCCACTCCACCATCACCCGCTCCTTGACTGCTCCCCGTATTCTATCCTATGGTTGACATCGCCCCCTTTGAGTACCTCTTTGCCACTCCACCTTGCCTCCCTGCCAACAGTCACCCTTATCAGTACACGGTCCACTACAAGCAGGACCATCATGTCTGGTTCTCATCCAAGAAGCTTGTCAACAGCCGGTTCCTTGACTACATTCCCCAGGCCCAAGACCTTGACACCGCCACACCCCCATTCTTCATCACCCCATTCCATGCCAATACCCATCACACCATCCATGTCCACTCCGATGGTGCCCTCCCCCCGGTCCACATCTGTGCCAAAGTAGGCAAGCACCTGTGGTCCCCCAACTTCCCCTTCAGTTATATTGAGACCACCTTTTTGGACTCAATTAAGTTTGTTTTCTCTTGCTTCCCTCCCCTTTGGCTCTCTCACTTTGAAGGTGCCCTTGTCCCCCTCGTTGCATACGATTTCCTAGACAGTCATACAGCTATCCTTTGTGGACACTTACATTTCACAGAGCAAGGGATTCTTTTTATTAACCAGAGCACACACATTACAGACCTCCTTCATACGGACCCCCAGTTTTTGTGTTTTGTACCTACCCCCCATGTCCCTGCTAAACCTTTTGATTTCATTACACCTCCCTCCGAAAACCCTTTGTAATACTTTTAAGTAAGTTACAAAGGACTTGTATTTTTCGGTGTAAATAAATCAAAGGTTTAACTCACTCTCTTTTCATTTGTCTTAAGTGGCGAATTTTCATGAAGAAATCTTAAGACAAACTTATTCAAGAATCACCAATCTCCAGGAACAAGTTCAACTTACATATTGGAGTGAACATCACTTGGTTCCTCAAGACCTCTTAGACATCCTTCCCTTTGGTTGACTCTTCAGTGCCACCCGCTTTTATCATTACATCAACTTCCAATTAGTTGATATCCTTAATGTAGCATGACATTGTACTGCTTATTGGTTACTCTCTAGTGCCCATAACTTTGACCAATCCCCAGCTACCCAAATCTCCTTGTTCTACAACGAAACCTTCTTTTGGCACTACTTTATCCCCTTGGTCTGGTCGGAAATTATCACACAGATCCAAGCCTGACACAGAATTAGATTTCTATCTAGATTTTTTGTGTCGGAAACCAAAGTTGAAGTGGAATTCAACAAAATTCAACTACAAACAATCCCAAGTGGAGACTTCACTTCAACAGGGCTATACCAGTTCATCTACAGTGATAAACGAATCCTCACATACCACTGGACTAACTGCATCTGGACCACAGATCTCCTTACCCCACATACCAGCCTTATCGATCCCCCTTCCCATTTTACCCTTCCAATCACCCAGCCAAATAGCCAGGAAAGAGACACTGAATACCTGGAACATTTCCAGTGTATCTTCTTGGAACCAGATCTTCTCACACTCAGTTCATCTTATCACAACAGCATGGACAGTTCAGTACCCCCCACTCTGGTTGGTACCCCTCAATCCAGTCCCCCAAGCACACCTGAGTCAGTATATTGGTGTGCCTGAGAAATCACCTTTTCGAATGACAACCCGGATCTTTGTTTCTGCAGAATTGACCTTTGTTGTTGTGATAGCCATCACCCCAGAACCCCACCCACCCCACTTGGAATCCACCTCTGGGACCCCCGATTCTTCAGAGCAGGACCTATAGAAGGTCTCCACTACAACCAACAACCTGGCCAGTCCATGTAACAGGAGAAATCACTTAGCCCCAGCCCAGGAACAAGGACACTTCATACCCTCTAATGAAAGAGGAAGACATAGATTGCGTAGAACCCAGAACTTCGTTGAATGACATCCCCAGCCTGTTCCTTCTCCCCAAGTTTATAGAGAACTGACCCCACCTCTGAATCCTCTCATGGTACCAGTAGCCCATCACCTCCAGGAAGTCCTACATGGACCCTATAATGTGTTACCAAGAATCGAGCAACCACTACCCCCTACTCCCCATAGTCATCATACCAGCGTTTCAGGAAATTCTGATCTAGTTGGAGCCACATTGCAAATCTACCTACCAGAGGTCATCTACTTAGGTGTCACAGCTCCTACAAGAAATCGTACAGAGCTCCACATTTTCAAACAACATTGTTTGTTCCTTCTACAGAATCGTACTGAGAAACATATTAGCCACCCCTTGACAGAGTTACAGACTATCACTCTGCATATTGGGGCCTTTAATAAATTCTTTTTGGAAATACCATACTTCGATCACGATCAATGGTATTCTTGAGGATTATAGAGGCATTACCCATCATAGTGATACTAGGACTCCTTGTCTGGTTAAAGTGTGTATGATTTTCTACAGTTGGGATAACCCCAGTTACACAGTCACTCTTGTATGACCTCTTGGCAATACATCCTTGACAACTTTCCACCCAAAAACCAACTTGAACTCACAGAAGAAGAACAGGCATATATACTAGTCTATGCCACTAATGCCTTTGCTGCTGTCACCACCACAAAGTGAGGGCAATACTGATTCAGTGTTGGGTTTTGATAGCTGTCCTAACTTGGCGGTATGTCGCATGGATAGCTTGGTGCCAAGTTGTAGTTGATATATGAGAAGTGGTTCCCATACTAGAGTGACGTCCTAGTGCCCACTTATAGTGATATGAAAGAGATGAGAAGGGGAGTTGAATTGACAGGAGATTCAACTTGCCATCTTAGAGACAGCAATGAGCCTCTTTTATACTAAAGATACAAGTATGACTAATTACGAAGTAGTAAGTCAGATACGTGCTATGACTAAGGTACTACTAGGATCACTAAGCGACTCCAGCTCGATCAATAAGCACAGTAGAATATATCAGTCATCTGATCACTAACCGTCAGGGCCGGTTCCCATGACTTACAAAGGCTGTACTGTATGAGTAATAACGATCACCTAAGGCCGGTTTCAGCTGCAGACTATAAAGACACTAGGTGTCTCTTTGCTCTTTTTCAGGAACCAGCTATCTGGTGTAAAGGAGTAGGAACTATCTGGAAGTTTACTTCAGATAACACAGAACTTACCACAAGGAAATTTTGATTCCTCATTTCACACCTTGACAAAGTTGAAAACTTTGACTTTGTACAATGAACCGCCACCTACAATGGCAAACAAATCAAGTGGGATACCTTATACCCCAAGTGGAAATACCTCAACAACTGGAAGGTACATTTCCAAAGTTCTAGTGCTTCTGAAGCAGAAGAAACCAAGCCCTCTATCCCCAGAGAATTTGAGAAAGAAGAAAGCAACCAGTCTGATGAATCCAATAAAACAGACCAATCTGATGAGGAATCTACACACAGTAAATCCTCCACCGACAAGAATACACTTAACATTAGCAACTTACTACAAGAAGCTGAAACAAGGATCATTGCTACCATCCAGAAACTCACCAGTCGCCCCAGCACCCCAAATCCCCAAGAAACCCCATCTCATCCACCAAGTATGCTTCCTGGAAGCTCCAAACTTTCAATACCAGAAGAAAGTTCACTTCCTTCTCCACCCATGTCCAAAGGCAAAGCAAAGGAAGAACCTTTACCCCAGACCCTTGCCAGCTCTTTGAGACCCTTGCAAGCCACTCCAGTACCTGCTGCAACCCAGTCAGAGGCACTGCCTGTGCTGAAAGGAAACCCCAAGGGAATACCACTGCAGATCCCTCCTCACTGACCTTGCTCAGGAAGAACAGGTCCACCTCAGAGACCACCTAGTCCCCCAGCACCACCTAATCCCCCAGTTATGGCAGGAAATGTTGTGACTCCCAAACTCTTGGGAAGTACCCCTGATCCCTATGATGGGAACCTAGCAAAGGCCCAGGCCTTTTGGAACACCTTGGCCAATTATTATACAATGAATGATGCAGTCTACAATACCAACAATAACAAAGTACTGGCAGCCTTGACCAATTTCAAAACCAGTACCTGCAGAGGAGATTGGGCTAGCGATCGCATCGCCAAAGCCTTAGCTGCCAACCCACAGAATTATGGCACATGGGCCCAGTTCCAAACTGCTTTCCAGAAACAATTCATTCCTCCTGAAGTCCAGCAAGAAGCTATTAAAGGAATGCATGACATATATATGGGCAATCGAGAATTTAACAACTGGTACCAAGATTGGACCCACCATGCTTGACGATCAGGTGTCGATGACAATACCAAGATGTATACATTCAGATGATGCATTAACCCAGCACTCCAACAGAAACTAGTTGCCCTATCACCCCAGCCAGCCACACTCCCAGATCTTGTCAACAAAGCTCAAGACCTGGATTGTTCCTTCTGCATGTTTGCACCATGGTCCTATGCACCTCTACGGGAGGAGGTCATGGAAGAGGTTGTTTTACCCCTCGAATTCGAGCAATTGAAGAAGAAGAACCCACCGCAGAAATAAACGTAACTTGTGGTTGTGGTCAATTTCAAGGACGTAGCCATGGAACCTCGTTTCATTGAGGAAAGCTCTCCCCTGAAGAAAGGGAATGCTGCTTCAAAGAGAAACTCTGCATGTACTGCGGCAAACCAGGACACATCGCCACCAATTGCAACTTAGGCAAATGCCCCGGGACCTTATTACGTCAAATGGACTCTATCCCAGAAGACAACATGGATAAAATGAGTATCCATGATAGTGTGGAAGCAAACAAGCTGTCCACCAACTACTTCACACCCATTGATATGGACATCACCCTCAAGACACTCTCCATTTTTAATATGGACCCCTAGGACATTGATGTGGCCCACATCAATCACTTGTCTTTTTAGTGCACTCTTCTGCTGCATCGTCAGTGAGAGTTGTACCACCATCCTGTTGTAATTCTAGCAATCTCCGAAATCTCCAAGTTCCCAAGACTCCCCATGTACCAGTAGATATGATTTGAAATATACACTCCCCATCCATTCAGGTTAAAGTTCGAATTGTATGCCACAGGAGAAAAATTGATGCTCATGCAATACTTGATAGTGGAGCCGAAGGCGTCTACTGTAATATCTCATTTATCAACACCCACAAGATCCCCACAAGTACCCTAGCAAAACCCATTTACCCAAGAAATGTTGATGGTACCTTGAATAAACAAGGACCAATCCGCCACACTGCCATCCTGCGAATGGAGATGGGCAAAGAACACAAGGAAACTACTAAAATGGCTGTAACCAATATCGGACGACATGATATACTCCTAGGAACCGATTGGTTCAGGGCACACAACCCCCAGATAGACTGGGCAAAGAACAAACTACGTCTTGACCGCTGCCCCACCTCTTGTTACCCAAATTATCCCAACGAAACATCGGACTTAGCACACCTACTTCCAACAGAAGATTTGGAAGCACACTATGATGACCTCCTCGAATCCAAGTACCAAGGCATAGATCCTACACAGTGCATTATAGCCCACCTCCACGGAGAATACAAAGACATAATACAACCAAGTGAATCAGTGGTTTTGCCCACAATGTCACCCTCCAAGAAAAGCATAGTTGCGTTGCAGCACAATATGGCTACATACGAACTGGTGGTTCCACCCACAGTGTTGATAACATGAAGAAATGGACTGGTGGTTATATCCATGGTGCCTCCCAAGAATGCGTCATGGCACGCTGCTCCACGATATGACCCAGTAGTCGCATGAACTATGGTGTCAACTACTCTAGCCAAAGCAGAACCAACCAAAGAATATCGAAATACCCCCTGAATTCTGTCAATACGGCAAAGTCTTCTCTGATGAAGAAGCGCAGTGACTACCCAAGCACCAGCTGTGGGATCACAAGATAGACCTCATCCCAGGCATGGAAATGAAGAAAACCACAGTTTATCACCTAACACCTATCGAGAAAGTTGCCCTTAAAGAATACATTGAAGATGGCCTAAAAAGAGGCACACTCCATCGATCTGAAGCACCCCATACATGCTCCTTCTTCTTCATCAACAAGAAGGATGGCAAACTATGACCTGTACAAGACTATCGCCCACTGAATACGATTACAGTTAAGAATGTGGCTCCAATCCCACTTATTCCCAAACTTGTCGACAAATTATTGGGAGCACAATTCTTCACCAAGTTAGACATATGATGGGGATATAACAATATCTGCGTACATGAAGGCAATGAATGGAAAACGGCCTTCAAGACACCCATGGGATTATACGAATCCACAGTCATGACCTTCAGACTATGCAATGCACCCACAACATTTCAGACATTTATGGACATAGAATTTGGTCCATTAATCAAGGAAGGACACGTAGTTGTCTATCTTGATGACATCCTTATCTATGCAACTACAATCACAGAACTTGTCTATTGGACACACAAAGTCTTCCAACTTTTACTCAAGTTGGACCTATACCTTCAACCTGCCAAATGCTCTTTCAACCAGACATTGGTTGAATACCTAGGACTAATCATCTCCAAAGGTGAACTACACATGGACCCCATCAAACTCAAGGCAGTGCAAGACTGGCCTAAACCAAAGAAAGTCAAGGACATACAGCAATTTCTAGGATTTTGCAACTTTTACCATCATTTCATGCAAAATTACTCCACATTGGCACAACCTCTATTTGACCTTACAAAGAAGGATACACCATGGGCATGGACCCTTTCACAAGAAACCGCATTTACTGCATTACAGCATGCACTCACCTCCATGCCGGTCTTAATCCTACTGGACTACAACAAACCATTCACCCTGATTACCGATGCAAGCGACTATGCCACAGGCTCAATTCTGGAACAAGATGATGCATTAGGATGGTTGCATCCAGTCACTTTTTACTCCAAGTCCCTCCAGCCAGCCAAGCACAACTATGAAATTCATGACAAAGAGCTCCTGGCTATTATTCATGCTCTCAAGCATTTCTGCCATTACCTCCAAGGCAGTGCCCACCAGACAAAGATATTTTCGGACCATGCAAATCTCAAGTACTTCACCACAAAACAAACACTCACATGTCACCAAGCATAGTGGTCCCGATTCCTTGGCACTTTTGACTACATTATCATCCCCAAGCCTGGCAAAATTAACAAGGCAGATGCGCTGTCCAGGCATCCAGATTATAAAGAGGGGATAGCATCCAAGAATGTGGAAACAATTTTGCTCACACCAGAAAAATTCCTACTCAAGCCAGAGCAATTCCATATATGGGCACTATATAACATGGCAATTCCTACAGGAATCAATGAAGAGCTCAAGGAAGCTATACAAGAAGCAATAAAGACAGACACACTGATGGGCCAGAAACTCAAAGATATCCTTACAAGTGGCCCAAGACAAGTAAACAAAGGATTACAAGAATGGAACTACAAAGATGGCCTAATCCTTTACAAAGGATTAATATACATTCCAAAGACAAAGAATGAAGAACTCAAATGAAGAGTCACCTAGCAATTTCATGACAACCTAATGGGACACCCAGGACAATGGAAAACCATCGAACTAATCTCACATGAATATTGGTGGCCAGGCATTACCAAATTTGTTAAAGCCTACATATGAGGATGCACCATGTGCCAAACTACAAAGATATGGCCACCAACCAAAGTACCAATCAAGCCCAACAAGATCCCTGAAGGGATATGGGAAACAATCACCATGGATTTCATCGTAGATCTTCCAGTATCACAAGGATATGACAGCATCCTCATAGTTGTCGACCGTCATAGCAAAGCCATCATTCTATCCCCCTGTCATAAGACCATCACTGCTGAACAAACAAGCCAACTACTAGTAGACAACATCTGGAAAAGAACAGGCATTCCCAAGGTGATCATTTTGGATTGAGGACCACAATTTGCTGCACAAGTAACACAGGAACTATGGAGAAAACTAGGAATCAAGCAGAAATTGTCCACTGCATTTCACCCTCAAACCGATGGCAAGTCAGAATGGGTTAACCAAGTCATTGAACAATACCTTCGTATCTGTGGAAACTTCCAACAAGACAATTGGACCACACTCCTCCCCATTATCAAATTCGCACACAATGCACAACCACATCATAGCACCCATAGATCACCCTTCAAGGTCTGGTATGGCTTTTAGCCAACTTTTAAACCACCCTTGCAACTACAGACCAGACTACAAAGCGTGGATGACTGCATCCAATACCTGGAACAAATACACAAAGAAGTCACAGCAGCACTCATGATCGCGGCTAAAGAAATGCAAAGCAGAGGACCTGAAGAACTATCCTACACATTCCACAAAGACGACCTTGTACTTTTGGAAGCCACAAACTTACAAACAACACACCCAAAAGCAAAACTCGCTCCACAAAGATATGGACCTTTCAAGGTCATATGGGCTTCACCCATGAATTGCAAACTGCAATTACCCAAGACCATGAGGGTTCACCCCATATTCCACAACTCATTGTTGAAACCCTACCATGAAATACAAGCACATGGACCCAATTTCGAACGACCCCCTCCAGAAATTGTTGGAGAAGAAGAAGGACATTACGAAATAGACAAAGTCCTTGTGGCATGTCCCACAAGAAATCACAAGAGCACACAATACTTCATCCACTGGAAAGGCTATACCAATGCAGACAACTCATGGATCCCAGCTGGAGAACTAACACATGCCAAAGAATTAGTCACTGAATTCCACACCCATAATCACCCTAAAGAGGGGATACGCATACAAGCCTTGCAGGTGCAAGGAGATCCTAAAGAGGGGATACTGTTGTGAGTGGTACTTGTGCCCCCCAGTCTCAGTTACAAACCAGTAACTTCAGCATCATGTGACTGTGGGAACATATCACATGACCCTACATGTGACTCATTATGTGACCCCTCCACCACTTGTATATCACATGACTTACTAGCATGTGATCCTGGGAACCTACAACCCTGTGACCCTGGGAAGATAACACATGACCTATCAAGGAATTGGTCATCAACCATCAACAATGTCACATGACAAGATGTGCTTTGGATGCACATCTAATCTGTTGATCAACACATGGCAGATCGTGGGAACAATCAACAAGATGCGTCCACTAAACAATCAACATACATGCAATGCAACTTGATCAATGAAGACGCGACTCATTGGGGCTAGACCCTAATTGAGATATATAATGTAATCTGCAGTTACTGTGCATTGACTGCACAGTCCCCATTACCTGTAATTGTACCTCCCCTAAACTGTGCACAGACCACCCTGTATTAGTATATAAGACCTACAAATTTAGGTGAACAGTCCTTAGACTGTTCTCTTGTCAATCCCTACACTGGAGCCTTTCAAAGCTCCCTCATCGTCAGCAGCTTGCCCCTTGTCCTCAACAGTCTACTCCGTTCCACCTCTTCTCACCTTCTGCCTCTTCCTTCTCAACATCTCCTTGCTGCTCCTTTGGATCAGTCACCTTCAACTCCATGCCATCATTGAGTCTTGCTACCCATAAAGTAGTGAGTTCCTGACACTTGCCCTTGTTCATCCTTGCCCTCATCTGTCCCCATAACCTTTGTTCTCTGCCATCCCCCTCCTACCATCTACACCTCCACTCTGTCTTGTCAAACACCACAGCTAGGGATGCCACAGTTCAGTTCCAAACTTTGGTCCAGACCCGAACCTCAGAGAACCAGACCCAGGGTCTGGTCCAAAATTCAGCATTGGGGCCAAACCGGACCCAAAGTCCAGTTCCAGGTTTGGGGGTAGGCCCAAACCTGGTGAACCTGTCTGGACCAGTCCAAACCTCTGAACCATGAGGTTGTGTGGTGTAGCAAGTGAGCACTGCACATGCTTCCTGACTTCTGCAAGATTGCCCAAGCCAGTCACCTTGTATTTATGCATGTTGCCTCAAACATGCATTCAACATTCAAGACCCTCAACTAATGGTGATTCACACAGAATCTGCTCTCTGCAGTGGCACACCTTATGGAGTTTTGTGGCTGACCTTTGAACCCCACACCCCTTGCAACCCACGCTGCTAAGTGCACCAAAATATGCCCATCCCCCTTTCCCTTGTCTTTGTGCACATCCCCTGTACCTTGCTCCCCACCCTTGCCCATATCTCATGCCACTTCTGTGCTGCAGCCCAACTTGTGCTCTATCTCACCCTTGAGCACTCCACCACTGCTCCAGCAAAGGCTGACACATGTGGTGAGCCTTGCAGCAACTTTGCATTTCACAGAACTCATGATGTCACTCACAATCCAGACATACCCATTTGTGCATGGCACACCCTTCAGCCTTGTCCTCCGCCTTGCACTATGCTTGATATGCTCCCTGTGTTCAACACTGACCCTCTCTTAGTGGCACCGCTTACCCTTACACACCTCATGCTGCTTGGGGACACACCCCTCTTTGTGTTCTTCGACCAGTTCCTCCCTGCCTGCCTACAGATCATCCACCTCACCCTCCCTAAATTCGTTGGTGTTCTGCCAGGCCCAGGTGAAGTGCGCTCAACGGCCATTCCCCATCTTATCATGCTAGATGCTAGCCCAGACCTTGCAGCCATATTGGCACCTGGATCTAGTGGGGCAGATGACATTGCCTGTCACAAGAATATTGTATGACAGCTTGCGCTCTGACTGTGCTCTTTGATGCGCTAGGGAGCAAGCTGAAGGAGCTTACATTGGTTCTAGCACTGTAAGTGGACATGCAAACACAAGGGCAGTTATTAGGTGCACTGGCAAAAACTGCCTCTGCTCCCTCTATCTTCATTTTCTCCTTAATTACATGTTGGGACAGGTCTTCACTGTTTGTGGCATTTGGAGCATGGCAAGTTGCCTTTAACAGGCCCCACTGGAGGCCCTTTCAGTCAATTACCCTATGGCTCCTCTATGGCAGATACGGTGCTGCCCTCCACCTCAATATTACAGTCATCAGTGGGAGCATTGGTGGCCTTGCAGCAACTCACATGCTTGCACATGCCAGGAATCATGTCATGATCCCTATGTCAGCATGCATGCTGGGAGATGTGGGTGTGGGCATTCAAGTCATAACCAAGGTGACATGGCTCCTGCTCCACTGGGGTCTCTGCCCCACCCTCTGTGCATACGGCATCAAGCCCACTGTAATTATCTTCAGGTAGAATGGTACAGGCAAGCGCCTTGGGTGCAAGCATTCTGTCCCCCACATGGTGTCTGATTATGGCGTGCTGCACAGCAAGTAGTTCTGTAGTACCTTGTTGTACATACTGTGTAGTGACCTGTATACACACAATAAATCTGGTGTAACCCACATGCAGCCTTGTGTGTAAGCAGGCAAGCCACAGGTGTCCCTGCTCTCCCACCCTCCCTTGTCCCTCTTGTACCTTTGCACAGCTTAGGTCTGGTTCAGGTCCAAACCCAAGAAGAACCTGAACCAGACCTAAAGTCTGGTTCTCTTGAGGTCAGGTTCAGGTTCATGAAAATCTGCAAACTGGACCCAAAGTCTGGTTCCAGGTTTGGGGAAATCTACCTCTGAACCAGACTTAACCAGACTGCAGCTGTCGGGAACTCACTACTTTATGGGTAGCGAGACTCGACGACGGTGCGGAGTTGAAGGTGACTGATCCAAAGGAGCAGCAAGGAGACGTTGAGGAGGAAGAGGCAGAAGGCTAAGAGAGGAGGGACGTAGTAGACTGTGGACGACGACGGGCGGGTTGCTGCTGATGATGGGGGAGCTTTGAAAGGCTCCAGTGTAGGGATTGACAAGAGAACAGTCTAAGGACTGTTCACCTAAATTCGTAGGTCTTATATACTAATACAGGGTGGTCTGTGCACAGTTTAGGGTAGGTAAGTTTACAGGTAACGGGGGACTGCGCAGTCAATGTGCAGCAACTGTGGATTACATAATACATCTCGATTAGGGTCTAGCTCTAATGAGTCGCGTCCTCGTTGATCAAGTCGTGTTGCGTGTTTGTTGATTGTTTAGTGGACGCGTCTTGTTGATCGTTCCCACGATCTGCCACATGTTGATCAACTGTCGCGAGCGGTACTCGCGCCCCCCAGTCTCAGCTACAAACCAGTAACTCCAAGACCACGTGACCGTGGGAACATATCACATGACCCTACACATGACTCATCACGTGACCCCTTCGCCACTCGTACATCACGTGACTTATCAGCACGTGACCCTGGGAACCTACGACCCC
>Ga0307510_10005538_pt1 | contig 15049 bp, 15 predicted proteins | sample 12_EM_MG_FD_207224 | JGI IMG/M metagenome (GOLD analysis project Ga0307510, IMG submission 207224) | Populus trichocarpa ectomycorrhiza microbial communities from riparian zone in the Pacific Northwest, United States - 12_EM | ecosystem: Host-associated > Plants > Roots > Unclassified | place...
ATGGGTACTTCGAGGCCTAAGGCCAGGCCTTTGAGAGATCCACTGTAGGTTCTCAAATAATTCGTTGATTTTGCTAACGATCCTCCCCCCAGTGCCAACGCCTTCAACAAATGCAGCGCAACTTTCCGCCTGCTAGGCGACACACCACGCGATATCCCATCTACACGCGCTGTCGAGCATACTCGAAATACTAACAGGGATTCCGGTCATAACACCACCGACAGCACAGAGGCTATCCCACCAGTGGCACCTAGCGCGGTCACGCGCACGCAGGGTCCGGTTGTCCCCACTCCTCATGTCACAGTTTCTGGCCCAGGCATCCCGCCGTCTTCTATCTCAGGCCCAGGCGCCCCGTCGTCTTCTATCTTGGGCCCAGGCATACCTCCTCCCTCCTATGTCTTCCCAATCACCAACACGCAGGGCCCAAGCGCCCCTCCTATTGCAACTAATGTCCAATCGATCACATCGTCTAATGCAGACGATACCAACACGCCGGCCATGATGGAACAATCCGCGAGGATCAAGGATCTGCGCAACAGAAGGTACAAATATACGCAGATAAAAACCCCTGGAGTTGGAATATATGCGGCGTAAGTGCTTTCCTCAGACCGTTTCATTACTGACTTTGGTCTTAGGGACCTATGCTCTGTCGATTGGTGCGAGGCAAACCCTGGGGGAACCGTTGGAGAGTTCAACCTCTACTGGGATCACATCGATAGCGATCTCCGAAAGGTAAGTCTCACTTGTCCATCTTGTACGACTTATCGCTCACACATGTCGCATACATTTCTAGGCATATGAAGAAAGAGGCGCGGCAAAGAAGGCAGAAGTAAAGGTGAGTACAACGAATCAATTCCCTGGTCAGTGTTCTCATCATGGGCAAAGGCCGCACGGAAGGGGCGTCTTCCCCCCAGGAGAGCGCCACGCGCCAAGTAGTTGCTGCGATGGACTTAGCCTGGTACAAGACCCGCGTTTTTTCCCCCCTATTCCACTCTCACATCACCTTCTAGTCCACTTTCTTGCCCCCCATCGCGCCATCGCCAGCATCCGCCTGGTCTCTTTTGCAAGCTGCGATGCATCTTCACGACATTTGCCTCCATGTTTTGTTCTGTAATAATTCAAAGGGGTTTGCTACTTTTTATTTCTTTTATTCAGTATGTAGTTCGATGGGATTTGATCCCATTCGAAAGAAACGATTGTAGTATTGGTATTGTAAAAACGAATGCGAATAAATGCGATCGAATAATTTTCCAATGATTCGATGAGATTGTATCGCATTCGATGGGGTTCGATCCAAATCAAAAGAGTCAAATGTATTTGAAACAAATGTCATCGAATACAATCAAATTTGGTCGATGGTAATAACTCGCATTTGATGGGATTAGATCCCGAACGATTCGGAACAAAGGAGGGTCCCACTTCATCTAATTGTATTGAATTCTGTAGGTACATCAACCCAATTCGTTCACATTCGATCCGATTTGCTCCATTTCTGGCTGGGGGTACGGGCTCGACCTGACAAATCGCAAGTTCTGAAAATAGAGGTTGTGAGGCCCAGCAGCAGCCCCGCATGGCATGAACCTAACCTACAGTACCACCCCTTGGCACTCTCGGCACTGAAGCAGTCCAGGAGAAGCCAGGGACGCACGCAGCGATGTGACTCGGTGTCGCAGAAGTGGCGGCCGGCCAGGACCACCAGACCAAAACCACACAGCGTGCGCTGCCGGTGCGCAGTGCACTAGTGTACTTTGCCTGTTGCTTGGTGAAGATACAGTACATAGTCTAATTAGCATCCATCTATAGTTCCTTAAATATCTTTGTAGTCATGTGGCGGCACCCTCAGTGTGTGCTTTCAGGGCCCAACTGAAGTGTCTGTTACACAGCTTCCTCACACATACCTTCGCGCGTTTGCTCGCTTTCACCAAATATACTTTTATTAGTTGCCACACTCGGATGCCACTTTGATGGGTGGGCACAGCGGCTCCGCGCTGCCAGTGCGTGCGCTCGTCGATATACCAGGCGGACCGGACAACACGGGCTTCGTCGTGCGCCGGTTGTGGGTGCTGCCGTCTGTGCACAAATGGGACAGAACGCCAGACAAGTGTGTGATACTGTACTACTCGACGACACCACGCATCAGATGGTGAAAGTGAAATGAGCACATGACACTGGATACCGACAACCGGAACGTCAAATTGCGTCAAGCGCCGTAAAGCCCATGGTAACAAAGGGAACCCAAACTTTATTGTCGCATGCGGCACATCCGAGTACGGTGACAAAATTTTAGCCAACTTAAAGGCCGACAACAGCAACATTGACGAGGAGAGCGGTGTCCGAAATGACGAAAAATTCACTGAAATGTAGTTAAGGCGACAGCCAGCACATAGACGTTCGTTCGATGATAAAAACCTTGAAGAAAAAAGGGGAAATTGTGTAAGTTACTGGAGAGCGGATGATCTAATACGAAAAAGGAGATGTCCTATGTTCCACGTGACGGGATTTTCAATCTGGCGCGCGTTTGTGGCGTTGGCCGATGGTTCTTGGGCATTCGCGTCTCTTGGCCGTAGGACTTCAGTCGCGACAAGAGGGGGAAACTCGGCCATTAAGGGAAAGGTATCAACCGTGTCACCGTGTGGCAACGAAGGTGTATGAGGAAGGGTTGGAAGCGAGGCGTGCAAGACGAGGGAGGAACAAAGTGAGAGGCTGGGGGCTGTGCCACCGCTGTGGCGAGGCATGGACGGGACGGAGGATGGTCACCCGGTTTACGGAACGCTCGTTTCGGCTATTTTTACTTTTACGCATCCGGAGCCCTACCACTGCCCTGACGGGTAAGAGCATGGGGTCTCAACAATACCGTAAACAACTTCTGGGTTTGGTGTTTGTCCGCCGATCCATGGTACTGTACGGGCGTTCGATTCTCACTGTCTCGTCAACCGCCGTGTGTGACCTGTCGGCCCCCAACTTGAACTTCAACCTCGAGAACTCAAACCAATCGCCTCTCCCTCAACTTCTGACACTGAATCCTTGCCATCCTCACCCATGAGTCCCCACCAGTGCGTTTTCGAAAGTCTTTCCCGGCCCTGTTTCCCTGTGACTGATCAAGATCAAGTCCCATATAGCCATGCCAGGAAGCGGCCTACCCACCGTACAACCCCCTCAGAAATCAATGGCTTCGCAGAGGATGGCACTCCTTGCACTTCAAATTTGCTGGCTCTGGAAGATAGCCCAGAGAGGGCGAATCCTGGTGGTGAGAAGACCTCAGATGAAGAACTATGTCGTCGTATGTCCTTGACCTTGTACCCGTGACGATTACTGACAGGTGCCGCGTAGGTCGTTCGGCGGTCAACGTGCTCTCAGACGATGCCCTCATATATATATTCAATTTCTATCGACAAGACTTGGACAGCAAATCGTGGTCATGGCATGAATGGAGCGCGTTGGTACATGTTTGCCAACGATGGCGACATATCATTTTTGCATGGCCCAACAATCTCGATGTACGAATTGGCTGCAGATCAAAAACAGCTGCAGCGAAAGCACTGGATGTTTGGCCAGCCTTGCCCATCACCATCGCGGGAATGCCCAATTCCAATGATGGGGATGGCATCATTGACGTCCTCGAACACCGCGATCGCATAGTCGGGATCAATTTGTGGGGCCTAACGGGAGTTCAACTCAAAGCATGTGCCACATCGATGCAGGAACCATTTCCGATTCTACATACGCTTTCTCTCCGCTGCAACGCAAAGATCCCTCCGGTGATTTCTGATATGATCCTGGGAGGGTCTGCCCCCCGACTCCGGAGGATCAGATTGCAGCGCGCCCCATTTCCAACATTGCCAAAATTTCTCTTGTCTACTCGTGGCCTTGTCGAACTCCATCTCAAGGGTATCCCAAGCACCGGATACATTTCACCTGACGTGATGGCCATATCCCTGGCTATGTTGACAAGACTCCGATCTGTTAGCATCAGTTTCCAATCCAGGAATTCGTTTCCCAATAATCTAACAACCCAATCTCCTCCCCCACCGACATGTACGGTCCTGCCATCCCTCACCGCATTCATGTTTGGTGGTGTCAGCGAATACATAGAGGCTCTCATGGGTCGAATCGATGCCCCTTTACTCGATGTCCTCCACCTCGTGTTCTTCTATCAGCCCACCTCTGGCATTCCACAGCTACCCCAGATTATTCACCGCATCGAAAAGTTCAAGACACCCGATAAGGCCCATATAACCTTTCATGATCATCGTGCTGAAATCTCTCTTACATCCGGGTGCCTAAGAGTTGGTTGGTGGCCATCTCCACTTGGAATTCAAGGTTGATGGGCTAGACAGGCAGCTTCAATTGTTTGAACAAGTCTTCTCCCAGTGTTTTCCCCTCCTCTCTCATGTTGATACTCTCGAACTCCTCGATCTCGACATGCAATCCCAAGGAGACTTCACCATGACGCTCTGGTTGCCGTTTCTTCGGCCATTTATCGCCGTGCGGTCTCTACTTTTCTGCGACCCGGATTCAATGGATCAGGTCGCACATGTACTTGCAGATCTCACTGGAGAAAGAGCCGCAGAAGTGTTGCCCATGTTGCGCACCATTGGATGGTACGGCGACTGTGACTGGGATGAGGTTGAACCGTGGCTGATCCCCTTATTGCAACCATTCATTGATGCGCGCGAGCTATCGGTTCACCCTGTGGAATGGCCGTGAAGGGTTCCATTTGTCCCAGGATTGTTTCCGAAACAGTCATTAATTCCCCGGCCCTGCTAGCTACTACAGTGATACTAATTTTCCTTACGTACTGCCCTAGCGTCTTCCTTTTCATATAGATTGTTTGAAACCAGCGAGTTCTTCGTGATCTTGCACTGTAAATTGCAGCCCGTCATTAACAACATACGCAGGTAGCTCGCTCTCCACTATTAGGCGATTGCATTGTGAATCAGGGAAGTTGTAGCTCGAGAGTCGGGGTGTGCTGGAGACCGTCCAAGGGCCGATACGGCTGAATAAATAGATGGGAAAAAGCGACGTGCGTGGATGAGTTAAGAGGGGGAAGGCGGTGACCAAATGTCATCTTTCATCTTTCGCATAGGACTTGAGCAGAGCTATGGTTATCCAGAAACAATGGTCCAGAATGAGCCGAGCTGTCTGGTCCCACTGGCTAGGGCGCCGAATCGCCAGTTTTAAGGGAACAACTGTGAGATGACCGTCCGGAAACAGAACAGTTCTCTTCTCAATACGGCATCTACGTCTGCCCTGTAACCGTACCAGTTTCGGTACGTCCATTTCCTTGATAGTTACCGTAGCTCAGCTGTTTTACAGTGAAGTCTGAGTACTTGGACGGGTAGTTCAAGGTTTGCCAGTAATAGCCCGACCTGCGTGCCTGCCCATCAGACGGCGCGAGAATTTGAAGGACGATCCGTTCTACTATACGGATAGTATCCGTGTTAATCATGAACGCACCAAATCGCGACGTCGCGAAAGGATTTATTGATGGCTGTTTAGAAGCTGGGAGACAAACGGAGTGCACACGGAAATAGAACCCTTATCCTGCAGTAACAAGGTAAAGGTGGCCCACAGCCTGTAAAATTTACGCGTCATTGAGAGGAGGATGTTATGAAATAACCCATTAGACTGTACCACTAAGGTCAGCCAAATGCTCCACTATATCAAACATACCCCGCATATCTGTAAAATGTCATAATTGATGCGTTCGAAAGAAATTGACAGCAAACAAACCTGAAAAGTGGTGAACCCCGTGCCGAGGCTATCCATGTCACTGGAACGGCAACCTCGAGTCGGGAAGATGGACATCTACAAAATGCCAAATACCACGATATTCGCATGCATTTTGGGTTCGATCTGATCACGGGCTTGACCAACTTTGTCCGTACCTCCAAGCGCGTTCCAGGGTTAGTGGCGGACAGACTGTGAGTGTTCGTTCTACAGTTGTGAGTCGAAGTAGAGTTACAGGGGATGTCACCCCCGGCCAACTTGCGGTTTAGAGCCACTACTGATAGAAACACCGTGCTGCGGAGGCATCTACGCGAATGATTGGGCAGGATTGTTGTTCAGAGGCGTAAGGCAGAGTGAAGTAGTGCCATCGAAATCATCACTTACATAAAGAGTCTCTTTCGTCTAGAAACCTCTTGCTCTTAAGTGCTGACAAGCTAACCAAGTGATATCTTGGACATTTAGCAATGCTCATGGCATAGAGAAAGAAGGCAAAACAAAAGTACTTTCAGGCTGATGCGGAAGTTGAGACGACGGAGGGGAGTATCAATAACTTGAAGACCTGCGTTGTTATTCTGTTAGGGGCACGCATTTGTAATCTGCCAGCTCGCCTCCAACGGCGGGACTTTAAACCAACCACCTGACTCAATCGTTGCCAACTCCCATGAGTTCTTCCCCGTCAGTTTCTTCAGCTCATTCCCGGGTGACCGACCAGGCCTCGCATCGCCGTACTAGGAAACAGCCAAGCCACAGTCCAGCCTCAGGCTCTTTGGAAATCACCAAAGACAGCTTTCCTGGCACATCTGTCGGGCCGTCAGTTTTTTTAGGGGTGGATATCCCAGAGATAGGAACGTGTAGTGACAAGAGGAATTCAGCCGAGGAACGAGATCTACGTATGTTCCTGATATAGTGGCCATGACGGTTAGCGGCTGATGCAGCGTAGGTCGTTTGACAATTGGCGTTCTTCCAGATGATGTCCTCCTATATATATTCGGCTTCTATCGACGAGAATTGGAGCGATACGACGGAATGTGGCCATTTCATGCATTGTCGCACGTATGCCAAAGATGGCGCCATATCCTCTTTGCATGGCCTAACCATCTCGATCTGCGACTTGAATGTACATCCGGAACTGCTGCATCCAAGGCACTTGATGTCTGGCCAACCTTACCGATCAGCCTCCGATCAATTCTCAACCGCAATGGTCCAGGTGGGGATGACATCATTTCCGCACTTGAACATCGTAATCGCATATCCGGGATCGATTTGTTGAGCCTAACCAAACGTCAACTCAAGAGATGTGCCGCATTGATGCAGGAACAGTTTCATTCTTTGAAAACTCTTTGCCTTAGTTGCCGCGCAGAGGTCCGAGATGTGCCGGTGATAACTGACACGTTCTTGGGTGGGTCTGCCCCTCGTCTCCAGATGATCGAACTTTGCCACATCCCGTTTCCAACACTCCCAAAGCTCCTCTTATCCGCTAATTACCTTGTCCGCCTCAGCCTCGAGGACATCACAAGAGCAGGGTACATTTCCCCCGACGTGATGGCCACATGCTTGGCTATGTTGACAAGGCTCGACTCCTTTAACATTAGCTTTCGATCCTGGAGATCGTTCCCTAATCGAATAACTCGACACGCTCCTCTGACACGCGCCGTCCTCCCGGTCCTTACCGGATTCGTGTTCGAAGGTGTCAGCGAGTACTCAGAGGAACTCATGGCCCGGATCGACGCCCCTTCACTCTGTTGCCTGCATCTCAAGTTCTTCCACCAGCCGGCCCTTGAGATCCCACAAGTACCCCATTTCATACATCGCATTCAAAAGTTCAAGCCACCCATTGAGGCCTATGTATTCTTCTGCTGCGATGCTGTTAGCGTCTTCCTTTTCGTGTCGCGTGACACTTCTTTCCTCTTGCAACCTCAGTGCACGGGAATAGACAGACAACTTTCGTCGTTAGAACAGATCTACACACAGTGTTCGTCTATCTTCTCTCGTGCAGTCAAACTTCATATCTCCTGGGGGGGCGGTGCGCAAGTATATCAGTCCATGTCATGGCTGGGGTGTCTCCGCCCATTTAACGCCGTGCAGATTCTCCATGTCAGTGACGGCAACGAGGAATTATCGATTCATATCGCCCGTGTACTGGGGGAACTTGACGGGGAAGGTGCTGTAGAAGTGTTGCCCATGCTGCACACTCTCACGTTTAGTCGTTTTCATTTCATACGTAGAGAGGTGGTCCCCTTGTTGAAGCCATTCGTCGACGCGCGCCAGCAGTCGGGTCATCCCGTGGCAGTGGAGTGAAGGGCTCCAGGAGGTAGCAGCTGTTTTCGAATACCCGATGGCTCCTGATGGGCCTGCTAGCTACTGGTTTTACAAGCTGCTTTCTGTCAGTTACCCTTCGTAGGTTGCTTTAGTTCGCCGTGACCTTGTTATCGTGATAGCACTCTGCTCACCGCTCAGCAAATTTCCAGTGTGATTGAGCTTGTCATGCAGCCATGCCTCCAGAAATTAAGTGCACTTCTCTGTGGGAGTGCGAAGGTCCAGGATAGACACGTTAAACTTGAATGGCGAGCCAGCCTCACTCATGTACGTGCCGTGACTCCCCGCCACCTGGCGATGTCCCGTGAAAATGTCCTATTTTGGAATATGCCTGCTCCATCCAGTTTCCAAGCAGTTAGGATGTCGGTGATACGTTGTGTGTTGGACCAGGTGTAACTTGGGAATCGGTGTGTGACGGAGACCCGCAGGCTGAAGCCGAGACGGCTGAAGAGTTGACAAATGAACGACTAGAAGAATGGAAAGATAACTGAAGAAGAAGAACGAATGGGACTATTCGCATTATCTCAAATTAGCGCTAGAGATGGCCAGGAACGAGCCTGAGACAGGCTGTTGCCTAGACCCCGGCCCGGCCAACAGCAAGGGCGTGAGACACAGCGACGGCTACAGTCACGTGGACGGGTTTCACTGCCAGTGCCGCTTTCCTCCCTTAGGCACTGGTTTCTCACTGTCGCGCTATTAAGCGTATCAAAAAAGAGAAAAAAACCTCAAGCGTGTGCAATCCGTCTTGAACTCCCGTGGTGGGGATCAAAACCAACCACTTCTCCTTCTGGAGCTGAGCACTGAAGTCCCCTTAGTCCCGAATACTCGCCACTAACCCATGGGTCCTCTCCGGTGAGTTTCCGGAAGTCCGCCAAGCCACTTCCCGCGTGACTGATCTCGCCTCACACAAACGCCCCAGGAAGTGGCCTGCCTGCCGTCCAGCGTCCCCAGATATCAATAACTTCGCCAAAGAAGACTTGTCGAGCAGTTCTGGACCATTGGTTCCGGAAATTAGCCCAGAGACGGGAATGGTTGGTGACGAGAGAAGTTCGGATGAAGAACCACGACCAACTCGACGTACGTCCTGAACGTGGCTTCCGCAACGATTACTGACAGGGGCCGTGTAGGGCACTTGACACTCGACGTCCTCTCAGATGATATCCTTTTATATATATTCGATTTCTATCGACACGAAGTGGAATACAACTCTGCCGTACGTCAGTGGTCGTGGTGCCATTGGCGTCTGTTGGTCAATGTGTGCCAACGATGGCGATATATCATCTTTGCATGGCCCAACCATCTTAATGTGCAGATTGACTGCCGCTCAGGAATGGCTATAGAAACGGCGCTGGATGTCTGGCCAGCCTTACCTATCAGTATTCGTGCAATATTCGAAGATGATGACCCAGATGGGGATGACATCTTTGCCGCACTCAAACACCGTGAACGCATAACCGAGGTTGATTTTTCGGGCCTATTGGGACCTCAACTTGAGAGCTGTGTCGCATTGATGCAGGAAACATTTCCGATATTGCGAACCCTTTCCCTCGAATGCAACGAGGAGACCACGCTGGTGATTTCTGATACGTTTTTGGGAGGGTGTGCCCCTCGACTCCGGAATGTCAAGCTGTGCTACATCTCGTTTCCAACACTGCCAAAGCTCCTCTTGTCTGCTAGTCGCCTCGTCGAACTCCATCTTGAGGAGATCCCGAAGACAGGATATATTTCTCCTGACGCGATGGCCACATGCCTGGCTATGTTGACAAGGCTCCAATCCATCTCCATTAGCTCCGAATTTTGGAGTCCATTGCCCCAAAATCAAACAAATCAACATCCTCTGCCGATGTCACGTGCTGTCCTTCCATCCCTCACCAAGTTCATATTCGGTGGTGTCAGCGGCGAGTACCTGGACGACCTCATGGCTCGAATTCATCTCCCTCTACTCAATCACCTCCACCTCGACTTCTTCCGTCAGCCCACCTTAGGTGTCCCAAAACTACCCCAGATTGTGCATCGCATTGAGGCATTCAAGCCACCCTTCGACGGCGAAGTACACGTTTACGATGACAGTATTGACATCACCTTTTTTTCGTCAGTCGGCCACCTCTATTTGGCATTCCTGAGCGCCGAAATAGACCAGCTTTCATGGTTGACAAGAATCTACCCCCAGCTTTTGCCCCTCGTCTCTCAAATTGATTACCTCGAAATTTCCGATCACGATGCGCAAGACGACCAAGACCCCGCGCCATGGCTGGAGTTTCTTCGACCATTTAGCGCTGTGCGGACCCTGTGGGTCTATGACGAAAATTCACTGAATCAAATTGTACGTGTGCTGGGAGAGCCCACGGACGAAAGAGCTGCAGAAGTGTTGCCCGTGTTGGACACCATTTTGTGGTTTGACGAGCCTAACGATGTGATCCGCATGTTTCCCTTAGTGCAGCGATTAGTCGATGCGCGCAACCCTGTGGTAGTGCATGTGCGGTGAAGGGCCTCATACCCCAGCTCATTTCTGCGCATTCATTTACTCCTGGTCCCCACTAGCTACTGATTTCCTTACGTACTTTTCCCTGCAATTCCCTTTCATACATATTGTTCAATTCCAAGGAGTTTTTCATGACCTCGTTATTAGGATAACAGTCGGCCCACCTCTTAGTGAATTTCCGGTGATTAGAAACGCAACTACAGATGTATGATGACTCTCGAAAGAAGTGCAGTACGCTGTAAGAGGAACCAACGATAGAGAAAAAACGCGATCTATGTATGCAGGTAGTTCGTCACACATGGTCAGTAAACACAGAGTTGGTTGTTGGATCCCACGTCAGCCACATAACCCCCGGGCCACATATGGTTTGACATAAGGAAGTATCCCAGGGCTTGCAATGCCTTCGAGTATTTCAGGTCAATCATATCTGATTCTTAGGTGGAGGATATGGGCCCCTTGGATGGCGTGGAACCGCATATGAGAGGATATCAATTGGTCAAAGACGATGACTCGGGTAATCTTGTGCCACCCCCAGGCCGAATCGGATCCATGGATGACAAGAATAATGATTCGCTCATTCAAGTGACGCACTTCCATCATGAAAAGGACACTGTAAGACCAAAGTCTGCCGTAGACATTAGTTGAACAATACCAAGACCGAACGCAGCTCTCGATCATGATTCATGGCGGGTGCCTCGTTGGAAATAGTTCGAGGGCACGGGCCCGACCTGACAAATCGCAAGTTCTGAAAATAGGGGTTGGGAGGCCCACCAGCAGCCCCGCATGGCACGAAGCTAACCTACAGTCACCCCTTGGCACGCTCGGCGCGCGGCAGCCCAGGAGAAGTCAGGGACTCATGCAGCGATGTGACACCACTTTGATGGGTGGGCACAGCGGCTCCGCACCGCGCGTGCTCGTCGATACACCGGACGGACCGAACAACACGGGCTTTGTCGTGCGCCGGTTGTGGATTCTGCCGTCTGCGCACAATCGGGACAGAACACCAGACGAGTGTGTGATACTGCTCGGCGATACCACGCATCTGATGGTGCCATTTGTGGGGGCTATAGCGAAACGCACCTATGCGGACAGCGTAGATCTCAATTCCTACCCAGTGCCCACAAAAGTAACAACGCCTGATGAGCTTGCGAAGTGAGTGCGTTTTTATGCTTGTATCAGATGGTGAAAGTGAAATGAGCGCATCACTGGACCACCAGCAACCGGAACGTCAAACGCCGTAAGGCCCATGGTGACGAACGAACCCAAACTTTATTGTCGCATGCGGCATGTCCGAGTACGGTGACAAAAATGCCGACAACAACTCGCGGACTCCCAGTTGTGTGAGCGACGTTGACGAAGGAGAACGGTGTCTGAAATGACAAAATTTTACTGAAATGTAGTAAGTGCGCCACTCGGACGGCCGCGGGCACGTAGACGTTCGATGATAAAAAACCTAAAAGAAAAAGGGGAAGTTGTGGAATGGTGAGCGGAAATAAGGAGATGTACAGCAACCGACAGAGACATGTTCCAGGCCTGCGACAGGCCCCGCACGACGTGACGGGATTTTTGATCTGGTGCGTGTTTGTGGCGTTCGCCAACGGTTCTTCGATTCGCGTGTCTTCGGCTGTAGGACTTGGGTCGCGACAAGAGGGGGAGACTTGGCTGTTAGGAGAAAGGTATCGACTGTGTGGCAACGAGGGTGGATGAGGAAGGGTTGGAGGCGAGATGTGCATGACGATGGAGGAACACGGTGAGAGGCTGTGGCGGGCTATGGGTGCACCGTTCACGGACTCGGAGGACGTCACCTTTACGAAACGCTCGTTTCAACTATTTTTACTTTTACGCACCTAAGTTACCACTCCACAATGCCATAAACAACTGTTGTCAGGCGTTCGATTCTCAATGTCTCGTTCTTCAAATACGAGAACTCAAACCAGTCGCCTCTCACCCAACTCCTGCCACCGAATACTTGCCATCTTCACCCATGGGTCCCCACCAGTGAGTTTTCCAAAGTCTTTCCGCTCCCGTTTCCCCTGTGACTGATCAAACCTCACATAGCCATCCCAGGAAGCGACCTGCCCGCCGTAGAGCCTCCTCCGAAACCAAGGGCTTCATCGAGGGGGCTACTCCTAGCACTTCAAAGTTGCTGGCTCTGGTAGATGGCCCAGAGAGGGTAAATCCTGGTGACGAGAAGAATTCAGATGAAGAACTATGTCGACGTATGTCCTTGATCTTGTATCCGTCACGGTCACTAACAAGTACCGTGTAGGTTGTTCGACAATCGACGTGCTCTCGGACGATGTCCTCATATATATATTCAATCTCCATCGACAAGACTTGAAGTTCCATTTCCGCAGCGAATCACGGTCATGGGATCGATGGCGTGCATTGGCACATGTATGCCAACGATGGCGACATATCATTTTTGCATGGCCCAACAATCTCAATGTACGAATTGACTGCGGATCCAGAACAGCCGCAGTGAAAGCATTGGACGTTTGGCCAGCATTGCCCATCACCATCGAGGGAATGTCCAATTACAAGGACGGGGATAGCATCATTGACGTCCTCGAACACCGTGATCGCATAGTCGAGATCGATCTGTCGGGCCTAACGGGAGTTCAACTCAAAACATGTGTCACGTTGATGCAGGAACCATTTTCGATTCTACGAACACTTTCTCTCAGTTGCAACGCAGAGATGCCTCCGATGATTTCTGATACGTTCCTGGGAGGGTCTGCCCCTCGCCTCCAGAGGATCAAATTACGACACGTCCCATTTCCAACTTTGACAAAATTTATTTTGTCTACTCGCGGCCTTGTCGAACTCCATCTTGAGGATATCCCAAGCACCGGATACATTTCACCTGACGTGATGGCCATATCCCTGGTCATGTTGACACGGCTCCGATCCGTTATCATCAGTTTCCGATCTAGGAGTTCGTTTCCCAAAAACCCAACAACCCAATGTCATCCCCCACCGACACGTACTGTCCTTCCATCTCTCACCACATTCACGTTTGGTGGTGTCAGCGAGTACTTGGAGGACCTCATGGCTCAAATCGATGCCCCTTTACTCGATGACCTCCACCTCCAGTTCTTCTGTCAGCCCACCTCTGGGGTCCCACAGCTACCCCAGATTATTCATCGCATGGAAAAGTTCAAGACACCCCATAAGGCTGATATAGACTTTCATGATCATCGTGCTGATATCTCTCTTACATCCGGGTGCCTAAGGGTTGGTGGCCGTTTCCACTTGGAATTCGAGTGTGATGGGTTAGACAGGCAGCTTTCATTGTTGGAACAAGTCTTCTCCCAATGTTTTCCCCTCCTCTCTCATGTTGATGCTCTCGAACTCTTCGATCACGATATGCAACCCGACCAAGACTCCACGCTTTGGTTGGCGTTTCTTCGGCCATTTGATGCTGTGCGGACTCTGCTTTTCTGCGACCAGGATTCAATGTCTCAAATTGCAGATGTTCTTGGAGATCTCACTGAGGAAAGAGCCACAGAAGTGTTGCCCATGTTGCGCACCATTGTATGGTACGGCGACTGTGACTGGGATGAGGTTGAACCGTGGGTGATCCCCTCATTACAACCATTCATCGATGCGCGCGAGCTATCGGGTCACCCTGTGAAAGTGACGTGAAGGGTTCCATCTGTCTCTGGATTGTTTTTGGAACAATCGTTAATTCCCCAACCCTGCTACCTACTACATAGTACTAATTTTCTTTTCGTACATCCCTAGCGTCTTCCTTTTCATATAGATTATTTGAAACCAGCGAGTTCTTCGTGATCTTGCACTGTAAATTGCAGCCCGTCGTTAACAAGATACGCAGGTGGCTCGCTCTCCACTATTCGGCAATTGCGGGTGATTGTATTGTGAATCAGGGAAGTTGTAGCTCGAGAGTCCGGGTGTGCTGGAGACCGTCCAAGGGCCGATACGGCTGAAAAAATGGACGGGAAAAAGCGACGTGCATGGATGAGTTAAGAAGGGGAAGGCGGTGACCAAATGTCATCTTTCTCGTAGGACTTGAGCAGAGCATGGCTTTCCAGAAATGATGGTCCAGAATGGGCTGAGCTGCCTGGTCCCACTGGCTAGGGCGCCGAATCGTCAGTTTCAACTTTCAAGGGAGCAACTGTGAGATGGCCGGAAACAGAACAGTGCGCGAAACGCACTTAGTATGCAGACGGCGTAGATCTCAATTCCGACCCAGTGCTCGCAAATGTGACAACGCATAATGAGCTTGCAAAGTGAGTGCGTTTTTATGCTTGCACCAGATGATAAAAGTGGAATGAGCGCATTACTGGGCCACCAGTAACGACGTCAAACGTCGTCAAGCACATGGTAACAAATGAACCCAAACTTTATTGACGCATGGGGGATGTCCGAGTACGGTGACAAAAACTTAGCCAAAGCCGACAACAGCGAGCGCGCAGACGTTCGATGAAAAAAGGGGAAACTGTGGAACGGAGAGTGGATGGTCTACAATAATACGAAAAAGGAGATGTCCCAACAGAG
>Ga0307510_10005539_pt1 | contig 15049 bp, 16 predicted proteins | sample 12_EM_MG_FD_207224 | JGI IMG/M metagenome (GOLD analysis project Ga0307510, IMG submission 207224) | Populus trichocarpa ectomycorrhiza microbial communities from riparian zone in the Pacific Northwest, United States - 12_EM | ecosystem: Host-associated > Plants > Roots > Unclassified | place...
GTGACTTTTTCGATCCGCTGCAGATCTTCCTCAGGCGAGTTGAGTCCATACAGCGCCACGGCATCGGACCAGATCGAGGCCAGTTCCCCAATGGAGTTCTTCTGGAACTGCGCAGCGCTGCGTTCCTGGATCTTGGCCGCTTCCACCAACTCGGGCGGCACGCCGTCTTTCACGACCTTGGCCAGGATGGCGCGCACCGCTGCCTCGGTGACTTTCGGGTCCTCGCCGGCGAGGAATGCAACATTGGCGTAGGCGATTCCGGCCTTCGGCAGGGGATCGAGCAGAAATTCCGCATCGAGCGCCTTTCCCTGTGGCACCAGTCCATACAAATCGAAGCGATGATTGCTCAGCACATCGGACAGCACTTCCAGCGCAGGAAAGTCCGGGCTGTCCAGCCCAGGCACGCGCATCGCAATCATCTGCGTGCCGTTGGGCCGGTCCGTATCCACTGTAAAGGACGCGGCCTTCGGCGGCTGCAGGCGGATTTCCGGACGCGCCGGCAGCTTCTTGGAATGGATGGTGCCGAACAGCGACTTGATTTCGGTCAGGGTCGCCTGGGGATCGACGTCACCGACCACGACCAGAATGGCGTTGTTGGGTGCGTACCAGGTGTCATGAAATTTCTTGAGCGCCGCCGCGGTGGTCTTCTCGAAGGACGGCCGCGTTCCGAGCGCGTCGTACGCATAGGGAGTGCCGGCGAACATGGCAGAGCGGATTTTCGAGTACAGGATGTAACTCGGATTCGACAGGTCCTGCGCCACTTCCTGCTCGATGGCGCCACGTTCCTGTTTCCAGCCGTCAGCGGATTCGAGCACGGCCTGCATGCGGATCGCCTCGATATGCAGCGCTACATCGAGATCTTCCGCGGGCACGGTGAACAGGTACTGCGTGAGGCTTTCCCGCGTGTTTGCATTGAAGTTGCCGCCCATGACGTTGCCGATGTTGGCGAGCTGCTCGGCAGAAAGGCCCGGGCTGCCGCGGAACATCATGTGCTCCATTGCGTGCGCGGTTCCGGGAAATCCGGGCGGTGTCTCGACGGAGCCGCTCAGATAGTTGACCGAGGTCGCAACTACCGGCGCGAGCGAGTTGCGCACGATGATTACGCGCAGGCCGTTGGGCAGCGTGGCACGCACCACCGATTCTTCCGCTCGAGCAATCTTCACAGAACACCCGAACAGGAGCGCGAGCAGGCCCGCAAGCCACACGGTTAACCACTTTTTTTGCATCTCGTATACCTTATCCCACCTGTCCTACCCGGGAGTAACTACGTGATTCGAACTGTAAAGACGTCTCTTCCCCGCGCAATCGCATTGATCCTGGCCCTGGGCGGGTCCGCAGCGGTGGCTGCCGAGGCCCCGGTGAGTGTGATTCATTGCGGCCACCTGGTCGATGTTGTCGCCGGCAAAGTGTTGGGCGCGACCACCGTCATCGTCGATGGTAAACGGGTGCGCGAAGTCGTTGCCGGGTCGGGGTCCGGTGCGCCGGCGGGCGCCACTGAGATCGATCTGTCCTCGCAGACCTGTCTGCCTGGACTGATCGACACCCACACTCACCTGAGCCATGAGACGAGTCCCACCGGATACACCGACGTGTTTCATTGGAACACCGCGGACTACGCGGTCCGATCCACGGTCTACGCGCGACGTACGCTGCTGGCCGGCTTTACGACGGTCCGCAACCTGGGCGACGGTGTCAACGAAATTGCCTCGCTTCGCAACGCCATCAACGCAGGGATTCTCGTCGGTCCCCGTATCTACACGGCTGGCCGTCCAATCGGTTCCACCGGAGGGCACGCTGATCCGACGGACGGGTACCGCGATGATCTGGCGGCGGACCCGGGTGTGATGGACGGCATCATCAACAGCCCGGACGAGGCCATCAAGGCCGTGCGGGAGCACTACAAGAAGGGCGATGATGTCATCAAGATCATGCCCTCGGGCGGCGTGCTCGATCAGAGCTCGAGCGGCGACAACTCGCAGCTCACTCTCGAGGAAATCAAGGCCATTGTCAGCACCGCGCACGACTACAACTTCACGGTGGCGGCTCACGCGCATGGTGCTGAAGCGATCCGTCGTGCCGTGATCGGTGGAGTCGATTCCATCGAGCACGGTACCTACATGGACGATGCAGACATGAAGCTGATGAAGGAGCACGGCACGTACTACGTCCCCACCATCATCGCCGGTGACTTTGTGGCTCAGAAGGCAAAGATCCCCGGCTACTATCCGCCGGCGGTCCAGGCGAAAGCGGCCGCCATCGGGCCACTCATCAGCAACACGGCCGGCAAGGCATACAAGGCCGGCGTGAAGATTGCCTTCGGCACCGATGCCGGCGTGTATCCGCATGGTGACAACGCTCACGAGTTTGAACTGATGGTGCAGGCGGGAATGCCGACCATGTTTGTGCTTCAGGCCGCCACCACGCACGCGGCGGATCTGCTCAAACACGACAAGGACATCGGCAGCGTCGCCGCAGGCAAGTTCGCGGACCTGGTGGCCGTGCCGGGCAACCCGGTCGATGACATCAGCCTGATGAAGAAAGTCAGCTTCGTGATGAAGGAAGGCATCGTCTACAAACGCGACGGCAAGACCGTCGAAGTGATTCCTTGATCCGGATCGCAACTAACGCGGCGCGGGGCCGGCTGTTTGCAGTGCGTGTACGACGCTGGCAGCCGGCTTCTCGAGATTCATGGGCGTGCGACTCAACACCGCGACGCTGCCCGTGGTGGCGGGCACCAGCAAGCCGGAGAAACCGGCTTCGTTGAATTGCTGTGCGGCATTCACCCGCTCATGCAACAGGATCATCACCGTGACCGGGCCGTCTTTCGTGGTCACTACGACATGCGGCACGTAGTGGCCTCTGAACCAGCAACTGCTGGCGTACACGACCGGTTGCATTCCGGAGCCGAGATTGACACCGCTCTTGCGCAACACCGCATCGAGCCTCTCGGTCGTCACCGGTTCGGTCTTCTCCCAACTGTGGGGCTCGCCCTCGACGTGCGTGACGATTTCAGCAGCTAGGCTTTCCGGGGGGCGGCTCAGCCATAACACACCACCAATGACCAACGCCGCGGCCACGCTTGCTGCCAAAGCAAACAGACGCGGACGCGTAGGCTTTGCCAGGGGCGCGCGCGCTTTCTGGGTAAGCGGAGTGACAGTCGCGCGGACCGGGGCGGTTGGGTCTGCGCCCACGGCGTCCGGGGCGGCCTCTGCGGGCGGCTTGGGCATCGGGCCCGCAGGGGGCGCCGTGCCCGCGATCTTGTGCCAATCCAACTCCAACGCCTGCCGCACCTTGGCATCGAATGCGAGCATCTGGTCGCGGTAGGCCTGGCATTCGGGACACGTCTTCAGATGTGCCTGAAGCTCCGCGGACGCCTCATCCGGAACGGCACCGATCAGCTCGCGCGCTTCGTCGTGCGTCATGGCGCGCCGACTCCGTACATTTCCTTGAGCTTATTGCGGGCACGGAACAGTCGCGTCAGTACCGCAGGCACGGTGAGGTCGAGCTCCTTTGCAATTTCTCCGGTCGAGAATCCGCCGAGCACCTGCAGAACGAGCGGCTCTCTGTATTCATCGGGCAGGGCCAGCATGGCGCGGCGCAGATCGCCGATTTCCGGGTCCGTGTCGTTGAGCGCCAGCGCGACGTCCTGGCTGGCGATCACTTCGTCGAGGTCCACGGTAGGCAAGCGCTTGCGCTCATAGAGCCGGGCGTTTTCGCGGCGCACGATCGTGAGCAGCCAGGGGCGGATGGCGGATGTTTTGCGCAGCTCGTTACGGGCCCGCCAGGCCCGCAACATGGTTTCCTGCACCACGTCTTCCGCAATAGAGCGGTCGCGTGCCAGCCAGAACGCGAAGCGCAGCAGATCGGGACGAAACGACTCGAGCAGCCGTGATAGCTGCTCGTCGTCGGCTTCCCCCCGCCCAGATTCAATCATGTGTATGCGTCGACCCAAACGCGTGGTTCGAGTCGCGTACTTTAGCGGAACGATCGACTGGGCGGCACTCTCATAGCTCACCCGGGAGAAGACCCGGCGGCCGCGCGAATCATTTCATGCAATAACGCGCCGCGCGTCACGGTCTATGCTGCCAACGGTGCGATACCTGAGCAGGAGAGACACATGCGGATGTTGGCGGATTGGCTGATCGGTTGGCCGGAGCGGGTCGCCCGCCATCTCACCTGGCTCGGACCGCTGTTTGCGCGCATTACCGTGGGCTGGGTGTTCCTGTTGAGTGGCTGGGGCAAGCTCAACAATCTGCCGCAGGTGACCGAGAACTTCATTGGCTGGGGCATTCCTTTCCCGCATTTCTTCACGCCCCTGACCTCCGGCATCGAGCTGTTCGGCGGGTTGTTTTTGTTGCTGGGCCTGCTGACACGCATTTCGGCGGGTGCCCTCGGCGTCACCATGATTGTGGCCATCAAGGCCGCGAAATGGGCTGATGTCGATTCTCTGGAAACGCTGCTGGGGTTCGATGAATTCGAGTACCTGGCGCTGTTCCTGTGGCTGGCCATCGCAGGTCCCGGGCGCGTCTCCCTCGATGCCCCCATCAGCCGCTGGCTGAGCCGTACTAGCGCTTAGACCGCGCCAGCCGGTGCTTGCTCACCGGCTTGCGCGAATTGGAGCTGGCCGCGGCGGGCAGCGCAGTTGCGGGAAAAGCCGTCTGGGCGCGCTTGCGTATGTGGGCTTCCAGGGCGCGGTAGGACGCCACCAGCTCCGCTCCGAAGGGTGTCAGGGAAGCGCCGCCGCCGCCCCGGCCGCCGACACTCATCTGCGCCACCGGCTGTTGAAATGAGGTGTTGAGATCCTCGAGCAGCAGCCACGCCCGGCGGTAGCTCATCTTCAACTTGCGGGCCGCCTCGGACAGCGAGCCGCTGCTGTCGATGTGTTCGAGCAGGGCGATCTTGCCCGGACCCACCGCACACTCGGGGCTGAAATCAACTCGAAAGCTGACGGATACTTCGGACATAGCCCGATTGTGTACCACGCCCGTGCCTCAATTAAAGGGTGCGGCGGCTCCCGCCGTTACATAAACGCGCACGCAGCGGAGCGGAACCTCAGGTTGGATCACGTCGCACCGGTTTGCCATATGGTCTGATACACTTCAACAGGGCGTCGGGTACAAGGCAACACGTCGAATGATTCGCAGCAAGCAACTGTCAGTGATGGGTCTCATGGCGATGGCCCTGATCACGTCAGTCTCCCAGGCAGCCCACCACCGGACCCACCAGCGCCAGACTGTGCGCGTGCGCACAGATGAACCGGACCTGCGTTCCAGTTCTGCGTTGGTCCTGGATTCGACCCACAAGTCGGTACTGTATTCACGTCGGGCGGACGTCGCTGCCCCCATCGCCTCCATCACCAAGCTCCTGACCGTCCTGGTGGTCGCCGATGCCGGCCTGCCCCTGGACGAGCCCATCCAGCTCACCAATGAAGACCGGATCATGGGCAAGGGTGCTTCCTCGCGCCTGGTCCTGGGCACGACCCTGACCCGCGGCGACCTCATTCACCTGGCCCTCATGTCTTCCGAGAACCGGGCGGCCCATGCCCTGGGACGCAACTACCCGGGTGGACTGCCGGCCTTTGTACAGGCCATGAATGCGAAGGCCCGCAAGCTGGGCATGACCTCCGCTCATTTCGTCGACCCGGCCGGCCTGTCCAGTGACAACGTGGCCAGCGCCGAGGATCTCTCCAAGCTGGTGGTCGCTGCTTCCGACAACCCGGTCATCCGCGAATATTCCACCGACCCGGGATACTCCGTTAAGGTCGGCCGGAAGATGCTCGAGTTCCGTAATACCAATGCGCTCGTGAACAACCCGACCTGGAACATCATCGTCCAGAAGACGGGCTACATCAGCGAAGCGGGTCGCTGCCTCGTGATGCAGGCCGTCATCCAGGGTCGCTCGGTGGTCATTGTTCTCCTGAACTCCGTTGGCAAGAACACCCGGGTTGCCGATGCTGTACGGATTCGCAGGTGGATGGAGGCCAAGCTGCTGACTACCGGGCCTGCTGATAAGGTCTGACGGGCGGCAGTAAGTAAAATCGGTACTGCTCCCCGCAGGCCCTGAGAAACCCGACCAGTCCATAGCCCGTCTTCCTGAGGACGGCTCGATGCGTCGTCCAGACCACCACGGCGGTACCCACGAGGAACGTCCGGTGCGCCAGGTCCAGTGCGAATCGCACCGGCGCCGACTTCCCGGCGCGGATCGACAGCAACAGATCTGATTCGAAACCGATGTGCGCCAGCTCATCGGCGACCATCATCCGACACAGCAAGCGCAGCCGCTGGCACTCCGTGGCCGTCTCCAGGGCGCGGTAATACACGTTCCCGATGAGCTCCGCGGTGAGCAGCACTCCCAGGGAAAACTCCAGCTCGGCCAGCTTGCGGATCCGCCGGAAGGCCCGATCGGTCCAGTGGTGTTGGCGGATGGGGATGTCATGCGCCGCCATGAAGCCTTTCAGCAGCGAAGCATGTTGTTGTTCCTCCCGGATCAGCAGCTCCGTGATCCGTGCGACCTCGGGGGCTGAGTGCTGCTGCGCGAAGTGATAGGCCGCCCGCAGCAGGTTGCTGCCCGAGGACTGCTCGCCCAGTTGAAAAGTTGCAATGGAGGGGGCGATCAGATCCCGCTCCGTGACAGTCAGTACGTTGGGAACCCCGTCCGGCAGGCGACGCGGATGCTCGGCGTGATACTCGAAATGATTCAGCCAGATTTTAAGGTTCGGGAGCATGGGACGACCCTCGTTGCGACTCGAGGATCAATGTGGGCTGCGATTACGGTGGGGCCATGGAGCAATTCGGGCAAATTCGGGCACACTCCATCCCCCGTTCTTAAGGAGAGAGAGGCTCATGCTGCGTAAAGCTGTTTTCGTTGCGGTGGTCGGCCTGGGAGCGATGTCGCTGCAGGCGGCCGAAAAAATCCCCTCATACATCGCTGGTGCGGTGGCCGACTCCGGCCGGCCGGCTGAAGACAAGGAGCGCGATGCGAATCGCAAACCCGCTGAGACCGTAGAGTTCGCGGGCGTCAAACCCGGCTCCGTGGTGGTCGAGCTGGTGCCTGGCAAGGGTTACTTCACCCGTATCTTCAGCAAAGTCGTCGGGGCGAAAGGCAAGGTGTACGCGGTTTCCCCGCCGCGACGTCCGACGGCTCCGGCGGATGCGCCGGACCCTTCAGCCGCCACGACCGCGATCGCAAAGGATCCGGGTTACTCAAACATCGTCGTGCAGGTAGCGCCCCTGGCGTCGCTCTCGGTCTCCGAGCCGGCCGACATCGTGTTTACCGCCCAGAACTATCATGACGTTCACAACGTGCCCAACATCGATATCGCGGCTTTCAACAAGTCGGTGTTCGATGCCCTGAAGCCGGGCGGCGTGTTCATTGTGCTGGACCATGCGGCGGCGGCCGGCTCCGGTGGTCGCGATACCAATACTTTGCACCGGATCGATCCGCAGGCCGTGAAGACCGAAGTGCAGGCGGCTGGCTTTGAGTTTGTCGGTGAGAGCAAAGTCCTGGCGAACGCACAGGATGACCACACGGCCAAGGTCTTCGACCCGGCCATCCGGGGCAAGACCGACCAGTTCATTTACAAGTTCCGCAAACCCAGGAAGAAGTGAAGGCACTTTCCGCTAACCAGCTTGCCCGTGTCGATGGGTTGCTCGATGAGCTGCTGGACCTGCCGGCCGAGTCACGTGCGTCCGTGTTGGATCGGAAATGCACGGACGATCCGGCCGTGCTTGCGGAGGTCCGCAGCCTGCTGAAAGCGGCGAAGGCGGTGGGGGGCTTTCTGTCCACCCCCGCCATGCTGGCATCCGAGCCGCTGTTGGAAGACATCCCGCCAGGCACCCGGATCGGTGCCTGGCGGATCCTCCGCCGGATCGGCCGCGGCGGCATGGGAGTTGTCTATGAGGCGGAACGTGCCGAGGGGGATTTCCAGCAGCGTGTCGCGGTCAAGCTGCTGCGACAGGAGTCGGTAGCCGAGCTGCCCCGGTTTCATATCGAGCGGCAGATTCTCGCCAGTCTCGAACATCCCGGCGTCGCGCGGCTCTACGACGGCGGCCTTACATCCGACGGACGCCCCTACATGGTGATGGAGTTTGTCGAGGGCCAGCCCATCACCGAATACTGTGCCACCAACCATGCCTCACTCGGGCAGCGGATGGAGCTGTTTGTGCAGGTCTGCAAGGCGGTTGCTTACGCCCACCGCAACCTGATCGTCCATCGCGACCTGAAACCCGCCAACATCCTGGTGACCCCACAGGGACAGGTGAAGCTGCTGGATTTCGGGATTGCCAAGCTCATTGATGTCGATCGCCCCGACCTGACGCAGACGGCGGCGGCACCCCTTACGCCCCTGGCCGCTGCCCCCGAGCAGCTGCTGGGCCTACCGGTCACCACGGCGACCGATGTCTATGCTCTGGGCCTGTTGTTGTTTGAGTTGCTGACTGACACTCAGCCCTGGCTACGTGCGGGCGGTCCCATTGCACAGGCTGTCAGGGTCATCCTCGATGAGCCGGTGCCGGTGCCCAGCCGGCGTGCTGCGGAGGTGAGTGGTGCGCCGTTTCCCGCGCGCATGCTGCGCGGGGATTTCGATGCAATTGTTGCGATGGCGGCGCGAAAAGAGCCTCAACACCGGTATGCCACGGTTGATGCGCTCGAGGGAGATATCTACCGTGCCGCCAATGGCGAGCCGGTGGCGGCCCGTTCGGGTGCGCGGTTGTACGTGTTTGGCCGTACCCTGCGCCGATACCGGTGGGTCACGGTTGCGGTGGCCGCCGTGTTGGTCTCGCTGGCGGCTGGTTTGGGCACCGCGGCCTGGCAGGCGCACAGAGCCGAGTTGGAGCGCGATGCGGCTCGCCGGGACGCGGCTCGCGAAGAGGCGGTACGCTACCAGTTGACGCGATTGTTCCGGACTGCGATCGAAGAGCGCGGCTCGCAGCCCGCTACTGCGAAGGCGATGATCGACAACAGCGCGTTGCGCGTGTTGCGGGAGTACCGTTCGCAACCGCATCTCGAAGGCCAGATCGTGCTGACCCTGGCGGATCTCTACGGTGCCCTGTCGGACCAGAAGGGCGCATCCACTCTGTTGGAGAGCTTTGTCAAACAGGCGGGCCCGGGTACCGATCCTGCGTCCCTGGCGGATGCCCGGCAGAAGCTGGCCAGCAATGTGGTGCTGGAGGGTAATACCGCGCGCGCCCTGGAGTTGGTTTCGCAGGCCGAAGCTTTCTGGAAGACGGTGCCGGATGGATACACCGAAGAGCGCCTCGAGGGCCTCACCATCAAGGCGCGCGTACTGCGGGCAACCGGCAATCTCAAGGCCGCGAGCGAGACGGAAAATGCGGCAATCGCGCGGCGAGTCGCATTCTCGGGACGCGTTCACCGCGAAACAGCCATTCTGTACAACTCACACGGCATTACGCTGACTGCGGCCAACCGACTCGAGGATGCCCTGGCGGCGTTCCGCGAAACGACCGCCATATACAAGGCGTTGGGGCTCGACAACGAGCTCGATGCGCAGATTGTCTTCGGCAACATGGGAACGCTCGAGGTTCGCACCGGACACCTGCGCGAGGCGGAAGGTTTGCTGAAAGATGCGTTCGAACACGAGCGTGCCCTCGCGGGCGATTCCGCAGCCGTTTCGGCCGTTATGGGATTGTATGGAGAGGTACTGACCTACACCCATCGCGCGGCTCAGGCGCTTCCCGTCAGCCAGGAGGCCGTTGATCTGGCTACACGTTACGCAGGTCCCGTGAGCCCGGTCGCTGTCCGCAACCGGTTGTTTCTGGCGGATGCGCAATTGGCCGGCGGCGATCTGAAGGCGGCGCGGGCCACTGCGACCGCCGTGTATGATGCGACGTTAGCTCAATATGGTCCCAACAATCTCGCCACTCTGACTGCCCAGACGAGCGTGGCGTGGTTGAAATTCAGGCAGGGCGATGCCACGGGCGCACGTACGCAATTGTTGGCGGCGGTTACGCAGTTGCGCGAGTTGGGTGGGCGTGCAGATGCGGTTCTGGCCCAGACGCTGCAGTATCTGGGGGAAATCGATCAGGCAGCGGGACGGCCGGCGGATGCTATCGCTGCGTTGCAGGAAGGGGCGGCGCTCCTGTCCCGATTTGCCGCTACGGGTTGGAATCTGGCGGTGATGCGGGAGCGACTGGCCGAAGCCCTGACTGCAGCCGTCGGCCGGGCGCAGGCGAGCTGTTGAATCAGGCGCTGCCGGTGCTTCGTACGGAGCTGGGGGCCTCGCACCCGGAAGTCCTGCGCGCTCAGAGTGTGCCGCCGAGCTCCCTGTAGAGCCAGGCGCGAGCTTTCAAACAGTCGCGTTGCACCGTGCGCAGGGACAGGCCCAGCGTGCGCGCGGTATCTTCCTCACTGTAGCCGCCGAAAAAACGGCATTCAATGACCTCCGCCAGGCGCGGAATCTGGGCCGAAAGCCGCTCCAGCGCTTCATTCAAAGCCAGCATCCCTTCATCGGTGTCGACCCCGAGATCTTCCGCATCCGACAGTGTGAGGTGCAGTTGGCCGCCGCCGCGTTTGTCTGCAACACGCGCCGCCGCGTAGTTGATCAATGCATGGCGCATGGCCAGCGCCGCGGCACGCAGGAAGTGAGTCTCGTCCGTGAAGGTCGGCGAATGTCGCAGGCGCAGGAATGCCTCGTGTACCAATGCAGTCGTCTGCAATGTTTGATTGCCGCCGAGACGCGAGCGTGTGCGTTGGGCGATATTCTTGAGTTGGTCGTAAAAGGCGGGCAGCAGCTCGGCCGCAAGCAGCCGGACCTCGGGCGCAACTGCCGTCATTTATCCGGTCCCGTATCGAGCTTTGTCATCGACGTGAATACACAGCGTGTTCCGTTCGGAAGCACAATCCCCGCGGTCTTCTGCGCCTGCGGTGGGCTTGCGACAATGAAGGCGAGGGTATCCACCGAGCGCAGGCCCGTGCACTGCCGTTTGAATCGGGCCCGGTACAGCGAACGGTCGACGGCATTCACAATCAGGTTGTGATCATCCGGCGCAATCCATTCCAGCAACTGGTAGGTTCGCAACTCGGTGCTGCCGGAGCGCATCTGGGGAGTCACTTTTCCCGCGGCGGCAGGTGCCTGGGGATGATCTGTTGCGCAGGCGACGAGCAGCACCGGCAGCAGCCAGCCGATCATCCACGGGGTGCGGGTCTTCATCCGAAGGTCCTTTGCCATTGCCACAATTCGCCATCACTCATCGTCAGCCTGCCGCATTTCCGTCACGGCGGCCACTGTCCCGTGCGGTGAACTGTTCACAGGTCGGGACAAATCGTCCCACCGGAAACAGACAGCCCGAAGCAGGAGAGGACCTGATTATGAAGACCCTGATTTTACAGACGCGTTATCGCTCAGTTGCCCTGGCCGTTGCAGTTGCTTGCGTGGCTGCGCTGCCTGTGCACGCGGAAACCAGCACAGTCACCGTGCAGACCGATACATCGAAGCAGACGTCGATGCCGGCTACCAAGCCGAAATCCGCTTCGAAGCAGGAAAACATCGGCATCGTAACCGGACTGGCCGTCGGTGCCGCCGCGGGTGGCCCCATCGGTGCCGTGATCGGTGCAGCCGCCGGTGCGTGGGTGGGTGACCACTATCACAAGCAGGTCGTTGCGCGCCGCGACGCTGAAAAGGGCCTGGACCAGAGTGAAGGTGACCGCACGCGACTCGCTCAGAACGTAAGTGAGCTGAACGGCTCCCTTGCGCAGAGCCAGGAGCGTGGCGAACAACTGGATCTCGCTCTGAGCCACACCGATGAGGTGCAGACGGATGTGGGTTTCAGGACCAACGACGACTCCATCCAGACGCAGTCGCTGCCCCCGCTGATGAAGTTGGGTGCGTTGGCTGCCGCGCTGCCCGATGCGAAGGTTCGAGTTGACGGTTATGCCGATCCCCGTGGATCGCAGGCCGTGAACGAGGACCTGTCGAAGCGGCGCGCCGATGCGGTCGCTGCGGTGCTCGCCTCAGCGGGTGTTGCTTCGGACCACATCATTGTGGCTGCTCATGGAAAGAGCGAGGCGACCAGCACGGATGGCGACATGGATGGGTATGCGTTCGACCGCCGGGTGACCGTGCGGATAGAGCGTACGAGCCCTGAAGCCGTGGCGAAGAACTGATGCCTGGTGCCGCCCACGGAAGTTGAGCCCTACGCTCAACTTTCGTGGGAGCTGGTAGGATCGGGTCCTGATAGGATCTGGGCATGAAAATTGTAGTAATCAATGATTCCGTCGCGGCCGATGTATCCGAGGTGGCACCGGAGCGGCTGGTGGGTGGCAAACCACCACTTACCCGCGTGTCCAACTATTTCAGTGACTCAACCCAACAATTCCACGCGGGCCGTTGGTCGGCAACCCGCGGCAAATGGCGAGTCAGCTACACGGAGAACGAGTTGTGTGTCATGACCGCAGGGAGAGTGGTCATTGAAAGCGCGTCGGGCGAGCGCAACACGTTCGTCGCCGGCGATGCGTTCGTGGTCCCGGCGGGCTTTTCCGGCACCTGGGAGGTGCTGGAGGATTGCAGCAAGATTTACGCTATTTTCGAAGCTTCCGCGCCCTAGGAGCGATTCCCGGACGCTTGTCGTTGCGTGCCGTGTGAACATAATTCACCTGGTCGGTGATACATGTCGCAGATCCACTACCGGGCAGCGCAGCGTGGCGGCGTTCCATGGAAACTATGCATGTTCATCAATCCCGCTGATTGAAACCGCTCGATAATTTGGAGGTACGCGATGGAGACAGTCACTGTCGCGGCGTCCCGGGGATTCACGGTTGCGGATATGGAAATGCTCATCGGAAGCGCTGTCATCGTGGCCGCCCTGGCCTGGATGATCTTCTCGAAGATGAAGCAACTTCGTGGCCGCCACCAGGAAGAACCCCGAACCTGAGACGTCGTGTGTAAAATGCTGGATGTTGATATTACGGCCGAAGCGCTACAACGCTTCGGCCGTTTTCATTTACGCGGCCTTCAGCACTTCGCCCAGGGTCGAGAAGATCTGATCGATCTGTGCCGGCTCGACAATGAGCGGCGGTGACAGCGCAATGATGTCCGCCGTCTGCCGGATCAGCAGGCCCCGCTCAAAACACTTCGTGTACGCCTCGAACGCGCGCGCGCCCGGCTTGCCGGGAATCGATTCCAACTCCAGGCCGAGGATCAGTCCGTAGTTGCGGACGTCGATGACGTGCGGCAGGCCGCGCAGCGAATGCGCCGCGTCTTCCCAGGTCTTGGCGAGCGACTTCGCGCGCGTGAGAAGCCCTTCCCGCTCATAGATGCCGAGCGTGGCAAGTCCCGCGGCACAAGCTGTCGGGTGCGCTGAATAGGTATACCCGTGAAACAACTCGATGGCGTTGTCGGGTCCCTGCATGAACGCCTCATAGACCGACTTGCGGGCAACTACGGCTCCCATGGGGATGCAGCCGTTTGTGAGGCCCTTGGCCACTGTCAGCAGGTCCGGAGTCACACCAAACTCCTGCGCGGCGAAGGGCGAGCCGGTGCGACCGAATCCCGTAATGACTTCGTCGAAAATCAACAGAATGCCGTGACGGTCGCAGATCTCACGAATGCGCTTCAGGTAGCCCTTCGGCGGAATCAATACACCGGTGGACCCGGCGATGGGCTCGATGATGACCGCGGCAATGGTCGAGGCATCGTGCAGTGTGACGAGCCGCTCCAATTCTTCCGCGAGGTTCGCGCCGTGCTCGGGCAGGCCGCGCGTGAACGCGTTCTTCCCCAGGTCGTGCGTGTGAGCAAGATGATCGACACTGGGCAGCATCGAGTTGGACCACATCTTCCGGTTCGGAAGAATGCCGCCTACCGAAATGCCACCGAAACCGACGCCGTGATAGCCGCGCTCGCGCCCGATGAGCCGCGTGCGCGTCGCTTCGCCTCGCGCGCGGTGATAAGCAAGGGCAATCTTGAGTGCGGTGTCTACAGACTCCGAGCCGGAGTTCGTGAAGAACACATGGTCGAGTCCCGGAGGCGTGATCTTGACGATCTGATTGGCTAGCTCAAACGCGGCGGGGTGTCCCATCTGAAAGGGCGGCGCGTAGTCCATCGTTTCCAACTGGCTCGCGACCGCCTCGGTGATCTCGCGGCGTCCGTGTCCGGCATTCACGCACCAGAGTCCCGCTACCGCATCGAGGATCTGCCGGCCGTCCGGCGTCCAGTAGTGCATGCCCGAAGCCTTGTTCAAGAGCCGGGGCTTTGATTTGAACTGCCGGTTCGAGGTGAACGGCATCCAATAGGCTTCGAGTTCGGATCGGGACATGACGCGCTCGTAAGAGTAGGGGTGGAGGGCCCAATGATAAGGAAATTTGACAAAAGAGGCTATCCGGGGCGACATTTCGCCCATCTTGTTAAAGATCTTAAACACTCATGAGCATCGATGTGGGAGCGCGGCTGCGCGGAATCCGCACCACCTTCGGCCTCTCGCAGCGTGAGCTGGCCCGCCGCGCAGGAGTCACCAACGGATTGATTTCCCTGATTGAGCAGAACCGGGTCAGCCCCTCGGTGAGCTCTCTCAAGAAGGTGCTCGATGGCGTGCCGATGTCACTTGCCGAGTTCTTCACCCTCGACCTGGGTACGCCTCCGCAGACGTTCTTTGCTGCGGACGAGTTCGTGGAGCTGGGCAATGAGGAAGTCTCGTTGCGACTGGTGGCTGCTCAGCGTCCTGGACGGCAACTCACGATACTTCACGAGCGCTATGCTGCAGGGGCTGGCACCGGCGATGAGATGATCGTTCATCGCGGCGAAGAGGGCGGCGTGGTGGTGCGAGGGCGCCTCGAAGTCACGGTCGCGGGAAATACGCGCGTGCTGGGGCCTGGCGAGGCGTATTACTTTGCCAGCCAGTTACCGCACCGATTCCGGAATGTCGGGCGCGAGACGTGTGAGATCATCAGCGCCAGCACCCCGCCGAGTTTTTAAATGTCGTGATGCGCGCCGCAGGGGCGCGACGAGACGGAGAATTTATGTCTGCCCAAAAAATGTCCTGGCACGACCGTGCCCGCAGCCTGGAAATCCGTACCAAGGCCTTCATCAACGGTAACTACA
>Ga0307510_10005540_pt1 | contig 15047 bp, 6 predicted proteins | sample 12_EM_MG_FD_207224 | JGI IMG/M metagenome (GOLD analysis project Ga0307510, IMG submission 207224) | Populus trichocarpa ectomycorrhiza microbial communities from riparian zone in the Pacific Northwest, United States - 12_EM | ecosystem: Host-associated > Plants > Roots > Unclassified | place...
ATTCCATTGCATATCCACAACCTATGAATCTATAACATGTCATAATTTAACATGTGTGTTTCCCACATCTTTTAGTAACCTAAGCCTAGAACAAAACCAGACAAGGCTAACAGTTCAAAACATATAGCTTCACAGATTTTATGCATTTCCCATTAAATCCATGTACACTAATGCTCATGTCTCCTTAGCATAGCTGGTAAAGTTTCTTGAGGTTGCACTTTTCAATTTATTTCACACTGCTTGTACTAAGGGAATTGGAAGCAATACACAAGGTGGATTCAGGTTTGAGGAAGGAGGAGGGTAACATGCCTGTGGTGAGTTGCAGAACCATTCTACCGTCCTAACAAGGTCACACTCTAATCAACACTTGCTGTGTTTACTTGGACATCTTATTTATTTTGGTTTTTAGCACTCTTTCATGATGATAGCTTGTGGTCATTTTTTGGACCAAAATCCTTCAAATGAGGATGCTAATTACTACTACAACAACAAAAAAAAAAGTTGATATAGAGTTATCTGCACCAAGACTTGCAACCTAATAAATGCGGGGAATACTGTATTGGCAATGGAACTCTTCCGCTCATTGTAAAGAACAAATCACAGAGACCAAGGTCCTTGCTTGCAACAAACAAAGGAGCCCATTTTACCATTTACAACCAGAAACACTAATCCTCGGTCTTATCATTTGATGAAAAATACAATAATCTGAATTAAGTATTATGCAGCTAAGGAAACTTGACAAATTAGCAAACTAAACCAAACATGCATGCAATCACCAACACTCCATCCAGTAATAATAATAATAATTGGCTATCTTTCTTCAACCACTAGGAATGGAGAAGAAAAAAAAATGAAACCCTAATCAAGAAATTGTAAGCTAACCCAAGCCATATATATATAAAATGAAAAGGGGGAGAAAACGTACGGCAAAGTGAGAGAGATTGACGATGGTCCAAGCCATGCCAGGAGAGCAAGCAAAGATAGAGAGAACAATAAGCCAAGAAAAGAACAATATTAATATGTAAGTAGTCCAAACCCCTGGATACATGAACCACTCCGTGTTCCTGTTCAGATCCGCCGGTGGCACCGCCGTCACGTACAGATTCGCCATCTCTACCTTTTCTCTTTCTTTCTTTCTTTCTTTCAATGAATTTTTCCTTCTTTTCGTTTCGTTTCAATCAAGTATTGTGGTTTGGTGATTGAACAACAGCGCTCTCTCTCTCTCTCTCTCTCGGTTTGGTTGGTTGTTGATAATTATGAAGATTATTTGGATTTATGATGCAGGGGTAAATTATTATTTTTTTTATTTGATAAGAAAAAAAGAAAAGAAAATGATTTGATTATCGGATAATAATTTAAGACTGGTGGATGGTTGTGATAATCTCAAGAATCTGTTTTTCTTTTTTCTTTTTCTTTTTTTTTTCTGGAAAGTAGTTTTTATTTTGGAAAGTTAATTTTGAAAAGGTAAATTATTTTCTGATGTTTGGCAGTATAATAAAAAATAAATTAAAAAACAATTTACAGTGTTTGGTTATGTCATGGAAAATGAGCTGGAAAATAACTTATTAATGTTTTATTTTTCTCAAGTTTATTAAAATGAGGAACAAATCTTACAAATTAAAAAGTTAAATGAGAATGAAATTGAAAAAAAATATAATTTCATAAATTATCTCAAATAAAATAAATAATAATTAAAATAATAGAGATCAAATCTAAAAAATAAAATAAACATGAAAGATGAAGAAATTAAAATAAAAATAATTAACATTTCATAAATTATTTCAAATAAAATAAGTAACAATCAAAAGAATGAGGACCAAATTTGATACATAAAAAAAATGATAAGGTAAAAACAAATAACAATTATAAAAATAAGGATCAAAGTTAATATAAAAAATAAATTTTAAGAGATGAAATTGAAAAATAAATATTCAAAAGAAAATATATATAGCAATCAAAAATTTGAGGACCAAATTTGATATAATCAGGAAATAATATGACATTTCTAAATTTTTCATAACTTCCGGAAAGTGTTTTCCGCCCAAATTTTCTAGGAAAACACTTTCCTGGAAACCAAACCAAATTTTCCTTTGATTGGAAAGTGTTTTTCATTGATCAATTTTTTTAATAACAAATAAACACAGGAAAGTTTGGAAAGTGGTTTCTCGAAAAATGAATTCCGAGAAACAATATAGCCCTAAAAAAGCAAAAGATTTCTTTCTCTTTCTTCGCTGGCTGGTTAATCATGAAAATCAAAATTATTTTAATTAATTTACTTCTACTAATTTGATTAATTGATTTATAACATAAAAGAAAAATATATATACATTTGTCTTAACTTGATAATACCAATGTTGCCCAGTAAAGTCACTGGATAGAAAGTACGCGCTATCTATTTTTATTCAACATAAAAAAAATTGTAAATATTCTAAAAGAAAATTTAAATTAATTTAATAATATAATTAGAAAATAAGATATTGATAATAAAAAAAAATAAAAAAATCAACAATAATTCAATGTAAAAAAATAAATGTTTTTCAATATTATAAAAATATATTCTTACAGTATTTCTAAAATATCTCAATGTTTTTATTTATTAACAAAGTAAATATTTAATCAGAATGAGATAATTGCATAGAAAGAAAAATAAAAAAAAATCTCAATTATCAACAAATAAAATCATGAAATTAAAAAAAAATTAAAAAAAATTATACAAAGTTCGTCCAAGTCAGCACATCAAATCTATAACCTAGTTGTAAGACCGAGATAACTTTATGGAAAACATATTGAATAAAACTATAAAACTCAATTATCAAAATCAATCTAATATTAAAGGCGAAATTGAAGAAGAAAAAATGTTCGAGTCAACCCTGATAAACCTGCTGAATCCATGACCCGAAGCATGACATCGGGATAACTACATAGAGAAAAAAAGTTTAAAAAATAACAAATACTAATTTCCAACTAATGAAATTAAAATAATAATAAAATGACAAAAAACAACTAAAACGATCTAATCTAATCTTCAAAGCTCTTGACACGGATTATGAGACCGAATTACAACATAAAAGACAAACCTAAAAAGTAATAATGTCAAATTCTCAACCAACTAAAATAATTAGGGATGAAATTAAAAAAAATATAAAAAAAATATAAATTTGAAAAGAATGAAGATCAAATTTGACAGAAAAGGAAAATAGAATCAAATCATTAGGGATGAAATTAAAAAATAATTTCAATTAATAAATAGATAAGAAAAAAATATATAAATAACAATCAAAAGAACGAGGATCAAATTTGATATAAAAATAAAATATCAATTGATGAAATTAAAAAAAAATCAATAAAAAATTCAAGATCAAATACATTACAATAATAATAAAAAAAGGATCTAATTTGATTCAATAAGTAAATAACTAGACTTTTTTTTTGTTTTTTTTTTTTGCAATGTTCAAAGTGTTTTTCAAGGAGAGGAAAAGGAAAGAGAGAGGGAAGAAAAAACATGCAGCTGAAGCTCAACCACAAATTATCTGGTGACACGCGTCTTACCACCATGACAGAGGTACGAGGTGCATCGAACGTGTCCTTAAAATAAAAAAAAAAAGCTAGAATTAAATAATGAAAGTGCCCTTGCATCCAAAGCCAATAAATTTTGATTTTAAAAGGAATTTAAGTTATTTTACTGTTAAATTGTTTTTGAAAAGCCCATAAAGCCCCTGTACACTGCGTAACAAAGTTGTAAAAAGATTGATTAACCCTATTTATTTTTTTAATTACTAATAGATTTTATAGAAAAAATCTTCCTACCCCTGAGATCAAGTTAATTAAGTTTTTTCTTTAATGGTAAAATGATCATTTCACTGTGTAAATCAAAATGAATTATAAGACCACTGAAGTATTTCACAGTGAGCTCTTTTTTTTTTTTTTTTTTTGTACTTCATACTTATTTGTTCATTATTAGGGTAGGGAAACACATTAATCTACAACAAGTTTGCAAAGTGATAATCATAAATAAATACATGTAAAACAATGATATTCTATTTTGTCGCTCTTTTTACTTTTTTGATCATTCTATTTTAGACTTCAGTATTTTATTAGGAATATACTTAGGTATCCAGTCCAAGTTAATTCCTTATCTAAAAGAAGTAGGAATTGACATTATAAATGACTTTGTTTTTTAGGCTATGTTTGTTTGTTGAAAAGTTTTTTTAAGTGGTTTCAATAAAAAATAAATTCCTGAAAAATAAATTATTTTTTTATGTTTAATAATGTCATAAAAAATAAGATGAAAATTAATTTTCCAGTATTTTGTTATGCCATGAAAAATAAGTTGAAAAATAACTTTTATTGTTTTAATTTTTTTTTCAAGTTTATTAAAAAAATAGGGACCAAAACTAACATATGAAAAAATTGAAGGATAATGAAATTGAGAAAAATCTTATCTTATAAATTATTTCAAAGAAAACAAATAACAATCAAATAATATGAACCAAAACAGATAGATAAAAAGGTTGAAGGATGATTACATTAAAAAATTTTAATTTCATAAATCATTTCAAATAAAAAATAGCAATAAAAAAAAATAAAAGACTAAATCTATTATATAAAAAAAGTTAAAAGAAGATGAAATTGAGAAAAAAAAATCTAATTTCATAAATTACTTGAAATAAAATAAATAGTAATTAAAAGATTTGGAGCCAAATATGATACATAAAAAATTTCAATTAAGAAAATGATAAAAAAAAAACAAATAACAATCAAAAGAATAATAAGCAAAGTTGAGATAAAAATCAAATTAAATCAAATTCTAAGGGATAAAATTGAAAATAAAAATAAATAAAAACAAAATATATAGCAATCAAAGGAATGAGGACCAAATTTGATATAATTAACAAATAACATGATATTTTTTTTTACTTTTTTACAACTTTTAGAAAGTATATCCCGTCCAAAATAAAATGAAAATACTTTTATGAAAACTAAGCCAAGTTTTCTTTTGACTAAAAAGTGTTTTCTTTCGATCAATTTTTCTAATGGTAAATAAACATTAGAAATTTTGGAAAGTGATTTTTAAAAAACATCTTTTCATGAAACAAACGAAGCCTTAGTTAGAGCAACAAGGCATACAACATGTCATTTACTGGAAACCCAGAGTTTGAGTTTTTAGACCACAAAAACTTATATTTCAACTTGTTTAAACTAAAAAGATCCAACCTCAGTAACCCTATTTTCAATCTCGTAGCACTCTCTAATCAATCTTAAAATACAAAATCAAACCAAATACTAAAACTTTATGAACCTCATTTTATTTTGTTCAACATGATTAAAGAGCAAAACCATCTCCATTGAATTATCCTTCCAAAGATGAACTAATTGACATCATCAATCTTTTTGTGGTTGTAATGTGGTTGACTTTAATATTTCTCTCCACTTTTTTTTTTGTCAACTTTCTCTCTCTTCTTGCAACATAAAGGGACTAGAATGTGAGGTAAATGAAGTTAATTTAAGAACCAAAACATATATAACTAAAACTATAAGGACCATAAATATAAAATTGACACCATTATGGGTCAAATAAAATTTTTGTGAAATATCCTATGACCAAATTGAGCTTTCTTAACTTCTAGGGACTAACATTAGAAGAACAAAGTTTTATGACCATGACATAAACACGCAAAACAACATGGACAAGAAATATAAAAATACAAAAAAGAATTAGGATTGAAACATAAACACCTAAAATTACAAGGTTAAAAAATGTAAAAATAAAAAACTTTAGGTTCCAAATTGAATTTCTAATAAAGTTTTATGGATCAAATTGAAAAAATTTTAATTTCATGGACTAATATTTGACTTAAATGAAGTTTTAGGATCAAAATGTAAATACTTAAAACTACATGGACCAAAAATGAAAAAATAAAAAATAATATATACGGATCAAATTGAATTTTTTATGCAGGTGAAAGAACAAAAAATATAGAATTTAATGAGCGAAAAGGGTTGCAGACACGAATCCTAAATTTATAGTTTTATTGATTGATATAAAGTCTAAATAGTCTACATCTTTAAGAGGTTTATAATTTCTTTAAATAGACTAAAAAACTAACATCTATTAAGTTATATAATTAGAATTCTAAAACATAAAGAAAAATTATAAAAAATCCAAAATAAACATGAAATACAAAAATAAACAACGAGAAATAACAAAATCAGCTACAATAGAACCTTCTAAGCCTAATTTAAAGTAATTCATGTAATGAATTGACCGAAAAAATGGGTTCCTTATAGAATTGGGCCTTGGTGATCTCTTGCAAAAAAAAAAAAAAAGCGCTCTGTCAAATGATTGAAATAAAAGTTATAGTCATTTTTACTTATTATACTAATATAACGTGACAAAACCTTCTTGGGAGCCTAGTCGTATTCCACTGATCCATAAAAAAATATTTATTAGGCTATCTATATAATCTATTTATGACACATCTTCATCTAGTTATAAAAAATCTACATCTAATTGCCCAGAACCTTCAGCTTCTGTTGACGTAACTACATCAATTTTATAAGATATTTTAAGGATCAAATTGAATTTTTGAAGATTGCACTATTCATATAACCAATAAAAGTCCAAGATCTTTTAGAATATTACCACATTAGTTATTTACGCAAGTGATATCACAAACAAATTTTAAAAATTCTTCTTATTTAGTTCTTTTACAATTAAAATAGATATTTGTATGAAAGAGAATAATTAAAATAATGAAGAAAAAAAATACATTTATCATGTGAATTATTATTTTCTTATTCATGTATCTTTTTTTATTTGAATAAAACATAATTTTTTTATTAGTAGCATGTTTTTTGAATAAAAGGGGAAGATAATTAAAATAAAGATTCATAAGAATCTTAATCATTTAAAATTAATAAGAAACTAATATCTCTTCGATCTAAAATCAATTTCCTTATCAATGTGTCTCTTTTTTGTTTTCAAGAAAATTAACATGTTTTGTAATTAATCAAAAGCAATTGTTTTTTAAATGAAAACTTATCATCCTCTCAAAAGCAAGTTTCATTAAAGAAAAAGTATTAAAATAGTGTCTCAATATTTCAATCATTTAAAATAAGTAGGAAAAATGTATCTCTTCAATCTAAAATCAATTTCCTTATTAATGTGTTTTTTTTCAAGAAAATTAATGTGTTTTGTAATTAATCAAAATCAATTGTTTTTTAAATAAAAACTTATCATGATCTCAAAAGCAAGTTTCAATAAAAAAAATATTAAAATATTGTCTCAATATTTTGTATATGATTAAAGGAAAAATTAATTATCGTTATAAAATCATGCAAAAACTTTATTAAAAAATAACCAAAAAGATTTATTAAATATTCATGAGCACATTGTTGATTTGTTTTGGAATATTTGGGATATAATAATTAAGAAACAAATTTTAATATTAACATAAAAATATATAATAGTATTTTAAAAAACACATGGTAAGATTGAATAATAAATTAAATATCTTTTTAATCATTTAATTTAGAGTGCATTTTAATCAAAACCTAAAAACAATAATTTTTAAAATAAAAAGACCTAAAAAGATACAGAAAAAAGCGAGGTAACTATGCATAAAAGATTAAGACCACATGTTTGATCTTATGTAAAGAAGGTCAGCATACATGGGCTTTCAAAGCCAAAAGCCCATGAACACGACTTTTTTCCTTCTTCACTTTTTTTTTTGAGGGCCACCGACATGTCATTTGCATTATTGTTTTTTTTAATAAAAAAATTGAAGATGTGTCGATCATATTGGCAAACAACATGTCATCTAATATAGTTTTGATTTTGATTACCTCAAGTGGCTAAAAAGTTAAGATTCGAGTTTTAGAACTCTAAAAACTTATTTTCAACATTTCTTCACTTGAAAAAAACCCAATAAATATCATAAAAACAACATGAAGTTAATTTCTAACATCAAAACACCTTTTATACAGACAAAAAAATCCAAAATAAAATTGAAAGAAAAAATCTTCTTGAACCCCAATTTATTTTTCTGGCAAGATGAAAATTCTAAACCACAATGGAACTCCTAACGACAAGCTAATTAATTTATTGACATCAAGATCATCTTTTGTTGTTATTAAAATGTGGCAAACCAACTACTTTATCTTTTTTTTCAGTGACTTTCTCCCTCGTTTCTCAAACTTATGGACTAAAACATTGAATAAATGAAGTTTAATACTTAGGGTACATTACAAAAACCACAGGGACATAACATCCACGAACTAAATCTTTATATACCAAAATGCTCTTTTTTTTCACATCAAAATGAAACAAACCCTATTTGTTTTGTTTTTAATTCGATCCTTCTTTTTAATACTATGAATTTAAATATAATTTCATTAAATTGGCATCTAATTATATTTTAAAATATCACCAAACATCTTGAATTCGTAAAAATATGCAAAAAAATAAAATATCAACATAAAAATATCAATAACATATTATGCAAGGATGAAATTGAGGAAGAATAAAGTTCAAGGATAAAGAAAAAATTAAACAACATATGTTGGGCAAGTAACACACTATATTCTTTTAATGTATAATGTATAATAATCATTCATCCATTGCCATTGGTAGATTCCCAATTCACACTTATTAATTAGTAGAAAACTATTTTACCTTTTAAACTAATATATAGTGATTCTTATATGTTACAACTTGTCTCAATTGTATCGTAACATTCAATTTCTCTATAATTTATAACTTATTAATTTTTAATCAATCGTGTATGTTTTTATTTGAGTACGTTTTTTTATTATTTATACTTAAATATGCAAACATTAAAAAGAAATAACTAAGCATTTCTATTATATTAAATCAAGTATAAGTTGATGTCGCTGTTAAATTTACAGATCAGTAAGATAACTTTTATATCAAATATGCATGAATATTGCACTTTATTTTTTATTATTCAAGTGTATTTACCTTTTTTTTTTCTATTTGATTATAGTATATTTTTATTTTTTCTATTTAAACATTTGTTTAAAAATTTATCAATTAAATGCTTACGATTTTAAAAGCTAATCTACTTTATAATCTTATGTGGGCATAATTGACCATATAAAATCAAATTAAAAAATGAAACAGGAAAAGAATAATATTAATTTACTCAAGTTAAAAGCTACAAGGGAAAAAAAAAGACAAAAAATTGTGAATCATAATTAACCGGGCAAGAAATAAATGAAGCGACAAAAAGCCACCAAAATGAAGAAATCACGCGAGCTACCACAACCATATCCATGTCATATGACGGTTTTTGGTTGAAATTATGGAAGCTACTTCACTTAAACTACACTCCTCATGCCAAAGAACTTTTTCTTCACGGCATTTATACCAAGATTTTATTTTTATAAGAAAATAAAACCTCCCATTTTAATTCTTCATATAAGAAAAGAGAAGAGAAGAAAAACGCCAATATCGGTACTGGGGGGGAAAGGGAGAAAACCCATTAATATATCGGGTCGAGGGAAGCAGTTTGGTCTCCGTACACCATCTTGTATAAGATCGATAACATATAAACCGAATTCAACAGTCTCCGTTCGGCTTAATTCATACTATAATTAAGTTATATGCATATAGAAATTAGCATTTGGCTTAACAAGTCAAAAGTCAACGACGAGAATGAAGTCCGAGCTTAATTATATGGTTGGTACAGGTTAAGAAAACTGAACGTAGTCAATGCTCCAAGTAATAAAAAAGGATAAACGTAGCTCCGGTGAACAAAAGAGATTCAATGAACTCACATAAGAACGGTGTCACCGTGGCATCCCTTTTCCACTCTATTAATATTATGCAGCGCCTTCTTTTGACCATTCAAATGTCAACGATGACAACACCCCATCCTCCTCTTTTAAATTAATCCTATCCTTGCTATTTACAACCATATTTGCTACTATAGCAATTGCATTTACTCTCTCTCTCTGTTCTTCATCCTGACTAGCTTGCTAGTTCAGCATTACATGCAAAGAGAGGAACAAGAAATTCAAAGAATGGATGGTTCTGATCATCATATTGTGCCATCTTTCTTTATCTGCCCAATATCTCTTCAAATTATGAAAGATCCAGTTACTATATCCACAGGTATGACCTTTGATCGAGAAAGCATACAGAAATGGCTTTTCTCTTATAAAAACATCGCTTGTCCTATTACAAAACAACCCCTCTCTGATTTCCGTCTCACCCCAAACTCTAATCTTCTTCGCTTGATCCAATCATGGCACTTGCAACACGCATCATCATCAACAACAAAGTTTGCGGAGCCTAATCATGATGCCTTGATGAAAGTGCTTCTTGAGGAGATCAAGCAACCCCATTTACAGGTAAAATCTCTCAGAAAGATCAAGTCATTAATCCAAGAGAATCATGGTGATAATAGCAGGATTAGTTGCATTAGAGATGATAGTTTATTTTCCCTTGCAGTATCTCTTGTAGTACAAACTGAGTTACCAGGGATTCCACAGATTACTGGTAATGACACTCCGGTGATCGCTGAAGCGGTGTCTTTGTTATGTCTTTTATGTCCATCTGATGAGGCATTAAAGATGGTTTCACAAAATGAAAATGGCCTATTAATCTGTTCACTATGTTCAATTATGACACAGTATCTGAGCAATCTACAGCTTAGAATTCAAGCTGCTCTTGTCCTGAAGTCCATATTCGAAGTGGTAGATGACATGTACAAGGAAGGACTTAAATTTGAGTTCTTTGAGAATATCATTGAGATATTAAAGGACCAAAATTCAAAACATGGAAGCATGGCAGTTTTAGCTATTTTAATAAGAGTTTTATCATATGGGAAGAATAAAGAGAAAGCTATTAAGGGAGGATGCATTCCGATCCTGATCGAGTTGCTAGCTGAGGAAAATGAGAGGCATGTCTGCGAGATGATGTTAGTCGTTCTAGAAAAACTGTGCCAGAAAGCAGAAGGGCGGGCGGCCTTTTTGTCACATCCAGCAGGCATGGCAGCTGTGGTATCAAAGATCTTGAAGGTTTCCCATGTTGGAGATGATAAATCAATAAGTTTGCTGTCATGTGTCTTAAGATTTTGTACTAGCAGTGGTGAGGCTGCTCAAGAATTTATGGAGGTGGGTGGAATGACTAAGATTTGCTTGGTGATACAAAGTGGAAGCAATTCAAAAACCAAGGAAAAGGCCAGGGAAATTTTAGGGTTTCAGTACTTCAAAACATGGAACAAGTCTCCTTGTTTCCCCTCTTCATTCAAAGCTTGATTAATTACCTTGCGTCCACATTGTAGAGAGAACCATTAATTTCTTGCGAAAGCTATACTTATGTGCATTATTTTTTTCCTGGTTATTTGTTATGTTTTTCAAGTGGATCGAAGACCGTTCTGTTCATCCCCATTTTGTAGTTGTTGCCAAATTAATGTAGTAAATAAAATACGATGATGGTGAAGAAAAAACAAAATAAAACTTCAAGCTTATACACATTATTAATCTTAAAAATATTTTCTCAACACAAAGCTATCTTTCAAGATTTAAGAAGTTACTTCTCTAAAAAAAAGATCACAAAAACAGTTAGATCAAAAGCAAAAGTAAATACCAACAAGTTTTGCAAACACAAGAAAAGACAATGGTTTTAAGCACTTTTGATTGTACATGGTACACATAAGCTGCTAGCATGTAATAGTTAGGCAGAAAATAAATTAAAAAATTAAAGAGTTATTACAACAATTCAAAAAATAAAATAACTATTAGAGAATTAAAGATTTGTAACTGTTTAAAAAAATCTAAAATAAAAAAGATGTTAGAATTTTATAACTGTTAGAAAATTTATTCCAAGTGTTTAAAAATTATAGATCTAGTTTAAGGACCAAAAACAATTATTGTTGAAGATAAAATGTTCAAAAAATACGAGCGTTGCATCGCGCACAGGGAGACAATCAATCACGGATTTTCCTCTTGTTTGGCTCAACCTTATGCATGCAAGCCCACTATTCTTTTCTTGTTGATTATTATCTCATATCAAAATTTATTATATAAAACCTAGATGAAGGTTTTATTTTTTTTAATGTGGGATAAAAAGTCTTTTATATATATATATATATTCACAAGAAGTAAATTGTGTTTTTTCAATGTGAAATAATTTTTTTTTTTGAAATAGTTTTTATTATTTACAACAGTGATGCAATTGTAAATCATAAAATGGAAGAATTTAGATCTAGAATATACTGTTTCTGTTACAATAAATTTACTCTTTTATTGTTTGCAGTCGGAGCTAGCAACACCAGTACTGTTATACTCTAATATTTATGCTGTTATACTTGATTACGTGAATATGGATTCTGCAGCATATATACATGGCCGATAATGCAATATTTTTGCTACATCATAGGCAAAAGTTTACCACTCCAACAGCTCGAAATACCTTCTTTATATTTGATGCTAGGGTTTTATAGTCATAAGTAGCTAGTGCAGCTGGGAGTTAATTACCAGGGGAAGGGATGAGCAATATTGCAACCAAGAATTCATGCCAAACAATTATATATTCTTAAGACAAGCAAGGTAAATATGAACAAGTCTTCTCTTCGTACGTGTCAACATTGTATCATATATCCCAAACCAACAACCTTCACTAAGACGAAAGCGAACATGTAGTTGACAAAGTAAAGCATCAATATATTTTTCTTTTTTGATAAATTATATCAACTACTCTCTTTCGGATTTGTAAATGCCAAACATATGACGATAATAGTAGTTGGAAGACTTTTCCTGACGTAGCTAAATAATCAGGCCTGAATATATATACATGGATGATCAATTAGCGGCCCGCAATTCACTGGCATCGATGATCTGCCACTGAAAGGGTCCTGCTTTGCCGCCATGCATAACGAATACACAGTAGAGCAGAGCAGGATGCCGCCGGGCAAATGCAGCCAAATTAATCACTATGCGCGCATACGTCTACAAGGTACGTAGAAAGTTTTGTTGTAAATGAAGTGCATTTGGGAAAGAAAAAAAAATTAAATTGTCAGAAAAATAACAGAGGATTAAGTCATAAACAAGTATGAGAATATAGGAATTGAATTGTGGGTTTTTTAAACAATCGGGATTAACTAGTTATATTTTTCTCAAAGACAATAAGCATGCATGGCAATTGAATAGAAGCTTATTTTCATTTCAATAATAAAGTATATATATGTATGTATATTAATCTCATAATTCTAGAGTTTTCCAAAGTAGATAATAATTAATAATAATCCTTCTAAATATCATTTAGAAATCTTTTTATATATATATAAATCAGGGAGATATATTGGTTTATATATATATGCAGGAAACGTTCAAGTACTTAAAGGCCTAATTAATTAATAATGACTCGATCGACTGATGAAATTTGTTAAATAGTTTTGACGAGAACATATATAAATTATAATGAGGTCGTACGTCTAATCCCTTAAACTCGGACATTAAATTGGAACGTAGAAAAGAGCTGAACCATGTCGTCAAACATGGTTGCTCTTTATTTCTGATTTATAAGTCTGATTATAACTTCGGAGGAATAATGAGAAAGCAGTCCAGGAGCACATTTTAGTCGGGTGCAATAAATTCGAGACAAGTTGCCAGTTTTGCGCTCGTGAAGTTTCGTCGCTTGCTCGCAGCTTGGACGCCGCAATTAATACGGTCAATTCAAGAAAAAAGCGCTTTTGACCACTTTGTTCCAACGAATCCGATCCAGCTATACAGAATTTGAATTTCAGAACACCAGTTTTAAAATTTTACACCGAAAAGTTTGAAGGGTATATATATATATATATATATATATATATATATATATATATATATATTGAGAGAGAGAGAGAGAGAGAGAGAGATGTATATATATATTTTAATATATTAACTTTAGTTTAGAATTTTATTCAAGACGTTCAACGGAAAAGTGATAACCCTAAGTTGGTGAAGTTTATATTTATACAGAATGTCAGGTACAGAGATAATATAGATGTAACTCATTTTTAGATTTTTTTTTTGTCTTTGAACATAGTTAAGAATAGAATTTAAGTGGGTATAAATCTAGCAAGCTGCTAAACTTAAACTTCCTTGAATTTATTTATATATCAAATCTAAACAAACATGAGTATGATGAGCTGATCTAATATTTCTGGGTTTCATCAATGTGCCAAATTTAAACGGATATGAGTTTAACAAGTTACCAGACTCACAGCTCATAAACTTAGCATCGTGCTAAGTCTAAGTAGGTATGAGTTTGATGATCATATTATATGTCTCTTGTTGAGCCATAAAGTTTTATTTGTTTAATTTTGTAATTTTTAATATAAAATGTTAATATCCTATTACAACAATTTACTCCTGAGCATCCTTTGCAAAATTGCTAATTTAATTTCAGATACAAAATTTAAAGAAGTTTAAGTGCATTTTAAGAGGGTCTATGTGCTTAATAAAACACCCACTTTTCTAAAAGGATAGGAGCACGAGGATATCACTTACTATAGCCACGAAGCAATGGCGTTTAATAGCAAAATCTGATATAATTTTTTAAGGCAATGTCATGTTATCTCTTTTCTATATGTGCTCTCCGTGCTTTCTTATAAAAGCATTTGCCCATAAAGAATTGCATATCTTTGGCCACTAATGCGTCGAAGGTACCCTAGTTTTAATTTATCTACCACCAAGTACCTTGGAAATTTTCTTGTACGACCATCGAACAGACCATTGTCTAAATTCATTTTAGAGACCTGGCTAGGTAGGTATGGAGCAGAGGCTGACATGTATATAAATGCTTTACTTGTGATAACTAGTCAGAAGTCCTAGAACAAACCGATATCAGTTACCTAGAAAATAAGCCTCTGAAAGCTTAAAAATTCATGTTGATGTTATTGAAGTTTCTCTAGCTATATATCCTTTTTGTTAGAAGACACTGATATAGCACAAATAGATTCAAAAGAACAGCCCACTTGGCTAAGTATATCAAATTTGTCCTACCAATCTGATCTTTGCCATTTTGTGAGTGCCCC
>Ga0307510_10005541_pt1 | contig 15045 bp, 9 predicted proteins | sample 12_EM_MG_FD_207224 | JGI IMG/M metagenome (GOLD analysis project Ga0307510, IMG submission 207224) | Populus trichocarpa ectomycorrhiza microbial communities from riparian zone in the Pacific Northwest, United States - 12_EM | ecosystem: Host-associated > Plants > Roots > Unclassified | place...
TGCCCCAGATATTTCCGAATAGCCCCCGAACCAAAACCCAGAATATAGGGCCCTTGACCTCCCCCCGCTTCCCAATTACCCAATGAACGCCAAAAAGGAACCAGGTCCCTAATCCTCATAAACACAGCTTTACCGCCAGAGCAACCCATCCCCACTGTGCCAGCCCGCAAATCATAGGGGACTATAACAAGCCACAAATGCACCTGTTCAATTACCCGCAATCATTGTCCTAAGCAGAAGCCAGTGAAGTTGATCATTGCCACCGCCAGGGAATTCAATAGAAGTTCCCGCATGCCGTAGTCCCAGGGGACGCTGCTGCAAACGCATCAGGTTACCCTGAAACGAAGGAAGATGGAGAGAGGGGTATCCGGGGTGTACACCCAAGGGCGTATCTGGAGAAATGTAAATGGAAAGTGCCCTAGCTTATAGATGCCTGTGTGCTTTCAACGGAGTTAGAGTTTCACCCATCTGAAGGCAAATTAGTTGTTTAGATTTGGCAAGTTTGTGGATGAGCGAAGGGAGGAACTCAAGGATCAACTTTTAACTGATGATAAAGCGATAATGCGCGAAACAAAGAAGATGAATCAGTTAGTTCCGTATGGTCCACTAGAGAGGAAAGAGGTAAGGAGGAAGAAGGAGAAAGTCAAGGCCATGCCCCCCCCCCCCCAAGTCGGCAGCAGTGATATCAAATGGGGGTTTGTCCGGGTGGTCGGGCCGGCTGGCTCGAGGATGAGCTCTAAGCTAAATTGGGGTTTGACTACCATTGCCAATAATACTCTCGAGAAAAGGTTTAGGAAAGGCCGAACCTATAATTACCCGGGGCTGGATGCAATGCCCTCGGCATGCTGGCGGCCGTGGCCCCGGCGAAAAAAGCGCCAGCATTTCCCTCCTGCAATCCCCTTGGCCAAACAAGTTTCAACTACCACCTTTTCATCTTTTTCCCCCTACAGTGTAATAAGATCGTCATGAGAGCAACTCGTTATAGTATTATTGCCCTATGACCAAATATATAAACCTGGAGGAACACTTGGCCAAGGGAAAAACATCCTCTATTATGGCAACACAGCGGATCACTACCAGTAGTCAGAGAGTGCTTGTTGGCAGAAAATCATGGCTAGATGGCATGTACCTCGCTCCCATGGATTACATAAAAATTTAGGGATTTTATGCTAGCCGAAGGTATTACAGTGACATTTAAGGCCGGATAAACACTATCTACGGCAGCTAAACCCCATGTTGCCCCCGACGGTCCCAAAAAGGCTCCATAGTGAGACCACACCCCGGAACTATGATATGTAGTTAATTAGGAACTCTCCATAAATAGCGCTAGCTCCACACTCTCAGTTTCGAAGATGGTGCTGTACCATGGCGTTTAAGTTCAACTGCTTCTTAAAATACCACTACACGTCACCATCACAGATTCACTATATTCAACTCTCTCTTCAGCTTACTTTGTGGAACTCCGCAGCTCTCTAGATATGAAATATGGTCAGCAGCATAAGTGGCCTATAATGCAAACAAAGACCAGATAGGTTGAGAGCATGATTTCACTACGATCAGTGGTTTTACCGTGGTTCAAAACGGTGCAAGGCAAGCTTCCCTATCATATTCAAGGGAACCCATTTCACCGTAGCCATTTATTAGCACAAGCACTTCTACATGTTGTTAGGCGGATGTGCTTGGCTTTGTTACGGGAGTGGGAAGGATAGTTCAGGAGATATGCAGGTGGAACGGGTACGGGAGAATGTTCTATGGAGGTTTTATCCGCAATGTTCTTTCCTTTGTTATCACGGGAGTGTAAGGGGGGATAGGGACATGTGGCAAACACAGAGATAGGTGTGGTGATCCTTGGGAGGATCAGGAAGTCGTATTATGTTTTGCTTATACACCTGTCTTTACCGATAGTTTGATTTAGAGTAGAGTTGAGAGAGCGAGAGCGAATGAATGAAGTATTACAGGCGGAAAACTTACGTACCATATCCTTCCTCCAAAGTGCCTAAGTTCCAAGCGAAATCTATCAGTCTATTGGTTACTACCGTGCGACCCTCATTTCCCTACATTGACACTACAGACGGTCTTTTCATCTTTAATGTTATTGTTATCTAGGACATTCTTTAAGGCTTCAGGTTGCTTTTTAACCTAACATCCATCTAGCTACTTCTCTAGTTAGAACTCTTGTATGCTAGCAAGTCAACAAAACCACCTTGAACCATGTAATCAACAGCGGTCAGCGAAGAGTCTTTAATATTCTTTGCTCGATTGATAAACGGAACCTCTCATGATACTGAGCTCTTGTTAGGCTGGGGGCTGAGCAGAGTCTGTTCAGGAACACTGTGTGGAGATAGATACGCAAAGATCTAACACGCTAGATACACCACCTCCATACTAAGTACTCAACTTATTTGCATCCCTATCTCCCAAACTTTCTCTGGACTTGGATCGGGGGTATTCCCACGCCATCCAGATCCGCGACTTTCTTTTAACTCACCGCAACTTACATTATCAGTCAACTCTCTCCTGCCACCACAGCCCCAAACCACAGTCCTAAACCCAAGAAACACACACAACATGAAGAACACGCGAGGATTGAAGCTCCAGGCATCCGGCACCCTCTTCTTTGCAGAATCCCATTACCGGCAGAATATGAATCCAAGTCGTCGAATCCTAATCCCCTGCCTGGAAGTACTGAAAAATCAGGTGTCTCCGATAGATAGAAACTTTAGAAGGTAAATTTAGGCGACCCCCGGAAACCCGCAACACCACAAAGCTTACCGCACTGCAACCCCTCCGCACTTTAATTCGCCACCTTTGTCACAACCTCTCACTCGCTCCTCCAATGGCAGAAGACCCCCTTCAAATCCTCTATAAATCCCCCGATCCAACGCTGCACAGAACCCAACCCAGAAATCGGGGGCGTATGCAACAGGAAGGCTTCAGACCTCACCCCACCCCGCCTCGCCCCACTGGGCGGCGCGCAAGAACACGACATGACAGCCCCGCACGGAATAGCTTCCTATTCAGGCCCCCCGTCATGCACAGTGGTGGTGGGAATGATATTGATGGTCTATATACCAAAAAATGCTCCATATCGATCTTCTCCCCCAGTTCCAAATTATAATACAAGAGTGTGCTATCTCTAAGGATGAAGATTTAATGAAGTGTCGTGCTTCCATCAGCACACGTAAGCCACATCCCCACCGACCGGCAGGCAGGCAGGCAGGCAGGAAGAGAGTCCGACCGTCAGCACGGGAAGTGCCACCTTTCTGGGCTGTAAATATTCGGCACAGTAATGCCCTTACGCCCCACTTTTAATCTTTTGCTAGTATGCTCCGGACACCCCGAGCCAACGCCCAACCAACCGATAATAGTACCAACTTCAAACTCGTGCAGTTTAATAGCCACGACCTCCACATTTAAGATCTTCCGCGAATGTGTTCAGTTTATTACTCTCTAGTGGTTTACAGAAGGGGTTTTGGGGGCGTTGACTTGGGCGGGGGCTAGGCTGATTTTAAGTTTGTAGGGGTCACTGTTTAATTGTAATTGAGGCGAACCTTAGTAAGCAATACCTTGGCACAATCCTTCCCGATTAGGAGGCAAAATATGCAGATCATTATTGTATCAGGAGAGGATCTATATCTTAATAAGCGAGGTTGTGATTTGGCATCCGGAACCACTGTGAGTGGACAGCTGTGGGCTTCTGGTTTATGGTTGGTTAAGCAGGTGGTTTGAAGTTAGTGTAACAACCCCTAAGCACTGCTCCCCCGGAGACCGAATGGACTGACGGAGGCCTCCCAAGGGCTGCCTAAGATACTTCCTACCACCGACAAAACATGCCGAAGTGGGGGTGGATAGAGAGTAGGTGGAGGAATAGAGGATGGTGGGAGCAGGGAGGAATCCTTTCAGAGCCGAGGAAGGAGAGGGGGGTGGATGAGGGAGGGGGATGGAAGGAGAAGAGAGATTTTGGCGGGGGCGGGGGAGAGGAGGAATAGGGGGGAGGTGGTAGGGAGAGTTAATAAGGAGGAGGATAGGAGAATGAGATCGAAGGGGAGTAGGAGCAAGGTGAACTGGGGTGTTTGAGAGGCTTAGAGGGGAGCGGAATCAGGGGGAGATCGTATTTTTGTTTTTTGTTTTTTGATTTAGAGGAGTTTGCGCAGACGGTTTTGTTTGGCATGGAAAGCGCAGAGTGAATAAAGTTTTATAAAAGAATAAAAACAAAGCATGCCGAAGTGATACCGTAGTGAATGGTTGGGAAACAATTATTTACTGTAGACACCTTTACTGGACTAGCCTGCCTAGCTTAGCCTCGCGTGGGTGTTTTAGGCGGCGGGGGCAACCTCTGGTGCAATGTTTTTATTGGCTGTTTCGTTCGAGGAAGTCACGGGGATGGTGGGAGGGCCACCCGTGCCCCCGGAGCACAGCACCCCAGACCAATACCACAGTCACCAAATAGCCGGCCTCCATTGAAAGACACTATGCTTGTACTCGAGTACTGTGTCTCTAGAAACAGTCAAGAGGTTGCACAAGTGCCAGAGGAGATGTTTGGGTAGTGCGCAAGACGGGGGATGCTGTACCAGTACTTTCGTGATTTGCTTGAAGACTTGAGTGTGGGAGTTTGATAGGAAAAAGGAGGGGCTGTGGTACACGGAGTGTTTGTAGGGAACAGGGAATTGTGGATAAGTTTTAAACAGTTTTGGGACACAAACTACGGTCATGGTTATCCCTGCTCCTCAGTCCCAGCCCCGGAGTTAAGAACACCATGATACGCGAAGCATGGATTGGTTGGCCATTAAGAGAGCAAACTAATCTACACTTGTAACCAGAGCGACCCAACTCAAACCGAACAAATATCTTCAACAAATTATGATATCAGCAAAAACCCTTGCGATTCGCTATCGGACTACCCCTGTGAATCCCGGCACTACTCGTATAGGTTTAGTTAAGCAGGTTAGCTGAGTCGGGAAAACCGGTTAATGAGACCCAACATAACAAAACGGCCCAGGCTATACCGTATTAGGAAAGCACTAATCCTCCTCAAGAACTTTGTCCCTGAGTCCGGAGACTACAAGCGCAGAACCAGCTAGCAAGTCGATGAACAGTTGACCTAGGTTATCCCGAGAAATAATCCCAGTATTGTGCTACGAAAACATCTCTCCATGTGCCTTGCCTTCGACAATAGCCACCTGCCATCACGAATTGCAAGGGTTTCCCACTTCCGGGAGAGGCATTCAGCCCCGGGGTTGAAAAAGCTTTTTCAAGTGCCAAGTTTCTAGTTGATCTGTCAGTTTTGGCATGCAAAAAGGTGTACTACGCCATGGTTTTTCCCTTCGAAAAACCTGCATAACCGTTTTTCAACCCCGGGGCTGAATACCTCTACTGTACTGGACCGTATTACCAAACATCACTCGACGGATAAAATGTCTACCCCCCTGAACCCTAATCTGTCAAAAAAAAACTGGAAAATCCCTCTCCCCTAAAAGGCAGCTCCCTTTCCCCGCGCGAACCAATCAATCCATAAAATGATGCAGTCTCCAACCAAAGCATGACGAATACAGGCCTGTGGTGAACAGGGGTATCTGGCAAGCAGAAAGTGAATTCGTCAAAGCAGCTACAGGTACGACTAATCCTTGCTGATCACCACCTGGTTTTCGCCGTGCCCCAGTCGAAGACCATCCCACATCCCAACAGCCGTACAGCACTCGAGCACAGCAGCGGCGGGATTCTGCTCCATCAGGTACATAATCTCGTCAGAGGGAGGGCAAGGGTTCGGCTAGGATGGATGGTGCTCGAGCAGTTGTATCATAGAAATCCTTTTATCGCGCGAACTAACGATGAGAAACTAGGGAGAGCTAGCCCTACATACCGAAGTAAATATCAAACCTTCCCATATTAGCCGACTGCTCGATTTTTGCCACCCTAACTTAAGTCCTTGCATAGGTCTGGATTGCTGAGTTAGTCTGACACTTCTTTGTTTCCCAATTATGAAAATCCTCCGGCAGAGGCTGAAGGGAACATATATTTCTCTTAGCATACAATTGTAGATGTCCAGAGATAATGTGCACGACGGAGCAGAATCTTGCCAGTATTCTGCACACAAACTCACTCGCCGCCACCACAAGTGCAGAAACCCCTCCCACTAACCGATGCCACTAGATTATCAAAACCCACACAACAGACTCCAAATCGGACGCAAAGGGGAATGCTCCCTTGCCATAACGGGACGGGAATCCATGGGGGCTCACGTCTCAATCCCTGCCTTTTTTCTCTTTTCTTTTTCCTTTACGGTCTTATTCCGACCAACAACCAACTATCCAACCAGCCAACATCCCTAACGATCTTGTGCGTCCCCAATTCCCCCTCCTAAAGGTACTAGTAAATTTCCCCCTCTCTTGAGAATCATGTTGGTAGGCAAACAGTAGAAATAGTCTGGGTTCTCCCTTATTTCTTTACCTTCCTCTGGAATGACGATGAGATGAGATGAGGATTTAGATAAATACAGACTTTATTCAAAAGTAATAAAAAGAATCTACAAATCATAACTACCCACCCATATTCACGGAGTACCGGGTTCCGTATATACACTCACACCAACCCACGATTAGGTGGGGGGCACAAAAAATAATAATTCAAGACCGAAAACGGGAAAAACCAAAAACCATATCCCACACCGATCAGATCCACAATGCTATACTCCAAGACCCATATAAAACAGTAAGAGAATAGTAATATAAAGGAAAAGAAAAAAGTGCTCTAGACAATATACAAGGGGGAAGGTTACTTTTTTGTGTGGCACAAGAAGTAACGTCCGTCCGTTAATTAAAACTACTAAAGTAAAGACCGTGTGTGTATCCATAATCCAGCGGATTTCTAAAAAAAGAATCACAAACTTGCTTGCCCTTTTCCGCCGTTTTTCTGGCCTCGGATAGATAGGGAGGAAGGGAGGGAGAGTAAGGGGTAAGCAAAGTTAAAGCGAGCGGAAGAAAAAAAACTCAATAAAAAAAAACAAAGAGAAGGAAAGGCCGATGCGTGTGTGTTGTCGTGCGTGAAGGCTTCTCGGCATGATGTTGAGGCTGTGAGGTAAGGAGAGTGATTCCAGCTCAGCTAGGCAGAGAAGGCTAGAAACCCGCGAATAGGTCTACCATCCGAAGGTCTCAGAATGCAGGTAAATCTCCTCCCGCTCTTCACAAGCCCAGATATCAGATTGCATGTCTGCAACCGCATTTGCAACATCAACCTTCATAGAGTGCGGACCGCACACTACTTTCGTCAGTCATGACACTTCAAGTGCAGAAGATTCAGAGGGCATACCATAAATGCAAGTCCTCCTTCCAAAAGTCTCCGACCAAGACGGTAACCCATCCCGCAACGGTGGTCTTCCAAACTCCAATAACACCTCATCTCCCATGGGCGGAACCGGAGCAGAGGATCGAACAGCGGGAAATGGGAACTCGTGAGGCTCATCGTCAGAGGAAGAGCCAATATCCTTCTCCATCATCTGGAGTTGGAAGTCTTTCTCCGCCTCTGAGGTTCCGGGTGGGCGAAGGAGTGCTGGTGGGAGTTGGCTCGGGCTTATGGGGCTTTGCGGCCATTCCCGGGTTGCGGAGACAGGGCCCTTAGGAAGCTCAACGGCGGTTTCCTCGGTTACATAGTATTGGCAAAGTAACATGTTTCTTGGAAGGCTTCTGGCGGCAGCGGAGATTTCGTCTTTAAACCATTCGAGAGATTCTAGATTGTATCAGTAAGGAGTTTATCAAAGGTTTTGTACAAGTGACACCGTACCAAAGCGCTTGACCGTCCAGATTATTCTGATATCTCTTGTCAAAGCCTCACCCTCACGGATCTTTGACGCTAGATGTTGAAGATGCGCTACGATTGGGGTGATTCCTGAGCCACCGGCTACCATGAGCACCGTTTCGAATGCTTCCAGCTTACGTGACAATCCACCATATGGCCCATCCAGATACGCCCTATAGGAGACGTCAGGGTGAGTCCTGGAGATGTCAAATACACGTCTGGTGAAGCCCTTATGTGGCTTGAATACCAAGACCAGATCGTTATATCCGCAATCCTTAGTGTCATCAGACATGATAGAGGCCACGGTGAACGGATGATTATCAAGCAGCGAGATACCAGGAATCCGGATAAAGATATGCTGCCCGGCTTGCCACCGCATGCGGGTTGGTACAGTGATTTTTACCCCGCCGTCCGTGAGGGGCGTGAAGTGTGCTTGGTCGCCCTGGAAGAAGCGAGGACCAAACCAGTTGGTCCTCCAAATGAACCTGTACGCTAGGTGCGAGACCCAGATAATACATGTAGCGTAAAGGTAATGCCACTGTAATAGAGTGTCAGTACGTTCTGGGCCCTGAGTGATGAGGGATGATGCGAACCGAAGTCAACACGTTAGCGCAATGCCAGAACATTAACCCCACGTACCCCACTCCCAAAATAATATGCAAATGAACAAAAACTTCATAACACCATGCCCTATATATATAGTTAGCGTCGAGTAGATAATATTGAAGGAAGGAAGGAAGGAAGGAAGGAAGGAAGTATACCTTATAAAATTCAAAGAACCAAAAGTCAACCAGAACATGCATACAAGTGCCCCAACCCCATTCCAATACGTTACATGGTTGAAATTCTCTGCCAATTTGGCCCACCCGCCATTCTTCAACGGCTCGACAATGTACGGCACCGAGTGGACCAGACTGAAGAAACCACACACGAATCCCAACCACCGATGCAAAACATTCAACTTCTCATGTCCCATGCCCGTCACCATGCTGATCAAATTTGCCTTCATCCCGAGTAGGATGATAAATGGCGTCATGGCAAGGGCAATCATCCCGCTTCTCCCTGTGAGCGGAGGAGGCCCAAATCTCGGCTCCCTCTCGTAATACGGATGCTGAGAAAAGACATACAGAAGGGGGTAGATGAACCCAGCCAGGATGAGGGCACCCAGGCCGAAAGAAGTTGTTGCGAGGCCTGTTACTGAACTACGGAGGTAGCAAAAGGCGCGGAAATGTAGCGACATTCGGTCGAATAGTGATCGCTCGCTGGATAATACTCTGTTCTTATTATTATTTGCTAGAGTGTATCCCAGTCGCCGCCTATCCAGCAGAATATCGCGAAGGTTAAGTAACCCGAATATCAGGACCAGCCCGCAAGCGAAGAAGACCCAACTCAATGCATGCACCCCTCCCCTCGTCCATGGCCATTGCTTCCGCTGCTGGTAAAAGTAAACCTCGACGTCGTCGTTGTTGTATAGTGCTGGGTTCAGCACATCCTTCACGCTAGTCGGGGCGGCCATGATGAGCACTTGCCGGAAGGAAAAGGGCTAATTTGGGGGATCGGTGGTCCGGTCAAGGTAATGGGTTTCTTCCTCGTCCCCCGTTATCAAAGCCGTTTGGGGTGGGTTATTAGGAAAAGGAAAAAATGTGTCGTAATATAGCCCAGGCTCCTTAGAGCGTTTCCTTTCGTTTTCCTTCACATACACACATTCGCACGGATAGTAGAGGAGAGGGTTGATGGGACGTCAGCAGTTCTTATTACTTTAGCCAGGGAGGAACAAGAGTCGGTAGTGCTGTGGTGCTGTGATACAAGTCGCCGCGAGGGAGAGGATGCAGCGGTGCTGCAGTGACACCCACCCCAATCAACCTCTACTTCCCTCCACACACCGACAGATCTTTTGATATCCACACCCCCGCACCCACGGGGAGGCAAGAAACACATCCTATCCTCTTCTCGCGAGGAGTAGTCCAAGCGAAAAAGGCTTGGGCGGGAAGCGAATTACCCCTGCGTGAAAGGCCAACAGAGGGCGGTGAGTGGAGGGGTCCCCCAACAGCCAACAACGGTACCCCAGGATAATCTTCCCAAAAAAGCAAAAGACCCTTGAATACTTGGCACTCTCTCGCTTGGGCACTTTCAAGCGCCCTTGCCATTTCTTCGAAAAAACAAAAGTTGTTTCTAAAGGAAAAAAAGAAAGTGCAGAAAGTGGTAGACCGATTAAGATCACTACCGGTAGGTGCATCCTGATTGGATATCATCATCAGATCGTCTTACAGCAAAGTGGGACCTTATTTAAGTTGTTCCCTCCTGCTCGGCAATTTATCCCAACTAGCCAGTGTTGAGAAGTTCATGACTGAGCTGGCGCAGTATCGGACAGTACCGTAGGATGCTCGAGCTGTGTGCCTAGCTTAACATTTGAAGCCAGGCTGAGAAACGTGCGGTCTAAGATTTGTCGGTTAAATTCTCACACCCATATAGCCTTTGTTTCCTCGTTTCTAGCATGTAATAACTCCAACCGTTATAGTAAAATCTATTCTAAGCGCCGTGGTCCACCCATCTGCAGGGGAAACCAATAGATCCTCCCCAAGATGTGACACTTTGGAGGATTTTCTTCAGCACGAAAGGAACCACCCGTTCCCACCGGGTAAAAGCATTTTTTTCTAAAGATCCTAAGCAGACATCAGACGAAATAGGACTTTTGACATAAAGGTGTCGACTATCGTACCACGGTATCCCTAGGTCGCAATACCGCACTCAAGTATTTGACCCGTGATAGGATGCCGGCACTGTAATTTCACCTGCTATCGCGCCATCCACTAGGAAAAACAAACCCGGCTGCGACCACACAAAGCACGACATCTGAGCCGCTTCGGTTGCTAAATATCTTTACCATCCCCGAGACTGGTACGGTATGTTGCTCAATTCGCAACTAAGGTTAACTGCATGGTGGACCCTCCAACCTCTCTATCCAGCTGGCTCTGTCAGCGACAAGGTACGACCAGGGCTCCTTCCTCATGCCAGGCACAAAACCACGAGAGGTTCCCGCCGGGATCTACCGGTACCCGAGCAGTGAATGTTTGCGGGCCGGGCGAAACCACCCGTGGTTGAGCTTCAGTACCGGCAGTCAGTCCTTGTGAGAATTTTGCCAGTATGCAAAAGTGAGTTGCTGAAAGGTTACTCTAGAGGAGGTGAGACTCTCATGTTCACCTGACCTTATTGGGGCGGGGGGAGCCCGATGTGATGCGAGAAATATTAAGGAGAGTTCCTATCTGGAACCTACTCGAGCACTCGTGCAAGCATACCGGTACCGGGACTCTGCGGTATTGTGCGAGTACAAGTGAACAGCCAGTGACATATGGTTCATGTGCTATGATGTGATGTGATCTCTTGTATCGTTACTAGCTTTGGAGAAGCTCATTCGTCGGGAGTCAAGAGTCCATGAGAAGGCGCATCTTGGCATCTCATATCCACCATTTTCACTTCAGCTGCTAACGACCAACGAGCGCATTCCCCTTTCCCTCGCGGGGCTTACTTTATGTACCAGTACGAGTAGTACTCTACGATACATCTGCAGATTTTATGTCCCTTCTTGAGTTCTCCCCACTACTTTTCTTTTTTCCACAGCCCTCACTCTTCCTTGACTCGAGCACCGGTACTTGAGTACGGCACCTTTATTTCCCCCCGGCTTCCCATACTTTTTCCTCGTTGATGGTCATACCCTTAAATAGCCGCCCACCATGTCTCAGTTGACATTTCGTGCCATGTGTTGCCCTCGATCAATTTCGTTCCTCGCTTGAAACATTTGCACTTTTGGCTTTTACTTTTTTGTGCTCCATTACAACGAACGGGGGAAGGGGAAGAAGCATTTTTAGAGATTTGGTTCAATACCATGCGAGGTACGAGGGTATACCGGTATGTCTCTATACCATGAACCGGTGACAGGAAATGCCCGATAAAGAAAGGAGATGGAGAAAGACAGATACCGATATTACAAGGTAAAACCCCGCACCCTGACTAAGCTTATATTGGATTTTGGTCTTTGGTTGATCACGTTCGACCCAACCAAGCCGTCCTTCTCAACCAGACCAGTCTTTCACTGGGCACCAGAAGCCTGGTTTTGTATTCCAGGTCTATCTTTTCCCCTCTCCGTTCATACCAGTGGAGGAGGCGTGAGAACTGCAACATTCTACTTGTGCATACATATGTACCTATCACCATCTTCGCGTTGCTGGTTGGCTAGCTCGTTACCAGTACTAGACCGAACCCGGTCGGACTTCCAAAATAGGATCATTTGGCAAAAAACGGTACCGTAACTCCAATGAACCGGGGCTAAATGTGGGGGCTGAAGATGAGAAGAGCACTTCGCCGGGGTTCGGAGAGATGGCTCCTTTTCTTTTTTCCATGTCGCATCTGCCCTTTCCGGGGGCTGAGAGCCTCTCCAACTGATGAAAGTAATAGGATATGGTACGGTATGTGCAGCACTCGAGTTCTAGTATGATATAATACACTTACATGCGAAGACGAGAATACCCTACTTGAGTACGAGTGTTTGGTGCGAAGGGAAGGAAAGGGCTGAGGGGTGCTAAGTAACCCTTTCCCTTCCTTCCTCTTCCCTCGTTAATAGCTTCCCTTCTCAACAATCGAGTATCATACAGTACCTCTGGTTTGCCGCACCAAATGGGCGAACGGATAGTGTATCACATGGCCGAGTAAAATCATAGCTGAAAGTGCACTCGTACCGTATGATCAATTCTGATTTTGCGATATTCTTGCGTCGCGAGCAATAGCAAGTTATTTTGTCTAGGGGCATTTTTTGTAAAATTCCGTGGCGCTGGGGCGCATTGCACTTGTGGGATTTCGGCAGATCTTACCGATACTATTCTCGGACATGCCATGCAGCGCCGTACTCGAGTACCGTACAGTACTAAAGTGCAGTCGTGTCTGAGAAGTTTCCGTACGGCCCCTTGGAACGGTGGTAAAAAAATATTCCTCCTCTTTGATACCGATACTTTGCCTTCACACTTTTGGGGAAAAAATTCAATACAACCTACCGGTATTTCTCATTACTTGTAATAAGGAGGATGTCTTAGCTGCGGTAACGTCTAGAGTGTACTGTACCGTACTACCGGCGGTACTACTATATAGTTAAACCAAAAAGTTTGCATCACGTACCGTATGAGAATATATAATGCTATCAGTGGAAATATACACATTGAATGAACCAGAAATTTCAACAAAATATACTCTGATCTCCACTACTCTTTGTATATAATTCAGGGACAGGTCAAAATAAAGATAAAAAATAATGGAAAAATGGGACTATCGGTATACAAACGATTTGATTGCTGATAAGGTGTGGCCTTGGTAATGTTCCAGTCGTTGTGCATTTTACTATCATGCTATCGGGCTGATACCGTACCGGCACATTGAACCCAAATTTTACATGGATAATGTACCCATTGGTCGTACTTGGAGGTTTTGGTTCGGGGAGTTAATGAGACCCGACACATCCGAGGAACTCAGGCTCTACCGTGTCAGGACGCGTCAAGACTTCTCAAGAACCACTGTCACTGAGGAAGTGAACTGAAAGGATTTTCAGGGGAGCGCATACTGGGTTCCACCTATTAACTGCCGCACGGTACTCTTTCCGAACTGTTCCTAGGTAGCACTGGTGTATCGATAGCAAAATACTTTAAAACAGTGGATAACTAGCCCCTTGCGGCCGGCAGTACCAGTATCTGCTCGAGCGGTGTTGTGAGGGGCAGAGTGCGGGGGGGGGAATTGATTCGATTGATTAGATAGATCCACTCACCAAAGCCTTTCGTCTCGAAAGCCTTGCATAACCTTATCATTCCATCACCGGTAAATGATTTCAACCCCAGGGCTGAATTACCCAGCGAGCGGTACTTGTATCTATCGATTTGAAGCGGGTCCCTTGCGTACGGAGCTTATCGGTAACCGAGGAAGGGAGCAGGTGAATTGAAGAAATCTGCCCATACCATCCCAAATCAAAAGGAATCTGCAGAGAGAAGGGGGAAAAAAGGAACGGACTCACGAGGAGCAAAAGAATGTACACGTCCTTCCCCCACCAGATAACACCACAGAGATATTCGCTTTGCGTATCCGCTCATGATAGACGTTACCACCACGGAGACTGAGCGCCCGCTGACTTTGATCGATAACCTGCCCGGTGTAGGGGCGACCCTGATCTTAGCAAAGGTTGTCCTGCCACATCGAGCACCTCTGTGAAATTACCCCCCTACCACCCCCCCCCCTCCTCCGAATCAATAGTTCGTTCGTCGGCTAGCGTCGGTGGCAGATTCGCAAAAAAAAAACCCCCATTTCAGGCTCATGGGAGGGACGGACACTTTATCGTTCCGGACGCCTAAGTCAGTTGTTATCTTGCCTTCCTCTTGTGTTTTCAATTCCCCTCCATGTGAGCCTTTTAATTCAGGTCTGAGATAGACAACTGCCGATGGTCATGGGAGGCTTGTTCACGATTACGGCATCAAGACCATCACTGATTTGCGGACAGAGTAAGCCCGCTATCCGCATTTAAGGAACCGCAATGCGGTCCATGCTCTATTGCACATATTTCGCGGTAGTTGAACCCTGACCCCATTGTTGGGTTGGAATACATTGTTCGGGACTGGCGGGGGCATTATGAGAATGGATTATGCACAGGGCGTATGTGCACTTTATTAGCAAGAAATTTGAAATGGCGTTGTTGAAGTAGCCGGAGTAGCGGGATGTTATATTTCTATCATACTCTCTGCTGGTGATGGATAAGTGACTTGGCTAACCTACTCTAACATAGAAAGATGGTGGAGTTGATGGTATTCGGCTTCCGTGGGGCTGCTAGAATTATTGCGGAGAAGCCATTGAAGTCTAAGGGTCTTATAGGACTCTCTTTGGCCTCCCTGGGTCGGGGAGAAATTTCGCTCTCCAAGGCTTTTTTTTATCTATCATACTCCTAATTTGCGTACGCCAAGCCGGGCCAACAGCCCTCCCTAGTCTCTAGACGCCCTCTGCGACCAAGGGAATATCCAGTCCTAATGCACTGCATCCAAGGCAGGGATTGCGCGGGCCTCCTGTCCCAATGGGTGTCATCAGGAAAGACTGCACGGATTCATGGGAAAGTCTGGGGTCAGTCAGGGCCGAGATACTCAAGGAGATTGCAGAGACCGGGTTGGATTCCACATTTGCGCGCATGGAAGGTCTCGTTATGGATAAGCTGCAGGGGTATTTCGCTGAGGGATT
>Ga0307510_10005542_pt1 | contig 15043 bp, 8 predicted proteins | sample 12_EM_MG_FD_207224 | JGI IMG/M metagenome (GOLD analysis project Ga0307510, IMG submission 207224) | Populus trichocarpa ectomycorrhiza microbial communities from riparian zone in the Pacific Northwest, United States - 12_EM | ecosystem: Host-associated > Plants > Roots > Unclassified | place...
ATTTAAAAGCCAAAGAGCCAAAATTGGGTTATGACAATGGGTATGTAAATATAATAATGTTTGCAACATGTAAATTAAATAATTTTATTTTAAGTATTGTAATAATTAAAGGATTGTTAGTTAAAATTATATTTAGAGGTATATTGATATGGATTTAATGTAAGATGTCAAGTAGATGTATGTATATGTACTTGTAGATTTGTATATTTTTACTTCGAAAATAGGTTAGTAGTTGTTTATATTTTACATTCCTTTAAATTTTTATGCCATATGGTTAATTAAATATATGATTGTTTATGATGCGATTTTGAATGTATAATTGGTCTCGATTGAGATGTGATGTGGGAATTTGATGTTTGTGATTGAGAATATAAATGTTGATAACTTGATATATATATATATATATATATATATATATATATATATATATATATATATATATATTCGTGGTTTATTAATGAATTGCTAATTAAATTTGGGGATGTTACATTCAGCTAAATAGATAAAATGAGAGGAGATGATGGTTTTTTTAAATGACATATAAATTTTATTATAGATTGTTCTAGTACCTAAGGATGATAAATTAATGTAGAAAATTAAAAGAAAACAAAAAGGAACTCGTGGTTCCCTTTATTGCATATTTCAACCATATTGCGTCATAAAAGGAGAGGGAGGGAAATATTTGTAAAATGCGTGAGAAATCATCATGGAAATGTGGTTTGAATTTAAATTACGTTTAGGAAATGTGGTTTGAATTTAAATTATGTTTAGTTGATATTAAATTATGAAAAAAAAGAATGAAAATTGGATTTATATACACACATAAAAAATAATTGAAGGGTGTTACTTAGAAAACTTTGTGTAGAGGTTTAAAGATTTTAGAAAAAAAAAATTAATGAAGATAAAATTATATTGTGGTGGCAGAGAATACTACTGTGAACAGACTATAGTTCAAAGCAGGAGTTGGGATATCACATGTTGCAAGTAGGTGTCTAACTCCTATTATAGTTAATTAATACACTGTCAAAACTATTCATGTAGTTCTTTACATCTTGTTAAATGGAATTACAAAGTAAATGATTTGGTGGATAAATAAATAAAAGAATTAAGAAATTCTTAACTTGATTAGTTATTCTCAGAATTGAAAAATTAATGATATCAATGATAGTATTGATGTTGTCATTAACTGAACTTGATTAGTTATTCCTGAAATTAGAAAACTAATGATATCAATTATAGTTATTGATATCAACATTAACTAAACTTGATTAGTCGTTCCTGAAAAATAAAAGACTAATAATATCAATGATAATCATTGATATCGACATTAATTGAACTTAATTAGTCGTTCCCATAAATGGAAGGCTAATGATATCAATAATAATCACTGATATCGGCATATTCTAATTGAATCATGTTCTAAGTAATGATTAGAAATATCAATTTGGAATTGATATTGGAAGGCTAATGTTTTATATCTTTTGTTCATATAAACTAGGCATAATATTTACATTTTGAGTTGTAATATTATTTTGTTTTAGCATGTAAACATAAATGCTCATAGTTTATTGTTGTAGTTACTTGAACAAAATGTTCTTTAATATTTATGTATGTTGAGTTTTATATTGAATTCTTAAAGATTGAAATTATTGCATATATATATATATAACATGTGTTTTTTTATCTGGAAAAATAATTGAGATTGTTACATGTTTTTTTAGGTTAATAGGATCTCGCAATGACATTAGCATTCTAGAACAATCTCATTTTATTTTTTGAATTAGCAAAAGAACGTGGTCCATGTGTTAAACATTCATTAAATGGTCATAACTATATGATAGGAAATTAAATAAAAGAAAATAAGAAAATTTTCTTTGCTACAACTTAAGAGTCTGCAAGTAAAGATATAAAGCGAGCTTTTGGTGTGCTCCAAGCACTGTTTGTCATAATTCATGAACCAACATGTTGTTGGCATTAAGAAATATTGATGATATTTTGAATGCATGCATTATAATGCATCATGTAATAATTGAAGATGAGCAAGATATTGATGAGATTGACTTCAACTATGAATCAAATGATCATATTCTAGTTATATCAACTTCTTATAAGCATACACATGAATTATTTGAATTCACCCAAACATATCTTTATATTAGAGATAAATGAACTCATTTACAACTTGAGACCTTTGAGCAATTATGGCAAAAACATGGTGGAGAATAGAAAGTAATGTCTATTTTTTTTCATAATTAGATATGTTAAAGGATTTCTTTAATGAAACATTAAGTTACCTTATGATTTCATGTCAAGATAAGTAGCTCAACAACATGGTTAGTACTATTATAAAAATACAACATGAAGAAAAAATTGACAATAAAAAAAAGATAGAAAGTTCAGCACTAATGAAAATTATAAAGCTCATAGCCATTTTTTTTATGTAATTTAGTTTGAGAAAATCAAATTTTACTACAATCATATGGAAGCTTCTAATCATGTAAGACCTTGTTTGGGTACGAGGCCATGCTGTGCTTTTGCAAAAAAAAATAATTTTTTCTTGGTTTGAATTTATTTTTTTAGATATTTTTGAATCACGTACTGATATCAAAAATAAATTTTAAAAAATAAAAAAAATATTATCTTAATATATTTCTAAACAAAAAGTATTTTGAAAAACAACCGCTACTACAATATCGAACATTACCTAAGAAAAAACCATAATTATGACTTTATTAATGCATTGATCACATTAAAACCACATTAAAACCATCAATCTTAATCAAAAGAATAAATAATTATTGTCATGTTGAGTGTTTGATTCAAGAAAAGCCAACTTATATACAAAGTTATTAAATTCAATAGAGTCCAAGAATTAAGTCATGGGTTGAGCGGGCGGGTTAATTCCGGTTAATCTAAAACAATATTATTTCATGATTTTTTTAAAAAAACTAAAATGATGTCATTGATATTTTTAAAAAATCAAACTGAATTTGAACCGAGTCACGGGTTGATAAATAACGATCTCATATCAACAAGTTATCTAATTCACCTATAGAGCTAAACCAATTCTTATATTTTATGCCCACTTATGTTAAAGTCCAGCGTATATTATTTGTGGTTTGTTGTAATTAATAGAAGTCTTAAATGAGTGAATACACTAAATACGTTAAAGTCAAAATTTCAAGATTTGGACTAGTCATGTGGTATGTGTAGCAGCTGAGGTAGCCATAACGGTCAAAAAATTCAAATTTTTGAAAAATTTTACCTAATTTATTATTAAGTACGTGGCGGATCCTACACTTGTGACAGCACTCGTCTTATACGTTCTTTGTTTTTTTTTATAGGATATCATATTGTAAATTCATGTATCAGCCCTAGATTTTATTTACATATTTTTTTTAAAAAATAAACCTTTCATATTAATATTAATATAATTATAATGTATTCAGAGGATTTTATTAAATTTATTAATTTATTAATTTTTTATTTAAATTAAGTTTTTTAGTGTTTTTAGATATTTTTAATAGGTTAAAATTAAAAATAAATTTTAAAAATAAAAAATATTATTTTAATATATCTTCAAATAAAAAACACATTTAAAATCTACTATTACAATACTAATCAAACTCTGACACTGAGATTATAAATATGTGATGATTAATTTAAAATAATGTACAGAAAAGAAGGAAAGGAGCAGGAGCAGGAGCAAGGCGGCGGCAGCACCCACTTTCAGCTTTTCAAAATTTGAAAAACCCTCAAATGGCAACAACCTTCCTTCCTTCCATGTATAAGCGCGCTCTAATAAGAAAGTAGACATACATCTTCTTTTTTCTTTTTTTTTTTGGAAATACCTCTCTCTCTCTCTCCCTCCCTCTCCCTCTCCCTCTCCCTCTCCCTGCTCTATCAAGTATCAACAAAGGAAAAAAAAAGCTCTTTCAGCTCTCTCTCTCTCGTCTATAGGCAGTATCTTCTTCTCTTTCAAATCCCGTCATTCAAAGTAAGCAATTTGTTTCTGGGTATATTTTGTATGCGAATTTTTTTGTAGAATTGTCTGAAATTCTTTAAAAAATTCAAAATTTCACCTGGGTTCATCTTAAAAATGTTGATTCCCATGGGTTCTAGAAATTTTTATGCTGCCTTTTGGATTCTCTCTTTGTTTCTTGTTCTTCTCTTAAATTCATTTAATTTGGGAACTTACAAGCAAATGTGCTAAATGGGAGATTTTTTTTAACCAAATTAAGGATTTTTTTTTTTGTACAATTTAGGAGCAGCCCACTTTTAATCTTTGTTGAGAATTCATTTTTAATTTATGAATTAGCGAAGAACTCAAGAGAAATTAAAAGGGGATGTTCTTTATCTCTTAATTATCAAATTGAAAGTAGTAAATAATTATCTTATTAAGTATTAAGCTTTGAAAAGAAAGTTTTGAAATTTAGATTCTGCATGTAATATTATTGTTTGACTAAAACATGTTTGATTGATGTCCTCACAGGATGGAATCTCTCCCCGATGCGATTGTTCAATGCATTTTCTCGCACATGAACAATGCCAAGGATGTGGCCATCTGTAATTGTGTCTCGAAGCGATGGAAAGAGTCTTTGCCTTTTATCAAAAGCCTCTTCTTCCCCAGGAACTCTTTTGATAACCACGATGGCAGTGACCATCCGGATACCATTGTATGCAAGATGATATCATCGATTGTTAAATTAGAAGAGCTTGTCGTGTACAGCCCATTTTCGAGCACAGGCCTAGCCTCGTGGCTACTGCTTGTGAGCTCATCGCTCAAACATCTTGAGCTTAGATTGGACAATCTCGCTGAATACCAGAGCTGCATCGAGAGCCCATCGAAACTGGATTGCATTAGCGCTGCAAAGAATTTGGAGTCTTTAAAGCTTTGGGGCGTCCTGATGGTAAAATCTCCCAAGTGGGATGCCTTTCCAAAACTTCAAAGCCTTGAAATTGTTGGTGCTAGATTGGAAGATCCCGCTTTAACTGCTGCCCTTCAGGCATGTCCGAATTTGAAAAACTTGTTGCTACTTGGGTGTGAGGGGGTTAGATCAGTTTCGCTTGAGTTGTTGAATTTGGAGCAATGTAAGCTGGATTTTTATGGTGGGGGTAATTATTCACTTACCTTGACCTCCCCTAAAATCGAATTCCTTGAGGTTCAAGGTTGTAGTTGGATCAGTGTTCGTGAGACCACTCGCTTGAGGAATCTTTCAATTTCAAATAATGCTGGTAATATTTTGATTTTCAATTCAGTTATTTGTGCAACAAGTTTGAAATGCTATCTACACCTCTAATTTTATATTGCCCTTTTTGCCAGTAGAAACCACCTGATGATTGGTTTTGATACGGTGTGATTGGTTTTGATACGGTGTAATTGGTTTTTCCCCCCTTGTAATTTGTTGCAGGGAGAGTATACATGGTAGATTTTGGAAAACTGGCGGCTCTGGAGTTCCTGTCTATCAGGGGAGTCCAATGGTGTTGGAATGCAATAAGTAAAATGCTTCATTTGGCAAGCGAGGTGAAGCATCTATACATGAAGGTTGAATTTACCGGGGACTTTGATAACCTGCAACCCTTTCCGGAGATTGACCTCGTTGATTTTTTTAATAGCCATCCTAAGCTGCAAAAATTCGATATCCATGGAGCCATGTTCGCTGCTCTCTGTCAAAAGAACAGCCTGAAAAATGTGCGTTAGAAAACCCACAATGAATTGACAAATCTATACCTTTGCTTTAATACTGTAGTGAAACTTCAAGATTGCACACATTAACAGAGCTCTACACTTTTTTGCTTTGCAGGTGCAGTCTGGGTTTGTGATTCCTTGTCTGGAGGAGGTGGTGATAACAGTCAGATCGCCATTAAACGCAGAGCAGAAGATAAGCACCCTCGAGTCGCTCTTGAAGTATGGAAAGGTTATGAAGTCAATGGCAATAAGGATTCTTCGGATGAGGAGCAGCCATAGCAGTGCAGACGATTTCTTCGACGAGATTTGCAGGTTTCAACGCATGAATCATAAAATTGTTCAAATAGAATAAAGACTCTTGGTCGAGTCACTCCCTTTTTTATGCTGCTGATTAGATCCACACTGTCCCTTCGGTTCACTGCTCAAAACTTTAATCATTCTTCAACTATTTGATTCACAAATTCTCCAATTTTTAACTTGAATATTGACAAATTGTTGTATTTCATAACTTTTTTCTTCGAAGTAAGCACGTTGATTTTGCATTCCATGGTTAATTAGAGCTCTATTGTCTGTGTTCCAACTGAAAAATCCGCATGCTTGCAGAGCACAGCTGAATTGTTGAAAGCTAGTCAAGATGAAACACGAATTTTAAGGTTCAAAATTGCTTGTAGAAAATGTGATTGAAACCCACTGCACAAGTCATTTGCCAGTAAATTACCGACAAAATTTCTAAGCAAAATGGTGGCCTTTGATTCGCACACTTTTCAAATGAAAGAATCGTTTATAACTGTTCTATGTATATGTTTTCTTGTCTGCCGCCTTGTTTTCAATATCATCATCTCTTTTTTAATTTTACCTTTTCCAAGTGCCATTACTAAAACAAATAAAAAAAATTGAGATCAGTTTAGCTACTTGTATAAATAGTGAATCAAATTAATATATTATTTTTAGATTTTATAATAGTAAATAAAAAAGTGAGGTCTGTTTAACTATTTATATTCATAGTAAATCAAATGCCCATGTTCCAAGTTTCTCAAGTTTTTTCAGGTAAATTTATTAGTTTAGCCGGGTGAATGAAGTCATGAGTTGATCAAAAGTAATGCTACCAATTTAAAATCAAATTCTTTAAAGTTGTCTTAGCTGAGTTTATCAAATAAGTTATTCAAATTTGATTGATTTACTTCTACTCTGGTTCAAAAAAAGAATAGCCCGAGTTAAATTTTGTGTTGATAAATTACCAGATCAACTTGCCAAATGAAAATCAAGTTTAATAATTATAGTTTTATCCAAGTAAACAGTAATAATTGTTTTTCAAGCTATTAGTAGGTTTTTTATTGGAAGGGGATACGATTGAGTGACTCTAATTTTTTACTTAGTGGAAATAATTTGTAGAGTAATTTTCTTTATGCGTCTTAATTAATCACTAATTATATATAAAAAAAAGTTTATCACAGGAGGGAGGAATAAAACATGTTTTCGGAGTAAACTACTTAATCAGATAAAACTAAATAAAACTTATTCTAAGTAAAACTAAATAGGTGGTCCACATTATGACGTGAGCATAGTAAAGTTTTTCATAACATGAGAAAAAAAGATCGAGATGATAATAAACCGAGTCAAGCTGGGTTAACTTGACTAATCTTTGACCCAGTATAACAGATCGGGAAAACCTCTCAAAAAAAAAAGTTAAAATATTCAAGATTCAATAACTTTATGTCAAAATCTTATGTCATAGGATAAAATTAAAAAAACAAATATGACAAAAAAAAAAAAACACTCAATTCAACATAGGCTTCCTCAACAACCAACTCTCCCTTAGTAGTAGGGTTTTTTTTTTTTTTTTTGAAAAGAAATATGATTGAATGACTCTAATTTTTTACTTAGTGGGAGAAATCCATAGAGTAATATATATATATATATATATATATTCTCATGGCATAGCGTGAACGTCTATCTAGTTATATAGAATAAGTTTTGTTTTGTTTTATCTAATTAGGTAGTTTAATCTAAAAACAGGCTTTATTCCTCCCTCTTTTGATAAACTTTATATATATAAAACTAGATAGACGTTCTCGCTATACCGTGAGCAAAGTAAAGTTTTTCTTAACATGAGAAAATAAATCTAGATGGTGATAACTCGAGTCAAGCTAAAGTTAGCTTGACTAACTCGACCCAACATAACAAATTAGGAAAACCCTACAAAAAAAGAAGAGAAAGTAATAAAGTTCAAGGCTCAATAACGTCAAAGGATAAAATTGAAAAAATATATAAAAAAAAAAAACATAGAAGAAAAAAACAAAACTCAACCTAGGTTCACTCAACAACCCACTACCCGCGATATGAGATCAAGCTAAACAAATATTTTTTTTTAAAAAAAAAAGGACAAATAAAAAGACCAAACTTAAATCATTAGAAAAGAACATAAAAAAATTTAGCAAACCAGAGTTAACTTGACTAACCCGTGACTCGGCTCAACCCCCACATAAAGAAATGTAGAAGAAAAGATTGAAGAAAATAAAAAGAAATGTAAAAAAAAAAAACTGAGTCAACCCGACTAATTCTCAAAATTAGTGACTCGATTCATAAGATTGAGATCACCCTATAAAAGGCAAACACTAAAAAATACTAAGAAAAATCCCTAATCTTTTAGAATTAAAAAAAAACAAAACAAATAGCAATCAAAATAATGAGAACAAAATCTGACATGAAAACTAAATGAAAGAAAACAATGAGAGACTATAATGAAAATTAAAATAAATTAAGAAAATGATAAAAAATAAACAACAAACAAAAGAATAATGACCATAATTGGATAAAAAATAAAATTATGAAGGATTAAATTAAGAAATAAATAAATCAAGAAAATGATAAAAACAAAAAAAAAAATAGCAATGACCATATTGAATATAAAAATTAAATGAAATAAAATGTCCAATCACGAAATTGAAAAACAAATAAAGTTTAGAAAGCATTAAAAGCAAAATAAATAGCAATAAAAAAATAAGAACCAAAATTGATTGTAACACAAACTAGAGAACAATTAATTTTTGAAAGAGCTGACGTGAATTTCTAGGTATGAAAAGAAAAGAGAGAGGAAAAGAAAAAAGGTTAATCGAATATCTCTTATGAACACGCACCCCATCACCATTAAGAGGACGACTTGCCACTTCTAACGTCATTGGTGGCAACGACATTTAACCATCGAGAGGAGTCGTGCGCATCACCCAAACACTTAAGTGTTTTTCACTTACTAGTGCGTGCACGCATCAACCACTTTTTAAAAAAACATTTTTATACATGGTCATATACCCAATAACACCCTATCCTAATACATAATCACAAAATAATCATGTTAAAAAGACCTAAGTGCCCCCAAACATATGTTCTATTATTTTTAATTTTAAGGGCAATATGGTTCTTTTACTGAGCATCAAAGATAATAAAGACCTCTCCAGTTTTAATTTTTTTTTTACTTTTAAGGGTATTTAAATCATTGTGTTCATTAAAAATGCAAAAAAACTTGTTCCTATTAAAAACAATAATGACTAATAGATCTCATTGAAAAGATTTTCTTACCCTTAAGGTCAAGTTAATACGAATCAAGTCAGGTCCGAATTTGACCTTAAAATGTTTGTTAACCAGTTTTGCGAGATCAAATATATCTCTCAAACCATACATCGAATCAAGCTGAAATTTTACAAGGAGATACTAGACACATGGAACTATATTGTGGTAAATTTTCAGGTTATATGGAGTTTGGGAACATATTACTTTAGAGGTTCGGAGTTACTAGATAAACCTTGTCAAATATGTTAGATTACACCTTTGTGTACTGTTTGGAACATATCTGGAGTTATAGGTGGAATGTTTCTGCGATTCAAGTTGGGTTGGAAACTAGACATCTCAAGTTTTCAAACCATAAATGGTAGGCTCAATAATTCATCCAAAAGAAAGAGAACAACGTGTTTGAAGTCATGACTGAAATCTACTAAAAAAGTGTAAAAATTAGAAATTCGAGCTACATGGAGGAATTTTAGCATGAAAACTTTGTTTTTATTATTCTATTTTATTTTTTTATTTGATATTGAATAATTATTTTTAATTTGAGTTTGTTCTAGCCCATTATACATTATTTAGAGATTTATTTTATTATTGAACTTATGTTAATTGATTACTAGTTTAGACCCTTAAGCTTGTAACCTAAAAGAAGTTCATTAGAGTTAGTTAGAGAAGACTATATTATATTATTTTTTGAGCTACAAATTTGGGTAACAAGTTGAAGAATAATCGTAAGTTTTTCTTTTGTTTGTTTGTGGTAAAATAATCTTTTTTTATATGGATAAAAATCATACACTAACTTATCAAATATTAATTGATTCGCAGCATCATTTGCATACTTAAAATTTTTAGATACAAAGTTATTTATGAATCCAAGTCTTTTTCAAATACATTCGGTTTTTGGATACATGATTACCTCTAGATTAAAGTTTTATCAAATCTAATTTTCAGCTTTTCAAGTTTTTATGCACTTCGTTAGGGGTTGTTTAACCACATGATCAAGAGATCCACATCATAAGTTAATTGAGTTTTTCTTCTAAATGTAAAATAATAATTTTATCTACAATGAAATGCGAATGGGTACAAAGTGAAAAATTGAGCTCATTAATTTTTTTTTAATAAATTTAAATTAGACTAAACTTCTACACGTGACTTTGGAATCACTACCATTTTCCTTTATAAAACATAAATTCTTAACCCTATTTAACGATAAAGGTTTTAAAAGAGAGCTTCAAGTTGGCAAGGAGTTTGATAACTATGTATTAAACACACCTTAGTCGGATGTAAATGGCAAATGTCAAGAAAGAAGCCCGAAAGCATTAGTCTCTATCAGTTAAAAATAAAATTATAACAAACATCCAACTTAAACGTTCCAAAATAAAAAATTAAAATTAACGGCGAGAAGAAAGTAAACCTTGCTCTATTCATGGTATTATAATTGCAGGGAAAAGAAAAGAGTAGTAAAATTTCTTTCAGCAAGAAACAAAAGTTTGATTACCAATATCTAAATGAGCTTCTTCTTCTGGAAGTATCGTTTCAAGTGCCACACTTGCAATGCCGAAACCGCAATGCAGACACCCAAAGACATGATACCAAATAATGCTACTCTGGTATTTGTTACTTCACTCACAGACCTCAACTCTTCTTCCCTGTCAGTATCACCCAATAAGATGGAAAAAAAACTTTTAGGTTGAATAAAGGAGAGAAATTGCAAGAATGTAGAAAGCGTTTGGAATGTAGAGAAGAATAAACCTGGATTTGAGATAGAGTAGATTCTCATGGATGGCCTCCACTGCTCCTTCAAGTTTCCGCAGCTCAAGTTCAACGCCCTACAGGATGACAAATTAAAATAAAGTTATACATCATGATGTCAAGCAATCGAGGAGGGAAACTACACAGACACACAGATTATGTTTGTATCTCCAGGTAAATGCACTATAAGCTTATTGGAAACTTCTTCATTATGGATTAACAAGCTTTCACATATATTCAACATTCATAAAAAAAATCAATCTAACACGCGCGCGCGCGCGCGCGCACACACACACAAAGTTCTAGTCCTAGGGTCTTCAACTAACAATTTCCTCAATGTCTTGTTTTTTTCCAAGTAGTTTTTAGAAAGGTAAAGGATCATATAAACACCGGTTCTCCATCTCCATCTTGTTGACAATACAAAACTTCCAATATATGATATTGAAATAAAGATAAAGAAGAGTGCATAAATAAAAGCTGCGGAAGCTTTTGGCTCAGATAAATTCATTACTAGACTACAAGCAGTTTTCAGAATTTGATGGCCAAGGAAAGAGGGTATCTTTAGCAAGCTTACCTCTATCTTTTCTTTTCTGGCAACTGAATCCCAATCCTTAGCAGCAATTCCAGTTTTCCAGTCAATGTTAACACTCACATCTCCGCTCCCTTGAATGTGGCCATCCACCCAAAAACAAGCCAGGTAATTGCCAGCCTCATGAGTTGTGAAAGCGAATTGACCATGAGTCACATTCTCCTTATGGTGAAGGTTGTTCCCATATGGTGATGTCACCTACAGAAGAAACAAACAGTTGAGGATAACACTTCGAGCAAATTAACAAAAGAATAATGGATATTTAGTCATTCAAGTTCGAAAGACTAAGAACTCTTCCAAAGAGTTTGAATCATGCAATTCAAGACTCTCCAAGACCAATCATCTCTTGCATAAGCACAAGACCCCAGAATTATTCACGGATTCCAATTTCATGTAAAAGTAAAAAATAAAATTATATAGCAAAGTTACTAAAGGATTAGGTAGCACAACTCGATGGTTAACGTTTGGTTACTATCTTGAATAGAAGAGACGGAAACCACCATACAAATAGCAAAGACATGTCTTTCTATATTTTCTATTTTAAAAATATAAAAATTCACTCCAAAACTACACCCGAGATAAATTTATTTTTCAGCCAAATAATTTTTTTTCCTCTTCTATATCTATCTTTTAATAACCACCTACTAGTCAACTTTAAAGATTTTTTTAAAAAAATTTTATTGTTGTTTTAATTTTTTTCTTGAAAAAAATTGCTTAAAAAAACATCTTTTGGGGATAAACCCCACATTGACCGGCAATCTAATAACCCGGTTCTTAGACCGGGTCTAGTAACTATGTTATCATGGGTTCCCCGGAGCAATATTTCCCCTACCCGCATCAAAACGGGACCCAGCCATGGACGGGTAAAAACCACTGCTGCTCATATAATAAATCTTGCAAATTGGAAACAAGAGCATGTGAAATAATTGCTTATAACTGATTCTAATAAAAAAAGATTAATGAAAGAGGTACAAATCACAATGTAATTAATTAAAAAGTGTGGAAATTACTTGCTAATAAAAAAAATTATAAAAAAAACTGGTAACCTTGACAGAGATGGAAGGGATGTGGGAATGGTTATCGGAAACGACAACATAATCAGCCAAAACGACAACGTTGTTGTGGATTTCCTCGGACACGCACTTAGTACCGGATGCCGGTAGATTCAACCATACGGCTTCGCTAACCATGAAAAAATTGCAGCTACAGATCAATACTCCTAAAATGCAAACCAATACCAACTTGCCACGCACCCCCATCTCTCCCCCTCCCTTCTTTCTGGTTATTGGGCTATGAGATCGAAATGAAAGAAACGGAGATGATGAGTTACGATATACTCTGCACTTCTCTCCGGTAACCGATGCACCGTTTTGCTTCCGTTTTAATTTTTCTTTTAAAATTATTGAATTCATAAACTTATTGATTCTTCAGTTGGACCCGGTCCACTTAAAATGAGAGGGTTCTTGGGCTTCCATAAACCACTGGGCCGCCCAGTTCTTATCCCTTCACATAAATTGGAGATTAGTAATTTTCATCTTGTTACACATTCGGCCCGTTAGGTGAGTTAACTCGAAAAATCTATTATAATGAGTTAAATTTCAAGTTGAGTCAGTTTTGACATTAGTCTTGACGTGTGTAGTTGACTCGACCAAGTTAGCTCGAAATATATAGTTAACTCGATTAAATCTCGTCCAAACTTGATGGATTCAACATTAAAAAATTTAAAATAAAAATAATAAATTTAGAGTCATCATTGAATTGATATGGTGATCAAAGAATTAACTAATAAATTAGTAATTCAAGATTTGTTTTGGATCAATCTCAAGCCAAATTGATATATATAATATTTTTTTTCCGGCTATAACTAGTTTCCTTTAGCTTAAATCTTATTTTATTATCATAAAATAAATATAGAAGAAAAATAATAATTTAATATTATTATTGTAAATATCTTCTTATTTTCACTTAGCTTTTGTAGCATCTCCTTCTAAACTTAGAAAGATAACATTTTCAATTGAAGACCGAAAGAAAGTAGTTTTGTTGACATTGTAAACTCAAAATAACAAGTGCAATAAAATTATTGACAATTCCGAGTGACTATATGTTTGTTTAAATAATTATAACCAAAGATAAATAATTTTTTTTTTATAACAAGGCATGTCTGCCAGATCCAAGGGACTCCGGCCAGCAAACCCGCTGACCTGGTTCTGGCACAATATAATATTATTATTAATATTATAAATATTATTTTTTTCATTATTGTTAATATAATTATTAAAGACATTTGAAGAAAAATATTATTGGTATTGAAAAAAACCATATATTTGATTTGAAATGTAAAATTAAAAATTATTATTATTATTATTATTATTATTATTATTATTATTATTATTATTATTATTATCATCGTTAATAAATTTAAAAAACCATATTGTTACTATTAAAGAAAAACCATAAATTTGATTTAAATGGATTAAAAATTATAAGAACTTGGGTCCGGTAAGTTTAATATTATTATTAATATTATAAACATTATTATATTTATTATTGTTAATATTATTAAATTGAAAAAAAATATTATTGCTATATGAAAAACCTATAGATTTGATTTGAAGGGTAAAATTAAAAATTATTATTGTTATTGTTATTGTTATTGTTATTGTTAATATTATTTTTATAATTGTAAATAAATTTCAAAAAAAAAATTATTACTATTGAAGAAAAACCATAAATTTGATTTGAAGAGTAAGATTAAAAACTATAAGAGCTTAAGTCAGGCTTGTTTAATATTATAAATATTATTATTTTCATTATTCTTAATATTATTCATATACTTATGAATAAATTTGAAAAAAAAATATTACTATAGAAAAGAAACCATAAATTTGATTTGAACAGTAAAATTAAAAATAATAATTATTATTATTGTTATTCTTTGCATTATTCTTTGTATTATTGTTAATATTATTTATATAATTATTAATAAATGTGAAACAAATATTGTTACTATTGGAAGAAAAAAAAGTAATAATGTCACACCGAAGTCTAGCACAGCCACACCCCAGGAACTAGGATCTAGCAGGGGCATCAGACCCAAGTACCTTGGGTATGCCATCCCTAGACTCGAGTACCTTGAGTCTAGCAGGGGCGGTAGACCCAAGATACGTGGGTCAGGAAAGGAACGCCAGATCCAAATTACTTTGGTCTGAAAAGACCCGCGCCTACGTCTATATACACGCTCTCCTAGGTCTGGCTTAACAAAATATTATTATTAATATTATAAATATTATTTTTTTCATTATTGTTAATATTATTAATATAATTATTATAAAAATTTGAAGAAAAAATTTATTGCTATTGAAAAGAAACCATAGATTTGATTTGAAGAATAAAATTAATAATAATAGTAATAGTAATAGTAATAATAATTATTATTATTACTATTATTATTATTA
>Ga0307510_10005543_pt1 | contig 15042 bp, 12 predicted proteins | sample 12_EM_MG_FD_207224 | JGI IMG/M metagenome (GOLD analysis project Ga0307510, IMG submission 207224) | Populus trichocarpa ectomycorrhiza microbial communities from riparian zone in the Pacific Northwest, United States - 12_EM | ecosystem: Host-associated > Plants > Roots > Unclassified | place...
CGAGAGAGCGACCGGGATTCCGGGCCTCCCTTGCTCTCCTGGAGATCTGTCTTGACCCATCAATCTGTCGCTGCGGCACTGAACGCCCAACCCACGGCCGAGGATCAGTGCGGCGCCGCGCTCTTCGCGGCCGCTGGCCGTCTCCTGCCGCGCCTGGAGCGCGGCACGCCGATCGATACCGGCTTCCTGCGCATCGCGATGGAGAGCGCCTTCGGCGGCAGCGACGCCGAGGGTCTGTGGGACTGGAAGCTCGCCTATGACGCGGGCGAAGCGGCGCAGATCCTGTTCCTGCGCAAGTTCGGTGCCGCGCTGATGCGCGAGACGCCCTTGGCGGCGTTGACGATGATTGAACGCATCGGGTCGCTGCTGCCCAGCCATACCCGTCGCTCCGAGGTCAGCCAGGCACTCCAGCAGTTCAGCACGCCGGCGGGGCTGGCCTTCGTCGCGGCGGTCGCGTCCGCGATCACGCCTGGCGATCTCGTGCTCGAGCCCTCGGCCGGGACCGGGCTGCTCGCGATCCATGCCGAGAATCACGGCGCACGCCTGATGCTCAATGAGCTGGGTGGAACCCGGGCAGCGCTGCTGCGGCTGCTGTTCGACGGCGTGGTGGTGAGTCGCCATGATGCCGCGCACATCCACGATTATCTGCCCGCCGCGGTGACGCCTGACATCGTCATCATGAATCCGCCCTTTTCGGCGACGGCGCATATCAGCCGCGCGATGAAGGACACGGCCCTGCGCCATATCAGCTCGGCGCTTGCCCGACTCTCGCCGGGCGGCCGCCTCGTCGCGATCACGGGCGACGGCTGCTCGCCCTTTGAGCCGGCTTGGCGCGATGCTTTTGTCGGCTTGCAGGAGCATGGGCGCGTGCTGTTCTCTGCCGCGATCGACGGCAGGGTCTATGCGCGTCACGGCACCAGCGTCGACACCCGGCTGACCATCATCGACCGCGTGCCGGCAGATGATCCGATCATGTTCCCGGCGTCGCCGGGAGTCGCTCCGGACACCGCGACTCTGCTGCGCTGGGTGATCGATCTGCTGCCGCCGCGTGCGCCGCTACACGCACCGCCAGCCACCCTTCCTATCGTGACAGCGAAGCGCACGCCCTTGCGCCAGACCTGTACGGTTCCCGATCGTACGACATCGACCGCCGCGGCGGCAGCGATCGAACTCGCTTATGAGACGCGCACATGGTCGCCTGACGCAGCAAGCGGCAGTGTCGATGCGATCTATGAACCCTATGCGCTGCAGTCGGTTATGATCGATGGTGCCCGGCCTCATCCGACACCGCTTGTGCAATCGGTCGCCATGGCCTCGGTCGCGCCGCCTCAGCCGACATATCGCCCGCACATGCCGGGGGATCTCGTCGAGGCGGGCCTGTTGTCGGACGCGCAGCTGGAATCCGTCATCTATGCCGGCGAGGCCCATGCCGGTTTCCTGACCGGAACCTGGTCGGTCGACGAGACCTGCGACATCGTCACGGCGGCGCCGGATAGTGCCGAGGGGGCCGTGCGGTTCCGGCGCGGCTGGTTCCTCGGCGATGGTACCGGTGCCGGCAAGGGACGCCAGGTCGCCGGTATCATCCTCGACAACTGGCTTAAGGGTCGGCGTCGCGCGCTGTGGATCAGCAAGTCGGACAAGCTGCTGGAGGACGCGCAGCGCGACTGGTCGGCGCTCGGGCAGGAGCGCCTGCTCGTCACTCCGCTTTCGCGCTTCCGGCAGGGGACGCCGATCAAGCTGCGTGAAGGCATCTTGTTCACGACCTATGCGACGCTACGTTCGCAGGACCGTGGCGAGAGAGCGAGCCGCCTTCGCCAGATCGTCGACTGGCTGGGGAAGCATTTCGACGGCGCCATCATCTTCGACGAGGCGCACGCCATGGCCAACGCGGTCGGCGGCAAGGGTGATCGCGGCGATGTAGCGGCGTCGCAGCAGGGCCGGGCAGGGTTGAGATTGCAGCATGCGCTGCCACAGGCACGGATCGTCTACGTCTCGGCGACGGGCGCCACGACGGTGCAGAACCTCGCCTACGCCCAGCGCCTCGGTCTGTGGGGCGGCGAGGACTTTCCTTTTGCCACACGCAGCGAGTTCGTCGCTGCGATCGAGGATGGCGGGGTCGCCGCGATGGAAGTGCTGGCGCGCGATCTCAAGGCGCTTGGGCTTTACGCGGCGCGGTCGCTGTCGTTCGACGGTGTCGAATATGAGCTGCTCGAGCATGACCTGACCGCCGAGCAGGTACGCATCTACGATGCCTATGCCGGCGCCTTCCAGGTCATCCACAACAATCTCAACGCGGCGCTGGAGGCGACCAACATCACCGGCGTCACGGGCACCCTCAACGGCCAGGCGAAGTCGGCCGCGCGTTCGGCCTTCGAGAGCGCCAAGCAGCGCTTCTTCAACCATCTCATCACCGCGATGCAGACGCCGCGCCTCGTCAGCGCGATCGAGGCGGACCTCCTGGCGGGCCATGCCCCGGTCGTTCAGATCGTCTCGACCGGCGAGGCGCTGATGGAACGACGGCTTGCTGAGCTTCCGACCGGGGAATGGGACGACGTCCAGGTCGACATCACGCCGCGCGAATATGTGCTCGACTATCTCGAGCACAGTTTCCCGGTCCAGCTGTTCGAGCCGTTCGAGGACAATGAGGGCAATCTGTCCTCCCGCCCCGTGTATCTCGACGGCCAGCCGGTCGAATGTCGTGAGGCGGTGGCCCGGCGCGACCGCATGATCGAGAAGCTCGCCGCGCTGCCGCCGGTGCCGGGTGCGCTCGACCAGATCCTGCACCGGTTCGGCAGCGACCTGGTCGCCGAGGTCACCGGACGTTCCCGGCGCATCGTCGCGCGGCGCGATGACGCCGGCGCTACCCGGTTCGCGGTCGAGAACCGGCCGGGCTCCGCCAATCTCGGCGAGGCCCAGGCATTCATGGACGACGCCAAGCGCATCCTCGTCTTCTCGGATGCCGGCGGGACAGGGCGATCCTATCATGCCGATCTGGGCGCGGTGAACCAGCGGCTGCGCGTGCATTATCTGCTCGAGGCGGGATGGAAGGCGGACAGCGCGATCCAGGGGTTCGGCCGGACCAATCGCACCAACCAGAAGCAGCCTCCGCGGTTCAGGCCGGTCACCACCAATGTGAAGGCGCAGAAGCGTTTCATCTCGACCATCGCCCGGCGGCTCGACACGATGGGCGCGATCACACGCGGACAGCGCCAGACCGGTGGCCAGAACATGTTCCGGCCCGAGGACAATCTCGAATCATGGTATGCCCGCGATGCGCTGCGACGGCTTTATGGCCTGCTCGCCGCGGGTCGCGTCGAGGGCTGCTCGCTCCAGGCGTTCGAGGATGCGACCGGTCTCTCGCTGGTGGAAGGCGGCGGGCTGCGCGACGAGCTGCCGCCGATCACGACCTTTCTCAACCGCATGCTCGCGCTGACCATCGGGCTGCAGGATATCCTCTTCACGGTGTTCGAGGATTTGCTCGCCACGCGTATCGCGGGCGCCATCGCCAACGGCACCTATGAGGTCGGCCTCGAAACGCTGATCGCCGAAAGTCTCGTGATCGCCGATCGCCGGACGATCTACACGCACCCGGCCACGGCGGCGCAAACCCGGCTGCTGACGATCGAGCGGCGCGATCGTAACGAGGCCTTGTCGCTGGAGCAGGCGCTGTCACAGCATGGCGCCGACGCCGTGTTACTGATCAACAGCCGGTCGGGGCGCGCCGCTGTCCAGGTTAAGGCGCGCAGCCAGCTGCTCGATGACGGCAGCGTCGAATGTCGCGTGCGGCTCATCCGCCCGATGGAGGCGCCGACCATGCCGCGCGACGCCTTGGCGGAAACGCAGTGGGAGCCGGCTGATGTCGCCTCCTTCTCGGCCGCATGGCAGGCGGAACTGGCGACCATTCCCGAATTTGAGACCAGCACCCTGCACATCGTTGCAGGACTCCTGCTCCCGATCTGGAAGCGCCTGCCAAAGGAATCGACCCGGGTCTATCGCCTGCGCACCGACGACGGCGAACAGGTGGTCGGCCGCCGCGTCAGCCCGGCCTGGGTCGCCTCGACGCTCGATATCGGCGTGCCCGCGATGAATGCTGAACAGGCATGGCCGATGTTGCTCGCGGGCGAGGCGACACTGCACCTCGCCGAAGGGCAGACACTCACGCGCGTCAGGGCAATGGGCGTCCACCGCGTCGAACTGGTCGGGTTCAACGATCTCGCGCTCGACCGCCTGAAGTCGTTTGGCTTGATCTCGGAGATCGTCTCGTGGAAACTGCGTCTGTTCGTGCCGACGGGGGCCGACGGCGCGGATGTGCTCGCGCGACTGATGGAGCGTTATTCGCTCCAGCGGGTCGCCGAGCGCTCGCCAGCGAAAGCTGCATGAGGATGCGCCCCGTGGACAATGTCGCCGCCGAGATTTCACGCCGCCTTGCCACCCAGGCCGAGGCGGTGTGCCGTCGATACCTTTCTTCCGGTCGTCGCGAAGGCCGCTATTGGTTGGTCGGCGACGTGCGCAACACGCCCGGTCGCAGTCTCTATGTGCGGCTGTGCCCTTCGCCAGATGGGCGCGGTGCCGCCGGCAAATGGACCGACAGCGCAACCGGCGAGCATGGCGATCTGCTCGACATCATCGCCACAACCGGATCGCATCAACGTTTGCGCGACACCCTCGCCGAGGCAAGGCGATTCCTGAGCTTGCCGGTGCCTCTTATCACCGAGGATCGCGATCGGCCCAGCCGCCAGCCGTCGTCGCCACGGGGCACACCAGAGGCGGCGCGACGATTGTTCGGCTCATCTCGCCCGATCGCGCGCACCGTCGCAGAGGCCTATTTGCGGCGACGCGGTATCGCCGACCTGCGGGGCTGCGATGCGCTACGCTTCCATGCGCGCTGCTATTATTGGCCGAACAGGGACGACCTTCCCGACACCCGAACAGCGTGGCCGGCGATGATCGCTGCGGTGACCGATCTCTCGGACAACATCACCGGCGTCCATCGCACGTGGCTCGATCCCTCGACCTGGAAGAAGGCGACTGTCGCATCGCCGCGCCGTGCGATGGGCTACCTCCTCGGCAACGCGGTCCGGTTTGGGCACGCGCAGGAGATCATGGCCGCAGGCGAAGGCATCGAAACCATCCTGTCGCTGCGCCAGATACTGCCCGACATGCCCATGATGGCCGGCCTGTCCGCCACTCACCTCGCCGCCATCGAGTTCCCGCCGGCGCTGCGTCGCCTCTACGTCGCGCGCGACGCCGATCCGGCCGGCGACACCGCGATGGCCACCTTGGCGACGCGCACATCGGCCGCGAATATCGAACTCGTTCCGCTGTCGCCCGCGCTGGACGACTTCAACGACGATCTCAGCCTGCTCGGCGCCAGCTCGCTTATCGGTACCGTCACTGCCCAGCTTCGCGAAGATGACCGAATACGACTGCGAGAGCCTGGAGGCTGACAGTCCGGAATTCTGCCGCTCGGGTCCATGCTCGGACGATAGCATTGCCGATCATCTCGCCGCTGCTCACGGCCTTCTGAGAGGGCGGTTGGGACGACAGGCGGCTCGCCGCCGCAATGGCGGTGCTGCCGCTTTCTTCCCCTGGGCTTCGCCCATTCCTCGCGAGGCAAGAAAGCCTTGCCCGCCATCCTCCGCTACGCTGCGGCGCCCATCCCGCAGTGCTCGCGGGACCGCTGCGCTTGGGCGTGCGGCGCCGATCCGCCCGCCGTCTTTTTCCGCCTGCGAAGGCCGCGATGGGCGCGGTCGAGACGAAAGGCACCACATGTCACCCGATCATGAACCCGAGCAGCAGGAATCACCGACCAGCGTCATCCTCCACGAACTCTCGCTCTACGCTTACCGGCCATTCTCCGACGAAGCCGACCCGCGGCCGCTGCCCGAGGACCGACTGGCGACCGGCGCCGTCATCGATACGTACGATGCCTTCGTCTCAGCGCTGCACGACACGCGGATCGAGCCCGATCTCGAGGATTTGATGTGGGGCATCACCAACGTGTTCCACCGCGCCGCCGAACGGGTCGAGCGTGAACTCGACGACAATGAGGTGGCGCAGCGCACCAGCCAGCGCGAACAGGATGGCTCGGAGGTCAAGTCGGTCGAACTGGAGCGGCTGCTCAGGGAAGGCGTGACGCTCATAGAACGCCGCGACACGATGGAGTTCTTCCGCGAACTCGCCATCGAGCAATTCAACCTGCACTTCCGCAAAACCTGGAGCCCGCGTTCCGGCTCGGTCGCCAATCGCAAGGCTTTGACCGCGTCGATGATCGACAGCCGCGACTTCATCGCAGCGCGACGGCTCGCCGATCGCGAGGTGCTGATCCCGGCCGGTCCGAAGATCGCGCTCACCTCGGGCAGCGATTTCAACGACCACAAGCTGATCTGGGATGTACTCGACCGTGTTCATGCCAAGCACAGCGACATGGTGCTGCTGCATGGCGGCTCAGCCACTGGCGGCGAACGCATCGCTGCCTGCTGGGCCGATGCGCGCAAGGTCACGCAGATCGCGTTCAAGCCGAACTGGGCACGTCACGCCAAGGCAGCACCGTTCAAGCGCAACGACGAGATGCTGGCGGTGATGCCGATCGGCGTGATCATCTTCCCCGGCAGTGGCATCCAGGACAATCTCGCCGACAAGGCAAAGGCGCTCGGCATCCGTCCGATGGACTACCGCCCGAAAGGAGGCGGATGATCCGGATCAGATCAATTCGTTGGTGCCGAGGATATCTACTCAGCTGTCCTCGGCATCCATGGTGCCATGGACCTGCTTCCCAAGGTCGGTGGGAGACCAGAAGCCGGATTCTTGCGCGGTCCCGGGTCATAGGTTTCGTCATATTCGAACAGTCCGTGCGGCAGGGCATCGGCTGCGTTCCAACTCTCCGGCGTCGCGAGCACAATCAGCCGCTGTCGAGAAGTCAGATGTGCTGCAATCACTTTTGCTGACGGAGCGTCTATCCAACTCATCCTGGTCTTGGGCGACACCGAAAATCTCATCGCTGATCCGATTGCGCCGACGGTGGCCACATCGCGGGCGAGCCATACAGACCGAAACGTCGGGCGACGGGGCCGCGCCATTGTGATCAAGCCCCGGTCCGGAAGCAAGGCCCACCCCGCTCTTTAGTCGCTATCCTTGGTCCATCGCACAGCCTGATGCCATCAACCCGTAAAGGGTCCGCTGACGCGGCCGCGTGGGCTCTCGCCTCTCGCGGTGATTGCGGCCGTGCGCCGGACACTTCGGGCGCCTGTCGAGCGGGGATGGTCCTCGCTCCCGGACAGGAGCTTGAACATGTCGCTGAGCGTCGCCCAACATTTCGGTCTGAACGTCTCGCGGACGATGATGTCCTGCATCGTCGTCTTCCGGATCAGCGATGAGATTTTCGGTGTCGCCGAAGACCGCGAGTATGACGGCGACCCGGCGAATATCGTGCGCACATATGACCCCTTCGAGCGCTGACAAGCGCTCGTTTCCTTCGTCGGTTCGGAAAGGGCTCGATGCCCCTTCCGGGCCGCATTTTCTTTGCTATATCAGTCGGACAGGTTGCGCGGTGGTGGTGGTTGGATGCGCGTCCGGCGAACTTTTTCGTCATGGAGGACGCTATGATTGTCGCTGTTCCGATCCTGATTGCCGTTAGCTTTTTTCTTGGTTGGTGCCTGATCAAACTCACCATTCATGCCTTGCCGTTGTTCGCTGCGGTGATGACGATGTCGCTCCTTCTGGGCACCGGGTTTTCGGTCGGGGCCGCTGTTGCGGGTGGCGCCGTGGTCGCTCTGCTCATCGTTGCGGGCGGAAATTCGCTCGCTGCATCATCGAACACGCCAGCGTTGCGCGCCGGCGTTCTGGTCGCCTTCGCGGCACCAGCGTCATTCGCCGCCTACCACGCCATCCTGGGCCTGACCGCAATCGTCATGGCCTCTGAAGTCTGGCGCACGATCTGGGCTTTAGTGGCCGCGCTTATCGTCGGAGCAGCAGCCTGGCGTGAGGTTGCCATGAGTGCGGATCGCCGCTCGGCTGGATAACGCGACCATGATTGGAAGTGCGCTTCCCGGCGGTGCCGATCTCGACGCGGCCAATCAACAGCCAGTGGTAAGATGTTTCGCCTGAGCTGTTGTCCACCGGGACACACCGATGCCCGTGTCTGAATCGAGCAATCCGATCAGGCCGAATAGTCGGTGCCGACCCTCTTTCGTCCGACATCCTGCCACGACCGTCCCTCCAAAGATCAAGCCCGCCCCCTGCAGCCTCGTCTATGGCTGAGCTAGCCGGGTGACGGCTTCGCCTCGATACGCCTTGTCCGCAACCGCGGTCCCGCCACTTTCTTCCCCTGGGATGGCCACCCCACGGCTGCGCCGCGGGGACCCCGACCCGCCCATTCCTCGCGAGGCAAGAAAGCGTCGTTCCCGCGGTCCTCCGCTGCGCTGCGGGCTGAAGCTGCGGCGGCGATCGCACCCGGCATTTGCTTGCCATCGAGGCCGCAAGGGGCGGGCTCGAAACTGCGAAGGAACGACATCATGGCACTCATCGGCAGCTTCAAGAAGGTCGGCACCGACTATTCGGGCGAGATCGTCACGCTCGGCGTCCAGGCCAAGGGCGTCCGCATCGTCCCGGTGGACAACCGCTCGAACGACGACGCACCCTCCCACCGCGTGTTCGTCGGCCGCGCCGAGATCGGCGCCGCCTGGGAGCGCACCTCCAACCAGGGTCGCGACTATCTCTCGCTCAAGCTCGACGATCCGAGCTTCACGGCACCCATCTTCGCCAGCCTCTTCGATGACGAAGGCGCGGACACCTACAGCCTGATCTGGTCGCGCCCCACCAAGGCGGCCAACGACTGAGCGGTCAGGAACCCCGCCCGGCAATGCCGGGCGGGGCTTTCCGCTTGCTTGCAGCGAAGGCGAAGAAGCGATGTCGAACCGGCGCGACATCGCCTCTCCCGTCCCGGGTAGAGCGATCTCTCCGACAGCGGACAAGATCAGGAACGATCGGCCGGCGATCGGCGTCGGGCCGCGGCGATGATAGCGAAAAACCGCGTACAATGGGTGCGGAACGTCACGCATGCCTGCCCGCTGGGCGACGTAACGGCATCCTCTCGCGGGCAATTCTGCTCATACCGCAAATGGTCGAGCCATCCCCGCTTCAAGGTCGGGGGAAGCAAGATCGTCAGTCAGTTGCCTTTTCGGATCGTCGATACAGACGACCTCAGGCGCCTCGACCTGATCGATTTCGCGCAGGAATTCCTTCGCCGTAACGCGGACTACCGCTGCGACTGGCGTCGGCGAGACGATGCTTTGCCGGAAGGAGGGCCGGCCCGGCGATGGGGTCTCGCACGTCTCTTTCGATCCCGATCGTACGCCGCTCGAGGCGCCCGCACTGTGGCTTCAGCCCGCTTGTGGCGCCGTCGTCGTGCTCGTCCGCGCGCCGCCTGGCTTCGCCGGCGTCGCGCGGATCGAGCAGATCGGTGCACCGATCGCCGTCCATGACGATGCCGGCCAGCGTCATGTGGTGATTGACGCTGACGGCATGCGCCAACGCTTATGGCTGCACGACTGCGAGCCGGGAATGGCGTTGAGCATCGCTCTTCCGATGGCGGGCGAAGCTCCGCTCCTCGCCGCCGCGAGCGCGCGCCACTATCTCTCGACCGGCCGCGCGACTGCAAATCCCGCGCTCCAACCGACGGAATTCCAACGCCAGCGACTGGCCTTGCTTCTCGCCATTTTCGATGCGGCGCAGGCCGGCGCAAGCAATCGCGAGATCGGCACAGGTATCGTTTATCTGCGCCTTGCGGGCCTCGCCGCGCAGGCCTGGAAGGCGTCGAGCGAGCGCCGTCACACCCAGCGCATGATCGCCGAAGCCGAGGCGATGGTGAGCGGCGGCTTTCGCGGCCTGCTCACCAATCGCGAGAGCGAACCGGCATAGGGGCGACATTTCTGGGCCGCGCATTCAGCCGCTCCGCCGCCCTGCCTGTAGCACGCCAGAAGCACCGGCAGCAGGTCCGGATTGGCAACGCCACCCGGCCACACGCCGGAGAACTCACTATGTCGCTATCGCCGACCGGACAGCCCCTGCCGTACCTTCGCACGCCGGACGCCGCGCGCCTGCTTGGCCTGTCGGCGCGGACGCTGGAAAAGCATCGCTGTTTCGGCACTGGCCCGGCCTATCACAAGCTCGGTGGTCGTGTTGTCTATGCGGTCGGCGACCTGCAGAGCTGGGCCGACCAAGGCCATCGCCAGTCTACGTCGGACCCAGGTCACGGCATCGTTCACCCAGCCCGGCGGCTGGATGAGCAGCTGCAGCGCGGCGGTCCGGTGCGCCGATGACCGGCCAGTCGCGCGCCCTTGCCGCGCTTCCAGGAAGTTGCGCGCAGCTCGATCTGTTCCGCGCGATCCCCGGACCGATCGCTCCGCGCGATGCGCAGGATCTGATGACCTGGCCGTTCTTCAGCCTCGCCAAATCGCGTCGCACCAGGCCGATCGACTTCCGCATGGGCGAAGTCGAGATCTCGGTCGAGGCGACCCTCGAACATGGCATGGCGACCATCTGGGATGCCGACATTTTGATCTGGGCCGCGAGCCAGATCGTCGCCGCGCGCGATCTCGGCAAGCCAACTTCGCGGCTCATGGCGACCACGCCACACGCGGTGCTGACCTTCATCGGCCGCGGCGTGTCGCTGCGCGACTACTACCGCCTCAAGGCTGCACTCGACCGCCTTCAGTCGACCACAGTCGCGACAACGATCCGCCAGCCACTGCAGCGCCGGCGACACCGTTTCTCGTGGATCAACGAGTGGAAGGAACGGCTCGACCCGCACGGTCGGCCGCTGGGGATCGAGCTGATCCTGCCCGACTGGTTCTATGCCGGCGTGCTCGATCAGGCGCTCGTCCTTACCATTGATCGGGCTTACTTCGCGCTCAGCGGCGGGCTGGAGCGGTGGCTCTATCGCATCGTGCGCAAGCATGGCGGCCGCCAGCGCGGCGGATGGAGCTTCGACCTCGCACATCTCTATCTGAAGTCCGGCGTGCTCTCGCCACGTAAGCAGTTCGCCTTCGCGCTGCGCGATATCGTCCGGCGCCAGGCGCTGCCCGGCTACCGTCTGACCCTGTCAAGCGAGCTCGGCCGGGAACGTCTCGGGTTCGTTGCACTTCCGCGCGATCCGTTCGACGTCGCGATGCGGCGGGTCGGCCTCGACGCTGGCGGTGGCCGATGACGCTCGTGCCATCATTGACCCGAAGCCTCGTGCCATCGGGAACCCAAGCCTCGTGCCATCAAGAACCAATATGGGTCGTAACCGATTGTTCTGGCGCGGCGATCTGCCTGCCTAACTATGCTAACTTTGAATCCTACGGATTCAATCTAACGCAAAACCAATGCCCACTGCGGGTGGCAGCTCAAGGCGATCGGGCGTGACGGTCGCGGCACAGCTCGCGGCATCCGCCGCATCGCCTGCCGGCGACCTGACCGAGGTCGATCTCACCTGGATCGAGGGCAAGGTCGAGCACTGGCTCCGCTTCGGCCGCCAGTGCGGCGAACGCATCATCGACCGCCGTCGGCGTGTCGTCATGCTGCGGCCGGCTGAGCATTTCGCGTTCATCAGCTGGGCTTCGAACGGCTACGGCACCGTGTTCTCCCGCATCGATATCGCCTGTGCCGTCGGCACCGGCGAAGCTTATTCCACCCTTCCGTTCATTCGACCGGGCGGCCGTCTGCTGCTGCGCATCGACGGCTGGCCCAAGGTCGAACGCGTACTGCGCGCGATCGACGCGGTTGAAACTGCCGGCGTCGATCCTTGCGACGCCGCGCCCGATCACTGGCGCCACGTCCACAATCGTCTCGCCGCTGGCTTCGACCCGCGACCCTATTCGATCGAGCGCCACAACGCTTGGCTCCAGCGCAAGAGGATACTCGGATGACCCGCTTCGGCTATGTAATGGTCTCATATTTCGCGTCGATGGCGACGATCGTCACAGCGTTCGTTCACCCCGCGCCGCGCCTGATCTGGAACGCCAGTGCGAGCGTTCCGATCGGCCTGTATTCGCTGCGACGCGGTGCGGCGGCGCGGGTTGGCGACCTTGTCGCCGTTCAGCCGCCCGCAGCGCTCAGCGACTATATGGCCCGGCGCCACTATCTGCCGCTCGGCCTGCCCATGCTTAAGCATGTGGCGGCGCAGAGCGGGCAACGCGTTTGCCGCGTCGGTGACCGTGTTCTGATCGACGGTAACGTGGTCGGCCAGGCATTGGCCCATGATCGCCACGGCCGGCCGCTGCCGGTCTGGCGCGGCTGCGTGCAGCTCGCCAAGGGCCAGGCCTTCGTGATGAATGCGAAGGTCCCGGACAGCTTCGACGGCCGCTATTTTGGCTTGCTGCCGTCATCGACGATTACTGGTCGGCTGACGCCGATCTGGACGCGCTGACGATGCGCGCGCTGCCGATCGCCGCACTCGCCGGCATGGCGCTTCTGGTGCAGCGTGCGCCGGCGCAGCGAGCTGCGGCTATCCCGCCGGCACGAAATGCGGTTTCCGATTTCGTGTCCGAAGCTGCGCACCGTTTCGCTATCCCGGAAGGCTGGATCTACGCGGTGATGCGCGTGGAAAGCGCCGGTGATCCGCGCGCCGTGTCGCCAAAAGGGGCGACCGGCCTCATGCAGATAATGCCCGCCACCTGGCTCAATCTGCGCGTAAAATACGCACTCGGCGATGACATCTACGATCCACACGATAACATCGTTGCGGGTGCCGGATACCTGCGTGATCTCTACGATCGCTATGGCTCGCCGGGGTTTCTGGCGGCTTATAATGCCGGGCCGGCGCGGTACGAGGCGTACCTGGCGCGGCGGGCATCGCTGCCCGGCGAGACCATTGCCTATGTGCAAAAGCTCGCGCCAATTGCTGCAGGCGAGGTCAGTCGAATAGCGCCGTCTGCGACGGTTGATCCGACCGCCTGGACGCGCTCCAAGCTATTCGCAGGCACTTCGCGCGACGCCGAAAACGCGCGGAGCGATACAACTGTGGCGATCGGTGAAGTGTCCGATCGCAGAGCGGCCAGGCAGGAGGCTGGTGCTCAGCCGCCCCGAGCCACCAGCCTCTTCATCCCTCTTTCCGGGCAGGCCCGCCGATGACCGGGAGGGTCGTCAGCTGGGTGGATGGGCGCGTCTGTTTCCGGGAGGGTTTGCCGGAAAGGGAGGGTAGGCGGGGATGGCGAGATAAAAGCACCGCCGTCGCGCGGGGTGCATGTGGTTGGTTGTGTTGGGGAATTTGCGCCATCACCGACCCTTTCCTGCCAGCGCTGCTGGCGTTTTTTCCTGTGAATTCAACGCCTGCAGCGCCGTCACGCCGCGTCGGGCAGCCTGGCGTGGCGGTGTGAGCGACGACGGCAATGACTTCCGCGTCAGGCCGGGCAAGGTGCGTGACGGCGGCGCTGCCAATGTCCGGCGCTCGACCAAGCTGGCGACCCAGGTGAAGCGTGCGTCGATGCGCGCCGGTGCGCTGCGTCGATCGCGCGGCGCAGGCAAGGGCGGGACCGGCACGATCGGCCGCGGCCGTCGGGCGGCACTTTCCGCGCGTCTTCATGCCAATAGCCGGAGGGTCGTCGTGAAGGCGCGCGTCGTTCGCCAGTCCGGCACGCGCTATCGCGCCGCGCCGCTGGCGCGACACATCGGTTATCTCCAGCGCGAGGGTGTCACGCGCGACGGCCGGGAGGCGGGAATGTTCGATGCCGGCTCGGACCAGGCCGATGTCGATGCGTTCGCGGAGCGCTGCGGCGATGATCGGCACCATTTCAGATTCATCGTCTCGCCTGAGGATGCGGGCGACATGGCCGACCTGCGGACCTTCACGCGCGAACTGATGGCGGACGCGGCGAACGATCTGGATACCCGGCTTGACTGGATCGCCGTCGACCATTGGAACACCGATAATCCCCACATCCACATTCTGGTCCGCGGCGTGGCTGATGACGGTCGCGATCTCGTCATTGATCGGGACTATATCCGGACCGGTATGCGGGCTCGCGCGGAGGAGCGTGTGACCCTCGAGCTGGGACCGCGCAGCGAACGCGACATCGCGCGCGCTCTGGCGAAGGAAGTCGAGGCGGATCGGTGGACCGGTCTCGATCATGCGATCGTCGCGATGGCGGACAGCAATGGCGGCGTCATCGATCTCCGACCAGGTGTTGCTGGCGATGAGACGCCGACGCGAGATTTGCTCGTCGGTAGGGCGATCAAGCTGGAACGGCTGGGGCTGGTCGAACCCGTGGGGCCGGCGCAGTGGATCGTGAAGGCGGACTTCGAGCCGGTGCTGCGCGATCTCGGGATCCGCGGCGACATCATCAAGACGATGCATCGTGCGATGGCTGGGGCAGGTCGCTCGCCCGACCCGGCACGCCGATGGCGCGACCGACCCCGTGCTCGGCAGGCTTGTCGAGCGGGGGTTGCATGACGAGCTGCAGGGCACTGCCTATGCGGTGATCGACGGTGCCGACGGCTGCACTCATCATCTACGGTTCCCCGATATCGACATGACCGGCGATGCACGACCCGGTGCCATTGTCGAACTGCGCGCCTGGACTGATCGCGGGGGCGAGCAGCGACTTTCTCTGGCGACGCGGTCCGACCTCGCGCTCGACGCACAGGTCGGCGCCAACGGCGCGACCTGGCTCGACCGGCAGCTTCTTGCGCGCGATGCCGTCGCCACCGGCTGCGGCTTTGGCCAGGAGATCCGCGATGCGATGGCAGCGCGCATCGACCGACTGATTGGCGAGGGCCTTGCTCGCCGGCAGGCTCAGCGCGTCATCTTCGCCGACAGCTTGATCGAGACCTTGCGTGAGCGTGACCTCGCTGAGGCGCGTTCGTCTATTGCCGCCCGGACCGGATTGGCGCCTGAACCATCAGGCGCAGGCGGCACGGTCAGCGGGACCTATCGGGCGCGGGTCACGCTTGCTTCGGGGAGGTTCGCGATGATCGACAACGGGCTCGGGTTTCAGCTGGTGCCGTGGCGCCCGGCGCTCGAACCGCACCTGGGTCGGCAGGTGAGTGGTATGATCACGCCCG
>Ga0307510_10005544_pt1 | contig 15040 bp, 11 predicted proteins | sample 12_EM_MG_FD_207224 | JGI IMG/M metagenome (GOLD analysis project Ga0307510, IMG submission 207224) | Populus trichocarpa ectomycorrhiza microbial communities from riparian zone in the Pacific Northwest, United States - 12_EM | ecosystem: Host-associated > Plants > Roots > Unclassified | place...
CGAATTGGGTATAGTGGTTACCCAATTCACCTCCTCATCCCTGTTAGTCGAACATCCCCTGCTAGTAAAATATTCAAAACTTAGGCGCTGTACCTTCGTAGAAATATCATAACCAAGAATGGCACACAAGAGATATATAAACAACTATGCAATCCTAAATACCTAACAAAAGCACATAATAAACCCCCTGATATTATCCGGAAATAAGTAATAAATTCCATTATATATACTACTATCTTAGCTCTAGTAATATAAGCAGTGTACAGGTAGAGCCGAAACACAAACTAAGTAAAAGAATACACGGTAGTGTCGTGAAATATACATAGCAAATATACCGAAAATTTCAACAGACATTATCTTTACATTGTCCATTGAACCGCAAACCCCTAAACTCTAGCAGAACAACTCCCCCCACAGATCTAGTAAGAATGATACCAACTAACAAATGTGGCAAATCTCCCTTAGCTTCCCAACCACGCATCATACCTAGACAAAACCCTGCTGGTGAAAACCGCCATGCTGTGCAGGGTTTCCCGTGTAGGAGATGGGTGCTTGTAGCGGTAGTGGCGTGAGGAGCTCGCACGAGTGGTGGGGAGGCGTGGGAAGATAAAAAGGAGTGGGAAATGGAGGAAGGAGGGGAACATGGTTTTACTACGTGGGAGGATAGAAGGTTCGGATGGCAGTCCAAGTATGGTATCTTATTATTCCATATCGTTTCACCAACACACATCATGCCAAAGCACAGACCCCACAACGATCCAGCCACAAACCCCTACACAACTCCACACAACCCCCTCTATCATTACCGCCCCGCACTATCCACATCTATAACCTCACTAGCACCACCACCCCTCCCACAATCACCCCAACCGATCCGCCCCCTCCGCCACATCCCACCCTTCCACGCCACCCTCCTTCCTCCCAACCCTCTCATCCTTAACCATCCTAGCATCCCTCCGAACATCCTCCCCCTCAAACTCCACAAGCGCCCTCGGCACCTTCGCCTCGATGACGAAATGGTTGTCGCAGTGCGGGCAGTACTCGTCGCTCTCGTCCCACTCCTGCGTGTCCTTGCGGAAGCACTTCTTGCACTTCTTGCACGCGAACACCACCTCGAAGCGCTGCAGGAGGGGGTGCGTTTCCGACTCGGCGTGGCAGGTTATGCAGTCGTACCATTTCTTGCAGCAGGGGGAGCGGAGGGAGACTTGTGCGTTTAGGATGTGCTTGCTGTTTGGGGGGGGGGTAGTAGGTAGAGTGGGGCAGGGTTAGCTTGGCCCAGAGGAAGGGAGGGAGGGAGGGAGGGAGGGAGGGGAAGGTGGCGTACCACATTGTGTAGTGAAGGCGGTGGTGGTGGTTCGTGGTTGATACCGTAATTTGGATATAATGAGCGAGCAAAGGAGTGTGTCACCAGTGCAATCCTTTTGGAGGTGTTGTTGAAATAAGCATCGGCTCGTGGCGCGGGTGGTGGGAGCTTGGCTTGTGTGGTCGCTCAGGAATTGGATTGGTTGATGGGAGGTGTGGCGGTTTTGCGCCTGCTATGAATAATAAAAACCCCCAAGCACCTATTTCCAAGAGAAACTCCAAAGATCAAAAAATAGCACACTGGAAATACCCAAACTCATTCTAGACACAAGAGTATCCCCAAACCAAGCACATCTTGCCTGGCGGACGCTCCATCCACACCTCGAAACCAAATACCATTCTCAGCCCAGGCCCCCGCCAAACACGCCAGAGCACTCATCCAAGCGCTGTGAAATGGGTAAAGAGATCCTGAGAAGCCTCCAAACCCGTACCAGCATACGGGTGTAGACCCCCCTCCTCGCAGCGCGCCGCCAACTACTGTACCATCAGTACAACCATATCAAAACAATATCATTAAACCACGGTACTCCACCGCTTCATCTATCCCTACATTAAAAAGTTATCAGATCAGTGTAATCCATACACCCGCGAATTCCGGTTACTGTACATAGAAGAAAAAGTATGAACGAAAGAAAACCCTAACTCCCCCACTTCTCGTTCCATTCCCTTCCATTGCATTGGCCCTTTACTCCCCCCCCCTCTTTTTCCTCTGTCATCTCTCCGCTACATCATCCCGGTCTGATTTCACAAAAGGTTACCGTACGCAACTCGACACGACACAGCAAGAATAAAACGTGTATACCCATCTACATTCCCATGAAAGAAAAGAAAAAAGAAAAGAAAAAGCTAAGCGAGAGAATCAATGGATGAATGAAGAGCAAGGAGGGCCAATTATTCTAGCGACTACCTCCCGCTCTTTTGAAGGCTTCTCACAGCCTCCACTACCTCCTCCTTCTTCCCCAATGACCGACGCGCCTCTTCCATCCCGTACCCACAAACGTTGACCAGAAAATCCATCTTAGCCTCCCACACTTCCCGCTCCCGGACATCCGCGTATCGACGTTTGCACTGCTCCCACACGTGTCCGCGGAGCTCGTGGTCCACTGTCTTCAAACGGATGAGGAAGCTAGCGCTTACAGGTCTATGATCACTAGCACGGACTTCCCAGCGCCGATACGCTGTCTGCTTGATTCTTCCTAGGCCACGGTACAGGACTCGATCGCACCAAGCTGGTGATCGCTTCTTGTCCGAGGTATCATAAGTGTTGGTGCCCACGTCGTATTTGTAAGTAGGTGAGAAGGTAATTTGGTATTCTTGGAACGCACGGAGACGGAAGCCAGGATTTCGACGTCGTTCCATAAGGAGTTGATCGCGCTCCAGGAGCGCGGGTAGATCGCCTTGCCTTTCTCGGGAGATTACCGAATCTCGGTGCATGTCTATGCGGTAGTTGAGATCGCCGTTAAGGATGCAGATTTCGTGGTCGAGGATCATGCTACCGTCGCCACCACCAACGAACATATCTGTACGGGCTTCGGCGGAGGGTTCCGCTGGAAGAGCGGTGGATTCGAGGATTGCTGCGATGTCGTTGTTGCGGGAGATGGTATGGGACTGGCCCGCTGCAAGATGACAGTTGATGAAGCAGAGAGAACTATCATCCAACAGGAATCGTACCACAAGCGCACCCTTGTTACCATGTAGGCCACCAAGACCACGCTTGACGGTCGATGCACATACATTGCGAATACTATGTCGTTCGGACGTCTTCACAAAGATACAAGTAAAAAGGCCAACCAAATTCGCCACATGCAAAAGAACATATGGTTGATCCCGAGGCATATGGGTCTCAATCGACTTGGTAAGCTGTTGTTGCCAAAGTCGATACTGATGAGACATGTGCTCCTGCTGGTCTGCCGCCTTCTTTTTCTTACTTTTACCACCTTTCAATAGAGACTCTGGGTCAAATGTTAGTATCAAAACCAAAGAAGAGGGGCAACCACAGGCAGCTTACTCGCAGTAATCTTCTTGTCCTCCAAATCAACTAATTCCTGGAACCCAAATACAATGATATCCGGACTATCGACGCTCCTCAAGACACTCTCCAAAAACACCTTGTCATCCACTCGAGTCAGCAAGTCTTGTGGCTTGCTCGCTCCGGCGTTCCATGTGCAAATGAGAGCCTTGATCTCGCGGAAACTACAAAACTCAACATCATGTTGTTGCATCTCCTTCTCAAGCCAATCGTCCTCCAACATCCCGTCCCAGATCCGAACGACGTTATCAACTCCCAAAGATAAAACCTGCAACCGCCCAACCTTCCATATGCTTGTTCGATCGGCGACCACTTGGACTACTGGACCGTTCGAGGACTGCCAATCCTTGAGTACCGTCCATGGCTTGGTTCGAACATCGTAAACGTATATCATACCAGTTTTGAAACCGGCCCATAGATAGTCCCCCACGCCGCTCATGGAATTGATGTTGTATAACGACACATTGACCACATCGAGACACGTAAACTTTGATCTAGAGTACACTGATACCTTTCCGTCGGAGTGCCCAAAATAAACCTTGTCAGGTTCACTATTTACCACGGCACCGCATGTAATCTCGGTGGTTGGCTTGTTAGGCGTTAAGGGTCTCGATATGATATTGAATTGTATGCGGGAGTCTGAACTGGGCTGGTAGACGTGGACATTCTTTCCAGCGCCTATCCATAACATTCCATCAACGACGAGTGAATATGTGTGTTTATTCGGAATCCTAAATGTAGTTGGGGAGTTTTTAAGGTTTGGCACTCCATTGACATCCGGCGCCCAAACCTGGAGCTTTCCGCCATCATCCAACGTCCATAGCTCATAGCCACAGCGGTGAATCTGAACAACCTCCTTCTTCATATGCGCGCTAGCCCTGGTGTTTGTGATCTTTTGCGAAGGGATATCGACCTCCATCAATTCACCATGTGAAGTGCCAACCCAGAGTTGCTTCCCCTCATTTTCAACGTTTACCGAGGGCTTGAATGCAATCGCCGTTACCTTTGTGCTTTCCCCGTGATTAATTGACATTATGCACTGGCCTGTGTCTATATTCCAGACGTTGGTAGCATTATTTGTTGTGCAAACGTACTTTCCACAAACGGCAAAGTACTTGACATACGTTCTACAGTTTATATCCCGAATTCCGCTCTTGAAAACAGGGTGACGCCGGTTGGCCTGGGACGAATCCGGATATTCGCTCAACGCTGACTGGTTCTCGTCCGACAATGCCTCATCAGAATCATCGGGGCCATAGCCACCATAAGAATCCTCAGCGCCATTACTATGTACTGTAGAGTTAGTTGTGATTGAGGTGTTAGAGAATATCCGGCTGGAGGAGGGGGCCGTGTCCGGGGCGCCCGAAGCCCCGGCTTGGATCGAAGAGAACCCTCGCCTAGGGGGTGGGAGAAATGGAGGAGTAGGCGGCTCAGGCGCGGGCCCAAGCTCCGATGATACCCGGGGGGGGGAATAACTTCGCCCTCTTAAGCTTGGGACCCTAGCTCTAATTCCGCCAATGATTCCACCTGGGGGCCTTGGAGGAAGGTCAGGCCTCAGGCCAGCGTCATCTAGTGAGGTCCGCTGGCCCCGGACCGAATCCTCAAACTTCATCCTTGGTCTAATTTCCTCCCTGGAAATCCTTGGTGGAGGTGGTATGGGCGCTTTTCCCGGGAGGATCCTAGTATCCACTCCAGCCCCATTCCGCTCCCTCGCCCTTTCCGCGGTGGAATAGTGTAATGGCGGGGGGGGAGGTAGTTGAGCATTCCTGCCGCTTGGTTAGGCAGAACCCTTGGTTGTTTTCCCGATTCATTATCAGACCGGCTAGGGGAGTTATTGGCACTTGAGGGCGGCGTACTAAACGGTGAAACATGCTCCTCCGAAGAAGCCGCAGGGGCTAGGCCCGAATTTGGGCCTGTGCGATCTGCCTTTGTCGGTATCGACGGTTTGCTGGGTATCCTCGGTTTTGTTGGCCTTGTCGGGACCGGGGGAGCGGCGTGTTCGGGTTGAATCCGCTTTTCCGGTTCATTGTAACTCTGAGATCCCTGTTGTGCTGGGCTGGGCGGAGGCCGGCGGAAAACTACATTGTTCGGTATACTCGCTCTCCGGTCTCCACTAATGCCTCCAGATGGCGGGGCGATCGGCGGCGGAGGAGGTTGTCCATGCCGTGCAGGGCGTGAGGATACCGGAAGTGGGGGCGGTGCACGATACTCAGTTTTCGGTGACGGAGAACTTGACCGAGAATTAGAGCGACTAGAAACCCTAAATGACCTGGAATGAGGTGATGCCGTTGGTGTAGTCTTTGTGGAATCGGATGGCCGCTCGGGTGAGGGTCCTCTTGCATCTAAATTTAGCGGGCTGGGAGAGGTCTTTGGGGAATCAAATCGAAATCCTGGAGGCGAATGTGTGGGCGTAGACTGAAATGTGCTATGAACTGAAAGTGGTCTCTGCCGTGAAGACTGGGTGTATCCTCGAGGAAGTGTGTGTGCGTTCAAGTAACCATTGCTGTTTGTTGGCTTCGACATCCCACCTCTACCCACTGTCGCCGCAGCCCCAAATGACTCCCGCGGGATATCCAGCGAGGCGCGAACATGGTAGCTGCCGCCTCCGTTGGAATTACGTTCCAGAAAGGGATCGGATCCAGTGTGGGCAGGTCGAAGAGGTATTTGCACCGTCTCGGATCCAGGCGGCGAAGGTACAGGTGGTTTTGGCTTTGAAGCCGTCATCCTCTCAAACCTCGAACGCAACGAAGAAACAGAGGCCTACGCAGTAAGAATCAGTTGGCCGGTAAATAGTAAGACAAACACTATTGGTAGAAAGAGCTTGGAGGATAGCTCACAGGAGGAGTATCTTCTGTCATATTTTCAGCCATCGCGAAGGTACGAATTCGAGCTACAGATCAGAGACCCAAGAATCCAAGGGCTCAGCCGAGGAGAGAGCACCAGATTAGCCAGGAGCAAACAAAAACTGACAATCCGAAGTTGAGCGGTTGAACAAGGTAAAATCGAATGTTGATGAGCTTCTCCGTAGGTATATGGAAAAGGAGTAATTTGAGATGAGTTCGAGAAGAGGAAGAAGCCGTTGTTGTTGTTGTTGTGCAGATGGGTTGTTGAGGAGAAGAAGCAATCGGGCAATGGACTCGTGTTGGCAGAGTGGCTAGAGCGGGAATGATGTGCAATGCAATGACCAAGGGTTTTTTTTGTTTTTTCCTAGAGCTATGATACTTTACTTTTTTTATCATGGGGCTAGAGGCTCTGTTGTTTCCGCCGTTAGAGCAACCATTTTAAATTAGGGAGAAGGAAGTAAAAAAATACCGGTATCATATAACAAAACACAGATCGTTTAGTGTGCCCTCAAAGATTTGGCTACTGTGCTGTATGCCGGTTGAGGTAAAGATGGGAGGCAGGTACGGGTCCAATACCGTAGCCTTGCAGCCATCTCCACCACAGACCAGTAGAATTATCAAGTTGTGATATTGTGATAACATGAAACGCCGGTACGTATAGCGCACCTACTGTAGCCAAAGGCCGCTCAGTAAACCGTTCTCCTTTATTCACTCGCCCACCGTAGAACACTGTAAACGCCGGCAAATCCCCGCTGTATCATCATTATTCCATCAAACCCTCTTGCCCCACCGACCGTATATCCTATCGCAAGGCAAAACCCAAAGTAACTTAGGGTTGAGATAGAAATAAAGTATAATACAGGATTATACAAGAGAGAGCTCCCCCCATCTGGAAGGTTTACTCCCGCTGCAGATCCTCTTGCAATCCCTGGAATACTTACCGAGTACGGCGCCCGTGCCGCAGCTTACACTCTGATACTGTGCCCTATGATGATCTGGTTTCCAGGTTATCGTACCGGCGCATACAGGCACGGTAAACGGGGGTCAACTTAACCTCATCATAGACAGGCCACAGCCCTTGACGAGAATTGGAAGGTTGCCCGCCTGGCGGCGAAGGCGAAGACAGGCGCGTCGATGCTTAAAATTCTATGATACAATGCAACTCACTTGGCGAGCCCTGTTCTATTATTAGAGTTGGGTATCATTCGGCGATTTGGTAAAGTGTGTGCCTGTGCCTGAGTCCAAGTAACCCCTTTATGATACTGTACCGTATCCCTCCTTATGGGTGGGGGCCCCGAAATTATTTTTTCGGGATATGGGAGATGCATTTGCGCTTTTGGACATTTCTCCGCCGCGGTCACAGGATGTCACTCGGATATGGCTTTTGGAGACTCCTGACGTATCATACTAGCCCAAGCGCCGTAAGAGGCGTGTGCTTGATCAAAAAGGGGAAAAATAAACAAAAATAAAAATTAGGATTCTAGCTTTAAGTTTTGATGTATTTGTACGGGTTCATGATTCCTTTCTGCTCAGACGTTAGCGATATGGTGTCTTTGTAGGGGTGGGGGACTAGTCACCGGGTCGAAATGGCTCTTTAGGCTCCTCATGATACTCAGCTCGGTCTCGCCTCTGGTGTACTGCACATATTCCCTCTTCGCAACACCAAGCCCATGCTCAGCACTGATACTGCCCCTCCTCTTCTGGATCCACTCGTAGACAAATGGCTCAAGCACTTCCACGACGCACCGATCGTATGATCTCACGAGTACGTTCAAGTGAAGATTACCGTCTCCCATGTGGCCGAATCCGACAACATCGACTACGATCTTATCCTCTCCTAGCAACCCGTGCTCAATGAACCTCGCCTTGACATCCTCCACAAGTGAGTAGAGCTCCTTTAGCGGGATTGAAACGTCGTACTTGTATGTTCCACCCCAGTGACCGCAGGCCTCCGGGATACCTTCTCTCCATGACCACAGGTTGCGTGCTTGTGTCTCGTCTTGTGCTAGGACCCCATCAACGATGGTCTCGTCTTCAATTAGGGCCATAAGATATTTTTCTAGTTTCTCGTCGTCGTGCTCTTTATTGCTTCCACTGGTTTCTACGAGGACATAGAATTTGGTCTCCTCGCCTTCTAGAGGTCTCTTTTTTCCAGTGACCTGCGCAACGCATCGTTGGCTTGCGTCGTCCATGAGTTCGAAAGCTGAGAGAATTTCGCCCAACTCTCTTTTGGCACGGATGAATGTTTCCTGCACTTTTTCGAAGGTATTTACACCGAAGAAGGCCACATTCTGCGCACTAGGTCTCGGAGGGCATATTATCGATACTGCGGTAATAATCCCAATGGTGCCTTCGGAACCGATGAACAACTGCTTGAGGTCGTATCCAGTGTTGTTCTTCCGGAGGGTAGATAGATCGTTCAGAATTGTTCCATCAGGGAGGACTGCTTCGACACCAAGAACTGTTCCGTGTAAACTTCCGTATCTCAATAACCTCAGGCCACCAGCGTTGGTGGCAACATTTCCCCCAACATGGCAAGACCCCTTAGCGCCAAGGTCTAACGGAAATATATGGCCCTGATCAGCAAGGTAATTATCCGCCGTTTCCAAAACAACACCAGCATCGCAAGATAGGATCCCCGAAACCGGGTCGAAAGAGCGGATGTTATTCATAGAGTTCATGGAAATAACGATCTCGTCGTAAACCGGTACCGATCCCCCCACCAATCCCGTGTTACCGCCTTGAGGGACCACAGCCAGAGAGCGGGAATTGCAGTGCTTGAGGATTTTGGAAACATCGGCGGTAGACTTTGGTTTTAGGACTAATCTCGTTTGGCCACGATACTTGCGCATCCAGTCGGTATTAAAGGCCGCAATGTCGTCCGATTCGGCAGAAAGAACTGGGCAGATTGAACAGAAGTGGGCGACATCTTCGGGGGTGAGTTTTGCGAACCGGCTGTCACGCTTGATGTTTGGATGTCTGAAATTGTGTTAGCCAGAACCGGGAAGGGGGGCATGGGGATTTACGACTCCGCAGTTAATCGGACTTCTTTCTTTTGACTGCTAGAAGCTGCAGCGGCCGTCGCAGGCCGCTCATGAGATTCTGTAGTGTTGAACCTCTGCCTGCCCAACCGAAGTAGTGCTGACCGCTGGGGGGGAGGTATCATCGTGCAAGGACGACGAATTGCGCGAGTGATTAGCCGTGCGGGGGTCATTGTGGAATCCTGGATGTTTCTCCTAGAATCATGGAAGGAGGGGTGGTGGTTATGATATAGTGGAAGGATCTGCAGAGGGGCAGGGTTTTTTCAACGAGGCTGAGGAGGAGGGAAGGGCAAGACACTCGAACAGGGCATCGAGCGGGTTTGCCTAGACCTCCCATTACCAATACCACATTTTCCGAGAATATCATACAGTGGCCGCATACTTAGCTTAGCCCTTTTACTAGTTGAGGGCTCTGAAGCTTTGTTTAGAGACTTTGTGCCCCCTTTAACTTATCGAGAATTGAGTTATCCTGGCTGCAAAAAGTTATGAGTTTGGCTGTTTTTAAGCCCTATTTCAATTCCTTCGGGGTCTTAGTGCTATGCAAGCGTGGGACAACCTTCACAGATGGGAAATTGCAAGCAGTTTAAAAACCAAATCACTTAACCATTAAACGATCTTCAGGGTTAGGGGTTACCCGTTCATCAGGTTTTGTTAGAATTTCTAAGCCTCAAACGCCAAGAGGTGGGGGAAACAATGGTTATTGTATTTTTGTCACTCCCGTCTGCGTGGAAACCTAGACCCCCACCAACGAGCACCACTAGGACTCTAGCATCTGTGGAAGCTTCCAACATTACGTTTCTATCTTCACCAGCTCCACTACATCATCACCTCGAGTTTCTATACCCCGCTAATTTATCAAAGATGGCCGGCTCTTATGATAGAGCCTTGAGTGGTGAGTTTGTCTTAAGTGAAACACTGAGCCGATGGAAAGCTGATACTGACCTGCCCTACAGTTTTCAGGTATCCATCATACTCCTCCACCGATTCCCATCTACTGATTATCTCGTCAACGACTAATTCACAATAGTCCCGACGGCCATGTATTCCAAGTAGAATATGCTTTAGAAGCCGTCAAGAGAGGTACTTATACCCCTCCCCCTACATCTATCTATGCAAAAATATCTATTCTAAAATATACTAAACTTATTAAGGAACCTGCGCCGTTGGTGTTAAAGGAACCTCCATCGTTGTTCTTGGCTGCGAGAAACGCTCTGCTATGAAACTTCAAGATACACGCATCACCCCAAGCAAAATCGGCCTCGTGGACAACCATGTTTGTCTTGCTTTCGCCGGATTAAACGCTGATGCCCGTATCCTCGTCGACAAAGCAAGACTAGAGGCGCAATCTCACCGTCTGACCGTGGAGGACCCTGTCACTATCGAGTATATCACAAAATACGTTGCCGGTGTCCAGCAAAGATACACACAGAGTGGTGGTGTTAGGCCGTTTGGCATCAGTACGCTTATCATTGGGTTTGATCCTAATGATAAAGTTCCGAGACTCTATCAGACCGAGCCGTCGGGCATTTATTCCGCGTGGTAAGTTTTTTTATAACTCGCGGGTTTCCTCTGGAATACGGGGTTAATATGGTATTATGGAATAGGAAAGCAAATGCCATTGGTCGGTCCAGCAAGACGGTTAGAGAGTTTCTGGAGAGGAATTATAAAGAGGATATGGATCGCGAGGAGACCATAAAGCTCACCGTCAAGTCACTTCTGGAAGTGGTTCAAACTGGTGCCAAGAATATTGAAATTGCTATCATGGAGCCAGGGAAGGAGATGGAGGTTTGTTATTTCCTGCCCACTCATTTTAGAGTGATGCTAATAACCCGTGCACAGATGATGACTGTCGAGGATATTGAGGGTTATGTCAGGGATATCGAAAAGGAGAAGCAAGAGGAGGCCGCAAGGAAGAAGACTCGCGGCGGCGGTCAGTCATCATCATCAGGGGGTGCGGGGACTTCGTCTTGATAGACACTAGTGATAGATGGGGGTAAATAAAATATTCGTCAATGCTTACGTGTTAGGAGGCATCTGGTTCCAATATAATTGCCTCTCTCGAGGAACATTTATGATACTATTGGGGGATTAGGTGAGCTTCTGACTCGGAAGAGCTGTCAAGCGGAGTTGCAGGTTCCATCCTCTCCTGGGCGATGCTATCTGTATGTGGCTCTCTGGTCGGGGATGGCAAAGCGGACACAAAGTACTTGTTTTGTTTTAATTGGAGATATGCTGTGGACGGTACACAGTGGCCGGAACTGCTCGTCGTATACCGGTGCCCCATAGCCATTATTTTTTACTCGCTCGCTGGCCCCAGTGCATATCATGCCTGCCCGCAGGGGGATTCTCCCATGCCCTAGACCAAGATCCGGAACGGCGCGGCCCTATCTGGTCGGCAAGGGAAAGGAGGTGACATGGAATGACAGGCAGACCTTCGGAGAGTATTTTTCGCTTATTTCTGCAGCCTGTTCCTTAATATGGTCCACATTAACTCTCCCCGCCTGATTCTATCCGGATATGGGATCGTTAGCCTTTAAACATGAACATACAGTATAGGGCCAGGCACATTTTTACCAGAATGTAGTAGACTAGGCCATATGTGTTGCCCGTGGTGCCCGACTATACGGTAGTCACCCGCAATGCCCTGAACGGGGTTACCATAAACTAGGAACATTGTACTCATAGCACTTCTATGTTATACACTTATCAAGGTGCGGGTGCCTACCCAAATCCAGTCTTGCTCTCAACCAAATCTATCTTGCTAACCCTTGGTGCCGGTATTCCGGCTGTAATTATTCTTTTAAACCCAAAGGGACCTTTTACCGCCAGCCAACCATCAATCTTCATAATTTTTCTCCTGTGGATGCCCTTGTTTCTACCCCTCAATTGGGGTCGTTTAGTAACTGGGTAGGGGCCGAAACATACCAAAATTGCAGGTTTCCGAGCCATCATAACTCAACCACCATAGTTGGAAACATCATCGAAACAATTCGAAAGGTAATTTGCTATAGTGGCACCCACACAAAAAGGGGTGGGATTTCCCCCTTCAATTCTCCTGGAGTAGTGAGGGGTGGAATGTCCTTTCCATCAGGGTACCTGCCATGACAAGGGTTTTTGTATGGGAGAAATACGAGGTACATTGCAACACATCGTACAAGCATCATACCTAGTTCATGTGCCCACAGCTCTCTCAAAACTCCAGACGAAAAACTGAAATAAATATATATTATACTTCAGACATGCTAAACCTTTTCGAAGAATATCCGAAGCTGAGTTTCAAGATGTCTGTGGAAATATAATAGCTCGAAAACCTGAAATTTTGGTATGTTTTGGTCTTTGTATAGTTGTTAAGGCTCTGACATAATTCCAATTTAACCAATCAAATGTTTTAACTTCAGATTTTCCATATCAAAATTCTCAAATTTGAGCAGGACCAACTAATACTATACCTGTATCATACTAAACGACCCCGATTGCCTCATAATACTAACCGCGTCCCAAGCAACGAGGGAGACTTCCGCCACGGCGACGGCACTCCCCCACCAACCCCACTATCATGGAAACCAAAAATATATGAATCCAAATTAAAAATGTAAATCTATAGTGGAATACGTAGTAGGAATTGATCTAGAGAAATGTCTTCAGGTGGTGTTGGGAGTGCACGGTAATGTGTGAAATCAGCTGTCAATCCTTAAATAGAATTGTGTTTGTTCGTTCTGCCTCGCTTGCCTATTCTCCTCCGCATCAACATACAAATTATATATACAAACATCCAAGTCCAGCGAAGCCACCAGGATTTCATCCATTCCACTGTTCATGCCAGTTCTCATTCTCAAGCGCATAGTGTCATTCCTTCTCCCAACCATGCTGTACATTCCACCATTCCACCATTCCACAATGCCAGTAACCATTCCTGCAATACGAATCATTCCACATACCAGCAAGCGCGATACATTCTGGACAACAATGTGGAGGGCTGCGTTGCGATTGATCGTTGGTGCGCGGTTAATTTTGTCCACCAGCCATATTATCATAATCTATGAACGATTAGATAAATCGTTGTTATTAAGTGGCATTGACCTCTGGCGGGAGATCTAAATCCACATGGCAGTACTGTAGGATAAGCATTTGTTCCCACAGTAGCATTATATTATGAATATTTTCTGATAGAAAATGTATTCTGTTCTATATTGCACTGGCGATCTGATTTTGTAGGCCAGACGATTCAAAAACGGAGACTCCACCCCCTTCCTGTAGAGGTGACACCCGACTTGAAATTCGGATTCAATTCTCTAAACAGGATAACGTTATCTCATAAGTCATGAAAACTGCGTTAAGAGCTGCTAGGGCGCTGAGCAGGTCCACACTAGCCAGCAGCCCCCACCGCAGCGTTTGGCCAGAATTGACCCCAGGGCATTACAAACCCTAAACCTACCCCCCGGCAGAAAAGTGGTTCGCCGAGCATTGTTTAATGCTCGACTACCTCCCACTGCCCCCGGATTCGGGCTCATGATGGTCCCTGTTTCAAATTAGCCGACCAGCTCCTATGTCAATGATAGTGTTTCTTCTTGTTCTTTTGACCGCTTCTTCTTTGGAAGATAGGCGTTTGGGGCTCTTGATACTTTGTCGTTGGAAAAATAGACAAGCATCAGTATCCGATGATAGTAATTATAAAGCGGGATACAAGAGACGGGCTCAGAGGGGAAAATTGTGAGAGATGAGGTGGGAGTAATATGTTAGGCTGGGGTAAGGAGATTTTAGTGATGAAGCCACTGATAGACAGGCAGGTTAGGAAAGCGAGGGGAAATTGGGCCAGTGATGCATGATTACTGGCTCCCCAAGATGATGCTCATAATTTCTGCAAGGATGTTCGGACTATCTTCGGCAAATTATCGCCGCTGTTTAATGGGGCTATTGGAACAGGGCTCGGTGGGATAGATGATTCAATTCGAAGAGCTTCGATCTTTCCTAGTCTAATCCTCACAGAATCTGAGCCTATATCGTATCTGCAAGTTCTACAACGGTGTCTGCATACCTGTAGCTTCCTTGTGCAAGTCATTTGACCACTAATCAAGGGGTTCAGGGCAGTTGAGTTTGCAACGGAACTTGGGGTAGCACGAGAATATTAGGTCAAGGTAAGTCCCCGAGCACAATTTCAAGCTCAGGCAACCCCCCTTGGTGGCCCCGGTCCACTTTTGTGTTACATATTACCCCACTTTATCTGCTTGATCGACTGGCTCGGTCTTGAGGTATCATACCGATAGGCTTCGTACCTTCTCTGGTCGAAAGTGTCGGGATAATTGTTGGAGGTTAGGAGATTAATGGCGCAACGGTCCAAGGCTCGAACCAGACTAGAGCTAAACTATTGGGTAGGTACTGTACAATATAATCGGAAACTTCATTCGGCCGAAACTAACCAAACCAGCTCAGTCATTCCATCGCATCCCACACCTGTCGATCTCTCTCCGTGTATGACCCCATTTTCCTGCGTACTTCGGTAGTAATAATAAAGCAAAGACATTACCATAAACCCTTCTAGTAATACTTTCAGCTCCGGAACAAGTGAAATCACTGACGCCATTAGTACTCCTTGTCTCTTACCTATCCGTTTTCCTTATCTCTGGAAACTATCCGCTACCGCCAACTCTGACAATAACTAGTAAACGGCGCAACGGTCGAAAGCTCGAGCTATAATAGAATTGGGCTGGACTATCTCCTGGGCTGGCAAAACATTGAAAATTTCGTGCCACCCCTGTCGGACCTTG
>Ga0307510_10005545_pt1 | contig 15040 bp, 17 predicted proteins | sample 12_EM_MG_FD_207224 | JGI IMG/M metagenome (GOLD analysis project Ga0307510, IMG submission 207224) | Populus trichocarpa ectomycorrhiza microbial communities from riparian zone in the Pacific Northwest, United States - 12_EM | ecosystem: Host-associated > Plants > Roots > Unclassified | place...
AGGAGAGGCCATTGCAAGATGCCGTTCGCGAGCTGTTGGCCATAACGCCGAAACTGAAAGACGACTTGGAGCAGGAGTCGTTGGACGCCGCTGTGCAGGTGCTCGATCGAATATCTCTCCCGATTTCACGCGCTGATGTTGCTGCGCTGGTTTCTCTGCTTCCAGCGGAAGGTGATACGGCTCACGGCCTGAATTGGACCGTTTTGCATGCGATCGAAGCTTCATCGCACTGGCCCATCTGGTCTTTGCTCGATGATCGCGATCACGAATGGATCGAAATGCTGCGGATTCGGCTGAGCAATGCCGGATTCGTAGCCGCCTAATCCGCGTCCATCTTCAGCGCCGCAATAAACGCTTCCTGGGGGATTTCGACCTTGCCGAACTGGCGCATGCGTTTCTTGCCGGCCTTCTGCTTGTCGAGGAGCTTGCGCTTGCGGCTCATGTCGCCGCCGTAGCACTTGGCGGTGACGTCCTTGCGAAGGGCGCGGACCGTTTCCCGCGCCACGATCCGGCCGCCGATGGCCGCCTGGATGGGGATCTGGAACATGTGGGGGCTGATCAGCTCCTTCATCTTCTCGACCATGCCGCGGCCTCTGGCCTCGGCGCGGTCGCGGTGGACCAGCATGCCCAGCGCATCCACCGGCTCGGAATTGACCAGGATCGACATCTTCACGAGGTCGCCGACCTTGTAGCCCTCGATCTGGTAGTCGAAGGACGCATAGCCCTTGGAGATGCTCTTCAGGCGGTCGTAGAAATCGAAGACCACCTCGTTGAGCGGCAGGTCGTAGACCACCAGCGCGCGGGTCCCGACGTAGGAGAGTTCGCGCTGCGAGCCGCGGCGGTCCTGGCAGAGCTTGATCACCGAGCCGAGGTACTCGTCAGGCGTCAGGATGGTGGCCTTGATCCAGGGCTCGGCGATGGTGGCGATCTTCACCGGATCGGGCATGTCGGAGGGGTTGTGCAGCTCGATCTCCGAGCCGTCGTTCATGCCGATCTTGTAGATGACGCTGGGCGCCGTCGCGATCAGGTCGAGGTCGAACTCGCGGGAGAGCCGCTCCTGGATGATCTCCAGGTGCAGCAACCCTAAGAACCCGCAGCGGAAGCCGAAGCCGAGCGCCGCGGAGGTCTCCATCTCGTAGGTGAAGGAGGCGTCGTTGAGGCGCAGGCGGCCGATGGCGGCGCGCAGGTCCTCGAAATCGGCGGCGTCCACGGGGAAGAGGCCGCAGAACACCACCGGCTGCACGTCGCGGAAGCCGGGCAGGGCGGCGTCGGCGGGACGCTTCTCGTCGGTGATGGTGTCGCCGACCGCGGCCTGGGCCACTTCCTTGATCTGGGCGGTGATGAAGCCGATCTCGCCGGGGCCCAGGCTCTCCACCTCGGTGCGCTTGGGGTTGAAGACGCCGATGCGGTCGATGAGGTGGGTCGAGCCCTGCTGCATCATCTTCACGCGCTGGCCGGACTTCAGCGTCCCGTCGATGACGCGCACCAGCACCACGACGCCGAGGTAGGCGTCGTACCAGGCGTCGACCAAGAGCGCCTTCAGCGGGGCCGCGGCGTCGCCCTTGGGCGCGGGCAGGCGGTGGACGATGGCTTCCAGCAGTTCGTGGATGCCGGCGCCGGTCTTGGCGGAGGTGAGGACGGCGTCGGAGGCGTCGAGGCCGATGACGTCCTCGATCTGCTGGCGGATCCGCTCGGGCTCGGCGGCCGGCAGGTCGATCTTGTTCAGGACCGGCACGATCTCGTGGTTGTTGTCGATGGCCTGGTAGACGTTGGCGAGCGTCTGGGCCTCTACCCCTTGCGAGGCGTCCACCACCAGGATCGAGCCCTCGCAGGCGGCGAGGCTGCGCGAGACCTCATAGGCGAAATCCACGTGGCCGGGGGTGTCCATCAGGTTGAGGACGTAGGTCTCGCCGTCGTCGGCCTTGTAGTTGAGCCGCACGGTCTGGGCCTTGATGGTGATCCCGCGCTCGCGCTCGATGTCCATGTTGTCGAGCACCTGCTCGGTCATCTCGCGCTTGGTCAGCGCGCCGGTCTCCTGGATCAGCCGGTCCGACAGCGTCGACTTGCCGTGGTCGATGTGGGCGACGATGGAGAAATTGCGGATGTGGGAAAGGGGCGTCGTCATGTTGCGGGTGCGTCTAGCACATTCGCCCGCCCTTGCGAGATGCGCGCCGTCGCAGGCCGGAAAACACGGTTAATCGGGCGTTAATCCGACATCCTTCATCACCACCATCGGGCGGAGCTGATTCGAACAAGATTACGGAGGACGATAGCGCCCATGGACCGCCGCACCCTGATCCTTTCGGGCCTCGTGACCTTCGGCGCCGCAGGACTTGCGCACGCCCAGCCGCAGGGCGCGCAGGCCGCCGCCGCGCCGCCGCCCGGTCCTCCGGCGCCCGACCATCAGGCGGAGTATCCGGCCACCGGCAAGGCCGAGACCTATTCGCGCGACGAGATCGTCAACAACGTCTCCGACTTCCTGGGCGTCACCGCCGAGGCCGCCGGCGGGGCGATCGAGAAGGTGTTCCAGAAGAACGGCCGGCCCACCGCCTATATCGCGGGCGAGGAGGGCTCCGGCGCCATCGTGGCCGGCGCCCGCTATGGCCGCGGCCTGCTCTACATGAAGAACCGCGAGCCCATCGAGGTCTACTGGCGCGGCCCGTCCGTGGGCTGGGACTTCGGCGGCAACGCGTCGCGCGTCTTCACCCTCTGCTACAATCTCGACGACCCGCGGCTGATCTTCCAGCGCTATCCAGGCGTCGAGGGCTCGGCCTATTTCATCGGCGGCCTGGGCGTGAACTACCAGCAGACCGAAGACATCGTCCTGGCGCCGATCCGCGCCGGCGTGGGCTTCAGGCTCGGCGCCAACGTCGGCTACCTCGCCTATTCGCGGAAGAAGAACTACTTCCCGTTCTAGCTTCCTCTCCCGCTTCGCGGGACCTGGTTCAGCTCCAGGCGGATGTCGTAGTGAAGGCGCGCGCGGCGTCGTCGATCGTCATGGTCAAGCTTTGGTCAAGTATCGTCGAGCAACCTTCACCGTGGGTTGAAGCAAAAAAGTTCTCTTGTCAGTTGAAGGTGCAAGACAACAGCAATCCTGAGGTTATTACTCAGCTCGCTTGTCGGGGGACTGCACGGATGGGATGGCGACGCCTCCCGTTCCAAGGGACTGGGAGGACGAGCATGAGATTATTCGCGAGCCTTGTTTGCGGGCTTTCGTCGGCGATGGCCTTGGCCACAGCCGCGCAGGCCACGGCCTATACGGACGAAAGCGCCTGGCGCGCGGCGGTGTCCAACGTCTTCGCGCTGGAGACCTGGGACACCGGGGCGACGCCCGCCACCAGCGACGTCGGCGCGGTGGCGAACCTCGGCATCCGTTTCCTGCCGCTGGACGACGGCACCCTGCCGACGGTGCAGCCCTACAGCTTCACGGGCGGCGTCGTCCGCTCGGGTCCCAACAACCTGCTCAACGACCGGGACAACACCTTGCCGGGCCGCGGCCCGATCAACGTCGTTCCGCTGAACGCGGGCGATTTCCTGTTCGGCCTCGGTCTGTGGAACGTCGGCGGCGACGACCAGCTGCTGCTCAGCTTCTTCGACGCCAACGATGTCCTCATCGAGAGCGTCCAGTCCGCCATCTCGTCCGGCTTCTTCGGGATCGTGAACAGCTCGGGCGCGGTGCGGGCGGAGGTGAACTTCGTCCAGGGCAACGGCTATGCGCCCACCGACGACTGGCAGACGGCTGCGCGCGGCACCTTCGATCCGGGCGGCGTGCCGGAGCCCGCGGTGTGGGCGATGATGCTGATCGGCTTCGGCGCCGTCGGCTCGCTGTTGCGCAGCGCGCGGCGGCGGAGCCTCGTGACCGCCTGATCGGGCCTGGAAAGACCGGCGAGCCTCAGTGCTTGTCGGTCTTGCCGGCCAAGAGGTCCATCACCGCCAGGAAGACCCCGGAGACCACGAAGGTCAGGTGGATCCCCACCAGCCAGCCGAGCGTCCGGTCGGGGATGGCCTCGCCCTCCGAGAGCTTCATGAAGGCGCGGAGCAGGGCGATCGCGCTGATCGCCACGATGGAGGCGATCAGCTTCATCTTCAGGCCCGAGAAGTCGACCGTGCCCATCCAGCCGGGGCGGTCCTCGTCGTCGCCGGTGTCGATCTTCGAGACGAAGTTCTCGTAGCCCGAGAAGACCACGATCAGGAGCAGGTTGCCGGCCAGCGACAGGTCGATCAGCGACAGCACCATCAGGATCGCCTGTTCCGGCGACATGGTCATCACGCCCGAGAACTCGTGGATCGCCTCGTTGACGAAGACAATCACCAGGGCGGCCAGCGCCATCACCAGGCCCACGTAGAAGGGCGCCATCAGCCAGCGCGAGCGGAAGAGCCACAGCTCGAGCAGCCGCTCGACGGCGGGCTTGTGGGACGGGCGCTTCGGAACCGGGGGACTGGCCATGGGGCGATAGATGGCGTGCGCGGCGCGCGCGGGCAACCGGCTTGGCGCGGGTAGCGGGACCTACCCCCGGAGCTTCGCCCCTACGGCCTTTTCCGCGGCCGCGACGATGCGGGCGCTGAGCGTCTCGATCTCGGCGTCGGTCAGGGTCTTTTCGCGGGGCTGGACGGTGACCTCGACGGCCACCGACTTCATGCCGTCCGGCACGCCCTTGCCCTGGTAGACGTCGAACACGCGGGCGCCCTCGATCAGCGCCTTGTCGGCGCCGAGGATCGGGCGAACCAGCTCGCCGGCCGGAGTGTCGGCCGCCACCAGGAAGGCGAAGTCACGGCTAAGCGGCATGAGCGGCGAGAGCTCCAGCGCGGGCTTGGTCTTGGCAGCCTTCTTCTTGGGCTCGGGGATGGCGTCGAGGTTCAGCTCGAAGGCCAGCATCGGTCCCTCGGCGTCGAGGTCCTTGAGCACGCGCGGGTGCAGCTCGCCGAACTCGGCGATGACGGTCTTGGGGCCGAGCTGCAGGCGCGCTGAGCGGCCGTGATGCCACCAGGGCGCGTTTTGGCCTTGGACGACCTGCAGAGTGGGTGCGCCCATCTCGTCGAGCAGGGCCAGCAGGTCCGCCTTCAGTTCGAAGAGCGGATCGGCCTTGCCGCCGTCCCACCGCCGGGGCGCGTGGGGCGCGAGGAGCGCCGCAACCGAGGTCCATTGGTCCTGCGGCGCGTCGCCCCGGAAGTTCGGGCCCACCTCGAAGATGGCGACGTCGGCGAAGCCCTTGCGGGCGCTCCGGGCCGCGGCCTCGATCAGGTTCGGCAGCACCGAGGGGCGCATGCAGTCGAGCTCGGAGGCGATCGGGTTGGCGAGGCGCAGCTTCTCCTCGCCGCCGCCGAACAGCTTGGCCCACTGGGTGCGCATGAAGCTCCAGGTGATCGCCTCGGCATAGCCGCGGGCGGCGAGCGCGCGCCGGGCGTTGCGCATGCGGGTCTGGCGCACGGTGAGCGCGCCGCCGATGGGTCGGGGCAGCTCGGGCAGGGGCTCGGCGGGGAGGGCGCCATAGCCCTCGATGCGGGCGACCTCTTCGACGAGGTCGGCCTTGCCTTCGACGTCGCGGCGCCAGGACGGCGGGGCGACCGTGTCGCCGGTCAGGCCGAAGCCGAGGTCGGCCAGGATCTGGTCGATCCGCGCGCGGTCAACGGTCAGGCCCGCGAGCTTCTTCACGTAGGACCGGTCGAATTCGATGACCGCGGGCGAGGCGGGCGCCTGGCCGGCCACGCGCACCTCGGAGGCTTCGCCGCCGCAGAGGTCGAGGATCAGGGCCGTCGCCAGCTCCAGGCCGGGGACCGTGAACCGGGGGTCGATGCCGCGGGCGAAGCGATACTGGGCGTCGGAGACGATGCCGAGCGTGCGGCCGGTCTGGGCGGTGCGGATCGGGTCGAACCAGGCCGATTCCAGGAAGACGTCGCTGGTGGTTTCGGCAGCCTTGGTGCTCTCGCCGCCCATCACCCCGCCCAGGCCGATGGCGCCGGAGCCGTCGGCGATGACGCAGACCTCCGCGTCGATGGCGTAGGTCTTGCCGTCGAGGGCCTCCAGCTGTTCGCCCGGCTTGCCCAGCCTGGCCTCGATGAAGCCGCCGGTGAGCTTGGCTGCGTCATAGACGTGCAGCGGCCGGCAGCGGTCGTAGGACATCAGGTTGGTGACATCGACCAGCACGCTGATCGGACGCAGGCCGACGGACAACAGCTTCTGTTGCAGCCAGGCGGGCGACGGGCCGTTCTTGACGCCCTTGATCAGCCGGCCGGAGAAGACCGGGCAGGCGTCGCCGTCGACGCGGATCTCGATGGGGCAGGGGAACTTGCCCGCCACCGGCTTCACCGAGAGATCCTTCAGCTTGCCCACGCCCGCCGCGGCCAGGTCGCGCGCGATGCCGGCCACGCCCAGCCAGTCGGGGCGGTTGGGGGTGACCTCGAAGTCGATGACGGCCTCCAGGCCGAGCGCCTCGGCGGCGCTCTGGCCGACCGTCAAGCTGTCGGGAAGCTCCATGATCCCCTCGGCCTCGCTGGCGGTCTCCAGCTCGGCGGCGGAGCAGAGCATGCCGTTGGAGACCACGCCGCGCACCGGCCGCGCCTCCAGCGTGACGCCCGAGCCTGGCACATAGGCGCCGATGGGGGCGTAGATGGTGGTCAGGCCCGCGCGCGCGTTCGACGCCCCGCAGACGATCTCCTTGCGGCCGTCCTTGGTGTCCACCTGGCAGACCCGCAGGCGGTCGGCGTTGGGGTGGGGCGCCGCCTCCACGATCTTGGCGACCGAGAAGGCCGCCAGCTTGGCGGCCGGGTTGTCGACATGCTCGACCTCGAGGCCGGCCATGGTCATGGCGTCGACCACGCGCTCGACCGAGGCGTCGGTCTCAAGGTGGTCCTTGAGCCAGGAGAGGGTGAACTTCATGGTCTTCCCTCAGCTCAGGCCGGTGGCGGGATTGGGCGCGGCGAAGGCCGAGAAGCCGTAGTGGTCCAGCCAGCGGACGTCGCCGGCGAACATGTCGCGCAGGTCCGGGATGCCGTACTTCAGCATGCCCAGCCGGTCGATGCCGAAGCCGAAGGCGAAGCCCTGCCAGACATCGGGGTCGAGGCCGCAGTTCCTGAGGATGTTGGGATGCACCATCCCGCAGCCGACGACCTCCATCCAGCTGTCGCCCTGGCCAATCTTGATGTCGTCGCCGGAGCGGTCGCAGCGCACGTCCAGCTCGGCCGAGGGTTCGGTGAACGGGAAGTGGTGCGGGCGGAAGCGGGTCTCCACCGAGGGCGTCTCGAAGAACCGGCTGATGAAGGTGTCCACGGTCCACTTGAGGTGGCCCATGTGGATGTCCTTGCCGATCACCAGGCCCTCCATCTGGTGGAACATGGGCGTGTGGGTGGCGTCCGAGTCCGAGCGGTAGGTGCGGCCGGGCACGATGACGCGGATCGGCGGCTCGCCGTTCGGCGGGCCGTTGGCGATCCAGCCGGGCAGCTTCTCGTTGAGCGTCTGCATGACGCGCACCTGCACGGGGCTCGTATGGGTGCGCAGCACCTTGCGTTCGCCGTGCTCGTCCGGCTGCAGCCAGAAGGTGTCGTGCATCTCCCGCGCCGGGTGCTTGGGCGGGAAGTTGAGCGCGGTGAAGTTGTGGAAGTCGTCCTCGATGTCGGGGCCTTCCGCCAGGCCGAAGCCCATCTCGGCGAAGATGGCGACCATCTCGTCCTGCACCTGCATGGTCGGGTGCACGCGGCCGCGGCGCTCGGGCGGCGGGGGCAGCGTCAGGTCGACCCGCTCGGCGGCGAGCTTGGCGTCCAGCTCGCCGGCCTCAAGGCCGGCCTTGCGCTCGGCGATGGCGCTGGAGATGCGGTCGCGCAGGCCGTTGATCAGCGGGCCCCGCTCGCGGCGCTCGTCCGGGGACATGGCCCCCAGGGTCTTGAGCAGGTCGGAGATGGAGCCGGATTTGCCGAGCGCGGCCACGCGCACGGCTTCCAGGGCGGCCACGTCGATCGCCGCCGTGACGGCGGCGGCGAGGTCGGCCTCGAGAGTGGTGAGATCGGTCATGTGGCTTCGGTTCTTAGAGGGCGTTGAAGGGGAGGGGAACCCGCTGAGGCGCACAGCAAAAAGCCCCCCGGTTCGCACCGGAGGGCTTCTTGAATTGCTTCAGGAGCGAGGTGCTCCCGGGCCTCAAGCCAGCGCGGCGCGAACCTTGTCGGCGATGGCCTTGAACGCGGTCGGATCGGCGCCGGCGATGTCGGCGAGGACCTTGCGGTCCATTTCAATCCCGGCCAGGTCCAGGCCGTGGATAAATCGGGCGTAGGTCATGCCTTCCAGGCGCGCCGCAGCGTTGATCCGCTGGATCCACAGCGAGCGGAAGTTGCGCTTACGAACCTTGCGGTCGCGGTAGGCGTACTGGCCGGCCTTGTCCACGGCCGCCTTGGCGGTGCGGATGGTGTTCTTGCGGCGCCCGTAGAAGCCCTTGGCCTGTTCGAGAACCTTCTTGTGCTTGGCGTGGGCGGTGACGCCCCTTTTGACGCGAGCCATCTGTCAGCGCTCCTTAAAGGCCGTAGGGCAGGAAGAGTTTGATGATCTTCGCGTCGGACGCGCTCATCACCTTCGTGCCTCGGTTCTGACGGATGTACTTGGCGTTGTGGCTGAGCAGGCGGTGACGCTTGCCCGCGACGCCGGCCTTGATCTTGCCGGACGCCGTCAGTTTGAAGCGCTTTTTGGCGCCTGACTTGGTCTTCAGTTTGGGCATTTCTCTGCGGAGCCGAAGCCCCGTCCTCTTGGCGTATTGATGAACCGCCCTGGCATGCCGTTGGCCAGGCGGTTCCGAAGGGAGCGGCTAGTAGGGGAAAGAGCGCCGAAAAGCAAGGCTGGCCGGCGCGATTCGATCTCCTGAGCCTGCGTCCGTCGGACTGGCCCGCTTGCCGAGACCGGAAGGCTCACATCCACCGCGAGATTTAAGCCGCAGAAGCACCTGGCGATGCCCCGGTTTTGGGAGGCAGCGATTGACGTTTCCCGCCAGGATCGGAAACGATAGGGCGACAGGCGAGTCCGCTCCTGACGATACCTTGGAGACCAGCGTGGAAAAAGCACAGCTCTTGGCCGAGCTGACGGCGATCGGCGGCCCCATAGAGGACCAACTCCATGCTCTGGCGACCGAGCGTCGCCTGCCCCGTCTCGCCGTGGGGGCGTGCCAGATGCGAATCGAGGAAGCCGCACCGGCCCTGCGGGACGTCCTGAGCCGAGCGGCGCTTGGGTTGGAGCTGAGCGACGATGAGGCGACGCTGCTGTTTCGCGGTTTGCACATCCTCGCCGTCGCGCGCGACCCGGGCGGCTTCAGGGCGCTCGGCGCCGCAGATGGACATCCGCAGCGGAGCGCCGTATGGTGACATGTCACCAGTGGAGGTTCCAATGTCACGTGCTGTGCAGCCCAGTCCTGCTGGGAAGAAGGTGGAGGCCTACCGCGCCCGCCTTCGCGCGCAGGGACTGCGGCCGATCCAAATCTGGGTGCCGGACGTCCGCGCCCCGGAGTTCGCGGCTGAGGCGCGCAGGCAATCGCTGCTGGTCGCCAACAGTCCTCATGCGGCGGACGACCAGGCCTTTGTCGACTCGATCTCTGACCGCGGCGACGAATGAGGCGCGGCGAGGTTTGGGTTGTCGCCGGCGGCTCTGAATATGCCGGCAAGCCGAGGCCTGTCGTTGTCATGCAGGATGACAGATTCGAGGCGACGGCTTCGGTCACCGTTTGCCCCTTTACGACCGACCCAACGATCGCCCCGCTCTTCCGAATTGCTGTTCAACCCAGCGACCGCAATGGCTTGAGAGCCCATTCAAGTCTGATGGTCGACAAGCTCACAACCGTGCCCAGAACAAAAATGGGCGCACAAATCGGCCGGCTTGAGGACGAGGACCTGGTGCGCTTGAACCGGGCCGCAATGGTCTTCCTGGGCTTGGCCGGGGCCTGACCCTCACGCCAGCCGGGGCGAGCGCCGCCGCACCTGGGCGGCGAACCAGAGCGCCGGCAGGATCAGGAGCGCGGAGAAGGCGAAGGGCGCGCCGGGGGCGACCAGAGAGAAGAGCTGGCCGGCCACGACCGGGCCGCCGATGCGGGCCAGCGCCATGCCGCTCATGTTCAGCCCCAGCATTTCGCCCTGGCGGTCGGGCGGGGCGGCCCGGGAGATCAGGGCCGCGATGTTCGGGAAGCAGATCGACTGGCCGATGCAGACCAGCGCAAAGCCCATGATCGCCACCGGCCAGGTGGGTGAGAGGCCCTGGGTGGTCATCCCCAGGAACATGAACACCAGGCCTCCGGTCAGCGTCGCGGCCTCGCCGTAGCGCCGGGCGAGCCCTCCGCAGAGCCAGCCCTGGCAGACGGCGCCCAGGATGCCGATGACCATGAAGGCCGTGCCGATCTGGCGCGGGCCCCAGCCGAACCGGGCCTGGGTCCACAGGCCATAGGTGGCCTCGATGCCCGCGAAGCCCACCACCACGATGAAGCTGATGATCACCACCCGGCTGATGATCGGGTGGGCGAAGCCTTCGCGGATGCGCGCGGTCTTCACCGGCTTGCGGGGCGCAGTGTCCCCGGCCCGGGTCTCGCGCACCAGCAGCACCACCGCCAGCGCCGAGGCGAGCGCGAAGCCCGCGGCCACCAGCAGCGGCAGCTGGAAGCCCAGCGCCCCCTTGCTGGGCTGGGCCAGGAAGCCGCCGATGGCGGGACCCGTGGTGAAGCCGGCGCTGAAGGCCGCGCCCATGATCCCCATACGCGCGGCGCGCTTCTCCGGCGGGGTGATGTCGGCCATCGCGCCCTGCAGGGTGGAGATGTTGCCGGCGAAGATCCCGGTCAGGAAGCGGATGGCGAAGGCCCAGCCGATGTTGGGCGCATAGGCCAAGGCCGCGTAGCTCAGGCCGACCATGGCGATGGTGACGATCAGCACCGGGCGGCGCCCGATCCGATCCGACAGCTTTCCCCAGATCTGCTCGCCGATGAACTGGCCAACCGAGAAGACCGAGAACAGCAGGGTCACCTGCCACGCCGGCGCATCGAAGGCGTTGGCGAAGAAGGGCAGCAGCGGGATGACCAGGCCGAAGCCCGCGATCATCAGGAAGATGACCGTGAGCAGCACGATCAGGGCGCGGCGTTCCTCCGCGGCGCCCATGGGGACGGGGCTCATGGCGCGGCCCCCGGCTCGACGATCAGCGCGCCGCGCATCGACTTGGCATCGAGGAGCGACAACGGGACGACAATCCCGAAGCCCATCATATCGATGAGGATCGCGGCGATCGGCGACGGCGCGGCCCACGGGGACGGCGTCGACGCCGCCCGCGGGGCTAAGTCGGACATGTGAACGGTGTTAAGCCTCGCCGCGGGGGGCGGCAAGGTTCCGGCGGACACCTAGATCGGCTTTTCGCGAGGCTGCAGACGCGCAAGCGGCCGCCGTGACGGCGACCGCTCCCGGAATTCCGCAGATTTTCGGCGTCACCGAGGGGCCAGGATCATGATCATCTGGCGGCCCTCCATGCGCGGCTCGTATTCGCACTTGGCGATCGGCTCGAAGTCCGCGCGGACCTTTTGCAGGAGCTTCATGCCGAGCTCGGGGTGGGCCAGTTCGCGACCGCGGAAGCGGAGCGTCACCTTCACCTTGTCGCCCTCTTCGAAGAAGCGGACCATCGAGCGCTGCTTGACCTCGTAGTCGTGCGTGTCGATGTTCGGGCGGAGTTTGATCTCCTTGATTTCCTGAACCTTTTGCCGCTTGCGCGCCTCGTTCTTCTTCTTCTGCTCCTGGAATTTGAACTTGCCGTAGTCCAGGATCTTGCAGACGGGCGGATCCGCGTTCGGGACGATCTCCACCAGGTCGAGGCCGGCCTCTTCGGCGGCTTCGAGGGCGGACGATGTCGGCATCACGCCCTGCTTCTCGCCAGCCTGGTCGATCAGCAGAACCTTGGGGACACGGATTTCATCATTGATGCGCAGCCCGTCCTTGACGGGGGGGGCGTTCATGGGACGGCGAATAGGCGAGGCTCCTAGGATTGTTTCGACGAAGGGCGTCCGGGCGCGTAGGCGCGATCCGGCCGGCTCCACCTGTATATGATCGCAGCCTGACGCGCTATCAAGCCGCGCCCGAGGCCGCCGGGAGCAGAGAGGCCGCCGCCTGTGCCACCTTGGCAACAGACAGCTCCGAGAGCTTGTCGGCCTGCAGCACCACCACCTTGCCCCGCGGGGCCGACAGCGAGGGGTCGGAAGCGCCCGAGAACAGCACCACCGTGCGCGCGCCGGCGGCGGCGGCCAGGTGCAGGGGTCCGGTGTCGTTGCCGACCGCCATGGCGGCCTTGGCGCCCAGGACGGCGATGCGGGCGAAATCTGTCCGGCCGGTCAGGTCGCGAGCGCGGGGCACCTCTCGCTGGATGGCGTGGGCCAGCGAGGATTCCTGCGGCCCGCCGATGATCACGATGTCGAAGCCGCGGGCGTAGAGGATGCGGGCGAGCTCGCCGTACTTTTCCACGGGCCAGCGTTTCTCAGGCCGGTGCGAGGCGCCGCCGGGGACGAACATCACATAGGGCTTGGGCTTGAGCCCCAGGGTCGGCGGCCGGTCGCCGGGCGCAGCGGCCAGCACCCAGGAGAGGTCCGGCGGCGGCGCGGTTCCGGGCGTGGTCGGCGCATCGGGCCAGATGCCGGCGTACATCAGCTGGTCGGCGTGACGCTCCAGGGTGTGCATCTGGTCGCGCAGCTTGTTCCGGTGCGGCAGGGAGCAGCCCATGGCGATCCCCGACCAGGCCGGCGGATGCGGCCGCAGGACCTGGAAGATGCGGTTCGACAGGCTGGAGGTCTGCAGATCATACACCCGGTCGTAGGCCGCGGCCCTCAGGCGCCGGCGCAGCGCAAGCCACTCCGGGAAGCTCTCGGGTCGCCCATCGATGTCCACGGCGTTGAAATAGGGGCTGGCCTTGGCGAGCGCCTCAAAGGGCGCGGTGGTGAGGAGCGTGATGTGGGCCTTGCCGTGCGCCTCGCGGATCTTCTTCATCGCCGCCAGCGCCAGCACGAAATCGCCGAGCGCGGAGAGCTTGACCACCAGGATCTTCTGGACGCTGCGGCGGGCCATCAGGCGGCGCCTGCCAGCGTGTGGCGGGCTTGCAGCACCTGTTCATAAGCCGCCAGCGTGGCGGCGCACATGGCGTCAACCCGGTAGAGCTGGCGGGTGCGGTTCATGCCCGCCTGGCCCATCTCGCCGCGCTTGCCGGGGCCGAGGTCCATGGCCTTGATCATCGCCGCGGCCCAGGCCGGCGCGTCGCCCGGGGCGACCAGCCAGCCGCTGGTCCCGTCCGCCACCGTCTCCACCGTGCCGCCGTGGCTGGAGGCGATCACCGGCCGGCCCATGGCCTGGGGCTCGACGGCCGCGCGGCCGAAGCTTTCCGGCACGATGGTCGGAAGGATGGCCACATCGGCCACGAGGTAGGCCGCGGGCATGTCCGAACAGTGTCCGACGATCTTCACCTGCTCGCCCAGGCCCGCGTCGGCGATCGCCTTGGCCAGCTCTTCGCCATAGTCCGTACGCCCCTGATCGTCGCCGGCGAAGATGACCAGAAAGTCGCTGCGGCCCTCAGCCTTCATCAGCGCCGCGGCTTCGATGATGGTCAGGTGGCCCTTGATCCGGGTCAGCCGGCCGGCCAACAGGAACTTCGCCTGCCGGTCGCCCTCCGCAATGCCCCAGTCGACGCGCAGCTTCTGCAAGCGATCCGGGGTGACCCACGACGGATTGAACCGGTCGAGATCGACGCCGCGCGGGATAGTGACGATGCGGGCCGGATCCAGGTGGTGCTCGGCGAGCACGTGGTCGCGGGTGTAGTCGGAATTGGCGATCACCAGGTCGCCGCGGGTCATCACGGCGTTGTACCAGCGCTTGACGCTGGTCTTGGCCTTGTAGACGCCGTGGTAGGTGGCCACGAACGGTGTCCGGGTGGCCTGCGCCGCCCAGAGCGCCGAGAAGGCCGGCGCGCGCGAGCGGGCATGCACTAGGCTGACCTTTTCCCGCTGGATCAGGTCCACCAGCCGCGCGGCGTTGCCCAGCATCACCAGCGGGTTCTTCGACTGCACGGGCATCTGCGCGAGCCGCGCGCCGTCCGCCACCAGCCGCGCGGTCATCCGCCCGCCGCGGGTGGCCACCAGGGCGCGCCCGCCCGCGTCGATCACCGCGCGGGCGACATCCAAGGTGGTCTGCTCGGCGCCGCCGGTCTCGAGCTCCGGGACAACCTGCAGAAGCGTGAAGTCAGGGGGTAGAGGCACGCCCTGTGATACCCCGAAACGGGGTGGCGTAAAGACCGCCGCGCGCTAAGACGCCCAGATGAGCGAACAAGCCGGATTTCTGGGGCGCCCGGACGGAGCGAAGCTGGCCTGGCGGCGCGTGGCCGGCGCGGGTCCGACGGTGGTCTGGCTGGGCGGTTTCCGCTCGGACATGGCGGGGACCAAGGCCCAGGCGCTCGCCGACTGGGCGGTGGCGCAAAGCCGGGCCTTTCTGCGGTTCGACTATTTCGGCCATGGCGAATCCGACGGCGATTTCGCGCATGGGACCATCACCCGCTGGCGAGAGGATGCGCTGGCGGTGCTGGACGAGCTCATCGAGGGCGAGGTGGTGGTGGTGGGCTCGTCCATGGGCGGCTGGCTCGCCTGCCTCGCGGCCGCCGTGCGGGCGGAGCGGGTGAAGGCCATGGTGCTGATCGCGCCGGCGCCGGACTTCACCGAGAAGCTGATGGCGCCGGAAATCCCGCCGCAGGGCCGGGCGGCGCTGCGCGAGGCCGGCGTCTGGCTGCGCCCTTCCGAATACGGCGACCCCTATCCGATCACCGCCGCCCTGCTGGAGGACGGCGCCCGCTGGTCGATCCTGCCGGGACCCGTGCCGATCGAGGCGCCGGTGCGCATCCTGCAGGGCGGCGCCGACCCCGACGTCCCCTGGCGCCACGCCCTGGAGCTCGCCCAGGCGATCAAGGGCGAGGATGTGGTCTTCACCCTGATCAAGGACGGCGACCACCGGCTGTCACGGCCGCAGGACATCGCGCGGCTGATCGCGGCGGTGGGGGAGTTCTAGTTCCTCCCCGCTT